>Ga0207657_10001565_pt1 | contig 24551 bp, 17 predicted proteins | sample KBSC33metaG_FD_184316 | JGI IMG/M metagenome (GOLD analysis project Ga0207657, IMG submission 184316) | Corn rhizosphere microbial communities from Kellogg Biological Station, Michigan, USA - KBS C3-3 metaG (SPAdes) (version 2) | ecosystem: Host-associated > Plants > Roots > Rhizosphere > Soil ... | reverse complement strand
GGGCAGGCAGAACGCCGCGATGACGGCGCCGCCGCCCAGGCTGCCCATCAGGGTACCGAATACGCTGGCGTCCATGTGCAGCACGTCGCGCACGAACACGGGCAGCAGTCCGGCGAAGGCGATCGTCGCGAAGAACACGGTCGCCACGTTGCGCAGGATGCGGCGGTAGCGCGGGCAGCCGAGCGCGATGGACAGGCCTTCGCGCAGGCGCGCCGCATAGCCCGCGCTGGGCCGCACATGGTCGCCGCCTTCACGCCACCACGCGCGGTAGATCGCGAGCAGGCCGACGAACGACAGCGCGTTCACGAGGAACAGCGGACCGGGGCCGACCAGCTTGAACAACACGCCCCCCAGCGCCGGCCCGATGATCGCGGCCGTGTTGTACGACAGGTTGTTCAGGGTCGCCGCCGCTTCCACCTCGTCCGGCTCGACGAGCCCGGACAAAGCGGCCTGCCACGCGGGCCACATGAACGCCGAGCCGCAGCCGAGGCAGAACACGAGCGCCAGCACGGCGGTGTGTGGCGCATGGCCGCTCGCGACGAGGCCCGCCATCGTGCACGCGCAGGCGGCCATGAACAGGTTGCAGAAGAACAGGAACTTCGGCCGGTGCACGGCGTCCGCGACGACGCCGGCGAACAGCGCGAACAGGAAGATCGGGATGTAGGTGGACGTCTGCACGAGCGTCGTCGTGGACGCGGAGTGCGAGCTGGACGCGATGAGCCACGCCGAGGCGAACGTCTGGATCCACGTGCCGAGGTTCGAGACCAGGTTGGCGCACCACAGCCGGCGATAGCGCGCGTGGCGCAGCGGCTGCATCAGCGGGACCTTGCGCCGGGCCGGGGCCGCGGTGCCCGCGTGGGGCGGGGCGGGAGAGGCGAGGCTGGGTTTCGTCATCACGACAGTCTACGGGCGCCACCGGGCCGGGTCAACGCGGCGGTAAGCGGCGCGTCGTTTTCCCAACGTGACGGTTCGACAAGGCCATGTTATCTTGCCGTTTCGACCACGCAGATCGCACCATGCACATCCGCCCCTTCGAACCCACCGACATCCCCGCCGCCGCGGCCGTGCTGCGCCGCGCCGCCACGGCGTTCATCCTCCACGAATGCGACCCGGACGCCGCGGCGGCTTTCCTCGCCCAGCACGACGCGGCCGGGCTGCGCCGCAACCTGGACGCCGGCTTCGTGTACCACGTGGCCGTCGTCGACGGCGTGCTGGCAGGTTTCGTCGGCGTGCGCGGCGGTACGCACCTGTTCCACCTGTTCGTCGATGAAGCGTACCAGCGGCGCGGCATCGCGGTGGCGCTGTGGCAGGTTGCTCGCGCGGCGGCCCTTGCACCCGGCCATCCCGGCGTCTTCACCGTGAACGCGTCGAACGTCGCCGTGCCCTTTTACGCCGCGCTGGGCTTCGAGCGCACGGCGCCGATGCAGTCCGATACGGTACCGTACAACCCGATGCGGCTCGTCGTGTCCGCGTCAGTGCCGCTCGTCGATCCGGCGTAGCCACAGGCTGCTGGCCCAGCCTTCCACGTCGTGCCCGCCGACCCTGGCGCGCACGCGCCACCAGTCGCCATCCGTCGCCCCCGTTGTGCTGACGACCGTCCCGGCGGGCAGCACGCGCATCCTCGCGGCGCGCACGCCGCGGTCTTCGCGCAGATTCAGGTCGTCGGCGACGCGGTAGTGCGCGCCCGGCGCAGGACCCATCACCGGCGCAGCAGCCGCCAGCGGCACGGGAACGCGCGCCGGCGCGGCGGGCAGCAATGTCGAGAACCACAGCCCGCAAGCCGCCGTGCCGCCGGCCAGCACGGCCAGCGCGCGCAGATTCGGCCGGCGCCACCACGCGCGCGGCGTGCACCACGCGGCCAGCACGAGCGTCGCGGCCAGCGCGGCGCACCACACGAGCGTCGTGAGCATCCACGGTGGCATGATCGCCTCAGGCATCGAAGCGCAGCACGTAATGGCCCGCGACGACGTGGTGCCCGGCCGGCAGGCGGTAAGGCTGCTCCGGCGTGGCGTCGTCGATGGTCGCCACGAACGCCAGTTGCTCGTCCAGGTGATACAGGGCCTGCGTGGGCGACTGGCGGGCGATCAGCCAGCCGTCCGGCCCGGCCTCGAAGGTGAACGCGGCGCGCGACAGGCCGAGGCGGTCGGCGCTCGATGCCGGCGTCCCTGCGGCATGCTTCAGGAAGCGCGGCGAATCCAGCACGCGCAGCGCGGCGAGCATCGGCGCGCCGCGCCCGAACGTGAAGCGGGCGCCGGCGGCGACGGGCAGCACGGGCGGTTGCGGCAGCCGCAGCAGCGCGCAATAGCGGTCGGCCAGCGCGGGCGCGCAGGCGGCCAGTTCCAGCTGCGTGCCGTCGACAGGACTGAATGTCGCGGGGACGGTGATCTGTTCGCGGCCGGCCGATGTGATCGCCTGCAGCATGTCCTGGTCGTCGATGGCGAACGCGATGACGGCGTCGCGCGCCAGCGGCGCGGGCACGAACGCGCGGTTCAAGCCGATCTCCAGCGCGTGCGCGCCCGTTTCGCGGTAGCGCGACAAGCGCGGCAGCGCCAGCGCGGCGAGGGCCACGCGCTGGCGCGCCACGGGGGCGTACGTCGCGTCGAGTTCCGCGCCGGCCGGCTGCGGTGCGGGCGCGCGTGCGATCGGCACGGCCGTCAGTTCGGGGTCGGGCTTGGCGCGTGGCTTCCAGACGGCGGGGCGCGTGGCGGCAGCACCTGCGGCCGGCGCAGGCAAATTCGGGGCCGGTGCGGCCGCAACGGGCGTCGTCGCAGCAGCAGCGATCGTTCCGGCCGCCGGCGCGATCCGTGCGCGTGCAGCGGCCGGAACGGGGGCGGGCGGCTGGGCCGGAGCGGCGGGGATGCTTTGCGCGGCAGACGCCCGCGTCGGCGTCACGCGCAGCAGCAGCCGCAGCGCGGCGCCGTTGGCGTCGACGGCGCCGCGGCGCGACTTGATCGTCCAGTAGCCGGCGTTCGCATCCCAGCTGCAGTCGAATGCGTCCTTAGGGCGCACCTGCACTTCGAGCGGCGCGTCCGGACCGTCGTTGATGAGGAGGACGGCGCCCTCCGCGCCGAACGGCCAGCCCGGCGCGGCGTACGTCGCCTCGTGCTCGTCGTGCCCGATCAATGTGAGCCGCTGGTTCGGGTAGATGGGGCAGACGGTCTTCCACACAGCGCTGTCGCGCGACACGCTGACGGTGTACTGCACGGCCTCGCCCGGCGCCGGCAGGTAGACGGCGTGGCCGAACTTGACTTCGACTTCGCCCGGTTCCAGGCGGTCGGCGCCGACGACCTGGTAACGCACGTCCTCGCCGTGCAGCAGGTCGCCGAAGTCCTTCTGGTGCAGCGTCGCCAGGCCCTGGGCGAGGTCGCGCACGCGGGCGCCGCGCGTGAGGTGGCGGTCGTCGTCGACTTCTTCCTGCGGCAGCACGAGCGTGATGTGGGAAAAGCAGCGGGTGGCCGCGCGGCCGCGGTGTTCGCGCGGCGAGCGCTCCAGCAGGTCGCGCAGCAGCGGGCGGCGCGCGAACAGCGCGAGGCCGGGCGACTGCCAGATGGCGTGGGCATCGAAGACGTCGCCCACCTTGCCTAGGGCTTCATGTTGGACGTAGACCGGCATGATTCGTTCTCCTCTAAAGATTGGCTGCTGGCGGCAGCGGCACCTAGCAGGGGGCAGATGAAAAACAGCAGGTGCGAGCCGCCCGCGGACAGGAAGCTCATGGGCTGGCCCATCACGGGGAAGATCGCGAGATTCGTCCCCCACGACAGCAGGAAGTGGCCGAACGCGAACGCCGCGCCGCCGGCCAGGAAGAAGCAGCGCAGGCGCGCCAGCCAGGCGATGCGGAAGTCGCGCGCGCGGCCCGCCATCAGCCAGCAGCGCACGGCCAGGTGCAGCAGCGCCGCGAGGAACAGCGCCTGCAGCAGCCACAGGCCGACGGCCGCGACGAGGCCATGGCGCTGCAGGAAGAACGACGCGGCGAAATCGTCCTGCACGGCCGGGATGCGCAATGCGAAGCCGGGGCCCTGGCCCAGCGCCGCGAGGCCGAACGCGCCGTCCGCGCCGCGCCAGCCGCCCTGCGCGATGGCGCGTGCGCCCAGCAGCAATTGCTGGCCCGTGTGCGGATGCGTGCCGGGGTCGAGCCAGACGAGGAAGCGGTCGGCATAGAAATCCCAGCGGGCGATGCCGTCCGCGCCCGCGCCGCGCAGCAGCGCCACGGCCAGCACGGCGGAGACGGCGCCGGCGGCAAGTGCCAGCGCCGTGCCGCGGCGGCGCGTCGCGAGCGCCTGCGCCAGCATCATCGTGCCGGCCCACAGCGCCAGCAGCACGAGGGGCGAATAGTCGTCGACCTGTACGAGCGCCACGCCGAGCAGCAGCATGAACAGCACGACGGGCGCCGCGAGCCGCAGGCCGCGCCGCCACGCGCCGCCGGGCGCGGGCCCGTCCGCGCACGCGAGCGCGAGGCAGTGCGCGGACAGCGCGGCCAGCGCCAGCTTGGCGAATTCCACGGGCTGCAAGTCGAATACGCCCGTCTCGTCGCCATACGCGACCTGCAGCAGCAGCGCGACGAGTGCCGCGCACGTCAGCACCAGCAGCGCGGCTTCGATGCGCGCCTGCGCCGGCGGCCGGGCGGGACGCGCGAGGCGCGCCAACGTCGCGGCGCCCGTCCCCAGCGCCAGCAGCGCGGCCGTCTTGTGGAAGTGGCGCAGCCACGCGGTGTCCGGCGCGCCAAGGCCCAGGTCCAGCTGGGCCAGCAGGCCGACGGCCAGCAGCGGCAGCGCCGCCGCCAGCGCGGGGTCGAGACGGCGCGGTGCCAGCAGCGCGAACGCGAGCGCGGCCCATGCGACGACGAGGCCGATGCCCGCACCCGCGGGCGCGCCGCCGCGCTGGAGCCAGAACAGCACGGCGCCGGCGCCGACGAGCAGCAGCGCGGCGCCGGCCGCCGCGCCCGCGCGCACCCGCGCCCGCGCATCGGCGCGCAGCGCGGCGGCCAGGGCGACCGCACAGGCGAGGCCGAGGGCGGCCAGCAGCGGCGTCCTCGCCTGCGGGGGCAGCGTCCACGGCGCGCGCGCGACCCACGTCCACGTCACGCCGGGAGGCAGGCGCAGCTGCGCGTCCGGGTAGATGCCGACGTGGCCGCCCGGATGCAGGCGCAGTACGTCGCCCGCGTCCGCGATCGCGAGGCGGGTGCGGCCGGCGACGAGGGTCTGTCCCGCGGCGAGGCGCAGCGGGCGGCCGGCCAGCAATTCTTCACGACTGCCATCCGCCAGCAGCAGCGGGACGCCGGGCGTCGCAGCCAGCACAAAGCCGGGCGCAGCGCCGTCGTCGCGGCTGCGCGCGATGGTGGCGGCGTGCAGGGGCAGGCCGGCAATGGCAATGCGGTTGCCGCAATCGAGGTTGCCGCCGAAGAGCAGGGGACGATTCGATGCGAGCGCGCGGGGCGCGATGCGGTTCCACAGCCCGGCGAGGCGTGTGCCCGCGTGCGCGTCGGGGCAGGCAGGCTGCGGTATGCCGTCGCGGCGCAGCACGGCGCCGTCGTAATGCCACACGGTGCGGCCGGCCGTGAAGGACACACCATCCGCGTCGGCTGCGCGCACGCCGGCTTGCAGGACACCCAGCTGGAAGCGCTGTCCCGGCGCCAATACGACGCTGCCGCTGCGCCGCCGGCGCGCGCCGTCCTGCACGAGCAGTGGACGGCCCGTGCCGTCGTCGGCCGCCCGCCAGCTGCCGTCCGCCGCGCGGCTTAGATGCAGTCGGCCGCCGTCGCCCGCAGGCGCGCCCAGTGCGGCATGATCGAGATCGAGGGCCGCGCCACGGGCCAGTGTCACGTCGACCTGCGCGGGTAGCCACGCGGCGGGCGCGCGCAACAGGGCCAGCCCCTGCAGCGCGCACAGGGCGGCGAGTGCCGCGCCGGCGAGTACGCGGGTCATGCCGCGCTCCGCAACGGGACGGACGTCCGGTCGATGCCCGCCATGGCACGCGCGAGCAGGCGGCTGATCTCGAGCGCGTGGCGCGGGCGTCCTTCCGGCCGCGGCGCCAGCAGAGTGCGCAGCAGGGCCAGCGCCGCGTCGTGACCGCCCGCCGCCGCACGGCCGGCGAATTGCGCGGCCTCGTCGGGCGCGAGGGTCGGAGGCAGGGCACCGCCGTGCCGGGCGCGCAACGCGGCGGCGCCCGCCGGGCCGTGCGCGCGATAGGCGTCGGCGCAGGCCGCGCAGAACCGCAGCGGGACGCCGGCGACCATCGAGTAGAGCAGGGCACCGAGCGCGAAATAATCGCTGCGCGCGTCCGTCCGGTAGTGGCCTGCGGCGTCGGGAAAGAACTGTTCCGGCGCTTGCCACGCGGCCGTGCCCGCATACGCGTGGGCGGCGTTGTCCTGCAACGCGCGATTGGTGCCGAAGTCGGCCAGTTTCAGCGTGGCGCCGTCGGCGTCGACGAGGAGGTTAGCGGGTTTCAGGTCCAGGTAGCGCCAGCCGTATTGATGGACTTTCGCCAGCGCGGCGTTGACCTGCGCCGTCCACGCCAGCGCCTGCGCGCAGCCGGGACCGGCGCCGCGGGCGCGGCGGCGCGCCAGGTGGCTGGCGAAATCGCCGTCCAGCAATTCGAGCGCCAGCGCGGGCTGGCCGTCGTGCTCGCCGCTGTCGAGCAGGCGCACGATGTGGCGCTGGTCCCACGGCTGCAGCGCGCGCAGGAAGGCGATTTCCGCGTCGAAGGCCGCGCGCCACGCGGCACGCTGCGGCGGCGGCGCGAGATCCATCTGTGTCCGGTTGACGAGTTTCACTGCGGCCGGCATGCCGTCCAGCACGGACGCGGCGCGCCACACCTGGCCGTAGCTTGAGCCGCCCAGCGGCGCCTGCAGGCGCCAGCTGCCCGCCGTCAACGTGATGATGTCTCCCGCTTCGACCATGTGTCCTCCGATGGCGGCGACGCCGCGTGCCGGTGCCTAGCGGGGGGCAAGGAAAAAGCGTCACGACGTGCGGCGATGGTATGCTGGCGCCATGACTACCGATTCCGACATTGAGCTGTCCGGCCCGTTCCAGGCCAAGGACAGCAACGGCCGTACCCTCGACGTCAAGGCGATCCGCATCTTCGACGAGGGTTACGGCATCATCGACGTGTACGTGGAATTTGCCGCCAGGCTCGATCCCGGCGCATACAAGGACACCGTGCTCGTGCGCCAGATCATCGACCGGCTGCGCAGCGTCGGCTACAAGGGGCCGGACTTCGGGCACAGCGACCCCGGGCTGCAGGAAAGCCGCCTGATCGTGCTCGAGGCACCGGAGGAATTTGCCGCGTTTGCCAAGAGCCGGGGGTGGAAGAACCTTGCCGAGGACTTCGACGATTGAGGATGCTTAACTGCACCGTTCGTCATGCCGTCACTGAAGGCGAAAGCCGGTTGGCCAAACCCGAACACTGAGACCGGAAAGCCCGGCAATCAGAATGAGGACAAACACGGCGACGATCGTGGCGAGTGCCTTGAACAGCAACTTGCCCCCTCTTATCCAGGGTATCGGTGCGCGCGCCTCGGGCCGAACTGGGCCGGTCACTGGGCGGCACCGGATCGACTTGTCGCGGCCGTTACCGCTGGACGCTATTCCGTTCCCATATGCGCCACCACGGACGCTTGTGCGGACTCCCACCTTCATCGGGCGTGGGCGCCGGTGGTGCGCCGAAAAGCAGAGAAATGTATTCTCGAGTGGATAGCCTGGAAAAAACCTCTGGAACGGCTTGATCAAACGAATGAACAAGGGCTCCGTCAGCATACACTTGCAATGTGCTGCCAGCCCACCCGTAAACCGCTGTCCGTTCGGGCGTTGCGTCAAGCTCCAGCTTGCCTGTGAGGGATGAGAGGGCGCGAAGCTCGACGGCCATGCCGGCCGGGAAACCCAGGCCCTCGGCCCAAGGTTCAAACCACAGATGAAGCATGCGATCGCGGGGCGCCTGTAGGTGTTCTATGTGCTCGTGCATAGATGGCGGGCGTAATTATGTAGATATTAGATCGGACACGTTGACCGGCTGCTCCTACACGACCTCGGCCGTTCATTAGTGCCATTGTCTCATGTGGGACGTCTAACCTTCGGGTTTCTATTTTTTCGCCTGAACTTGAGCAGGTCCTGGTCGCCGGAGGACAACTCCATTGCTCGCTGAAAGTGGGGATGTACCGTCACGGGATGGGCATCGATGAGGAGGCCGCTTGGGGAACCATTCTCGCCGATGCGGCTCGCCACATCGCCAGGGCTCTGCAGCGTGACGGAAATTTGAGCGAGACCGACAGCCTTGCCAAACTCGTGTCGCACTTCAACGATGAAGTGGCGGCGCCGTCGTCTGAACTCAGGGGCGGATTCGTTTAGGGCGCTTCGACCCGGCCACGACGGACGCGCCACGATGCAAGTCCGAAGACCGTCAGGCCGACTGCCAGTGCCGGTACCGAAGTCACGACGAGGTTGCCATCTGGTGTGGACCATGACACGACAGCCGCTGTGATGAAGGCAGCGATAGACCCGAGCAGGATGGCGACGACTGGCAACTTGGAAGACGAGCGTTCGCCCTGAGCTTCATGGTTCACAGCCTTGTCCTCCGATGTGTTCCAGGTGGCCGACCCGTTGCAGATCGTCGACTCTTCCCGATTTTACTTTTTTCTTGGACTTGGGCAGGTCCTGTGTCCGTGCCCGTGCGACGCACATGAAAAAACCGCGCACGTGGCGCGGTTCGTTCCGTTGCCGGATCAGCGGCGCCAGCCGCCGTGACCCCAGCCGTGGTGCCAGCCGCGGTCGTGCTCGACATAGCCGCGCCGTTCCACGACGACGACGTCCGGACGGTTGTCGTAGTAATAGCGGGGCGGTTCAACGTACACGGGGCGCGACTCGACATACGCCGGACGCGATTCCACGTAGACCGGCTGCGACTCGACGTAGGCCGGCGCCTGCTGGTAATACCCGTTGGAATAACCGCCACCGGAATAGGCGTAGCCGCGGTTGTTGTAGTAATAATCGTCGCGCGTGCGGGCGGAGTTGCCGACCGCGGCACCGATGACGCCGCCGACGATGGCACCGTTGCGACCGCCCACGCCACCACCGATGGCGGCGCCCGCGAGCGCGCCCACGACCGTGTTCACCCCCCGATCGTCAGCCATCGCCGTGGAGGACACGGCAGCTGCGGCCAGGAGCATGGCACCAATGCATTTGTTCTTCAACATGGCTTGTTCCTTGCGCCTCAACGGGGGATCGGGATGATCACGACTACGCCAGGCATGCAAGCATCATAGATCGGGCGCAGAACAGTGCCACGGGTTAATACAGATTATTACATCTGCTTCCGCGACGGTAACATCCGCGAGCGATTGATGCTGGCCCGCCGCAACCGCTCGATGCGGCGTAGGCCGGGCCAGGAGCAGCCGTGCCGGCTTATGCGCGGGTCGAACGCTTGCGCAGCGCCGGGATGAGCGCCAGGCCCAGGCCGAACAGTGCGAACGAGCCGGGTTCCGGCACGAAGCTGGCGTCGCCGTTGATCGTGAAGTCGGCCGCCAGGCCCGTGGCGCCACCGCCGGTGTTGCCCACAATGAATTGCAGCGTGTTGATGCCGGCGGCGACCTGGCCCGTCACGTTGGCGGCGTTCGAAATTTTCCACACCTGGCTCGCGCCGAGGTTGTTGACACCCAGCGACACGCCGTTCAAGGTCACATCGGTCAGGTAGTCATCCGACACCCAGCGGAAATCCATCCCGGTCGTCAGGGCGGCGCCGGACCAGTTGAACTGGAACGTGTACTTGTAGACCTGATCTTTCAGCGTGCTGGCGCTCCGACCCGACTGGACCGGGTTCCACGAAATGTACTTGCCGCTCGTAATCGACGAGTCCGGCAGCACGGGCCAGCCGACGGCGGTCGAGGTGACGAGGAACGCGCTGGCGCCATTGAGGGTGAACTGGTCGTCCTTGCCGTCGTGGTTGGCATCGATACCCGTGCTGTAGGTGACGGTGGCCATGGCGGAGGTGGCGAAGCAGGCGGTCACGAGAGCGGCGAGCAATTTGTTGCGAATCGACATCGAAATCCTTCAGGAACTAGGTTAATAAATGATGTTGTTTTGGAAATTATAATGATCATATTTCAACAGATCAAGAAAATGTTCAAAATCAATTAAATACTGCAATCGCTTGCAGACGGACACCGGTTGGCACCCATGGCCCCGATTATTTCCCTTGCAGTCGGCGCAGCCCACCCCATCTTGGTAGGATCCCGACTGTCCCGACACGCCATGGCCCGCCGACGTCCTTTCGTTTCCATCCTCGTCATCCTCGTCCTGTTGCACGCGTACATCGGCCTGCGGCTGCTGCCCGGGCTCGGCGCGGGACCGGTCGGCATGCTGGCGGGGACGGTGCTGCTCGCCGCGTCGGCCGTGCTCGTGCGCATCGGTCTCGTCGCCCCAAGCTTGCGGCGGACGCGCTGGTCGGAATCGCTGACGTGGGCCGGCTTGCTGGCGATGGGCCTGTTTTCGTCGCTGTTCGTGCTGACGCTCGTGCGCGACGTCGTGCTGCTCGTGGCGATGGTCGCGGGCGCGGGCGGGCCGGCGCTCACGCACGGCACCGCCGTCGCCGTGCCCCTGCTGGCGCTGGCCGTCACGTTCATCGGCTTCATCAATGCCCGCCGCGTGGCGCGCGTCGTCAAGGTCGAGGTGCCGATCGACGGCCTGCCCGAGGACTTGCACGGCTATTCGATCGCGCAGATTTCCGATATCCACGTCGGCCCGACGATCCGCCGGCCTTATCTGAACGCCATCGTCACGAAGGTCAATGCGCTGAAGCCGGACGCCATCGCCATCACGGGCGACCTCGTCGACGGCAGCGTGCAGCGCCTCGCGCCGCACACGGAACCGCTCGCGCGCCTGTCCGCGCCGGACGGCGCGTTCTTCGTGACCGGGAACCACGAGTATTATTCCGGCGCCGATCAATGGGTGGCCGAGGTGCGTCGGCTCGGCTTGCGCGTGTTGATGAACGAGCACGTGATCCGGCGCCGCGGTCGCGCCACCGTCATGATCGCCGGTGTGACGGACTACACGGCGCAGCATTTCGAGCCCACGCACAAGAGCGATCCGCACCAGGCCGCGGCCGGTGCGCCGGACGACGTCGCCGTGCGCATTCTGCTGGCCCACCAGCCGCGCAGCGCACCGGCCGCCGCCGACGCGGGCTTTCACCTGCAATTGTCCGGGCACACGCACGGCGGCCAGTTCTTCCCGTGGAATCTGTTCGTCCCGCTGCAGCAGCCGTTCGTGGCCGGCCTGAACCGTGTGCGCTCGCTGTGGGTGTACACGAGCCGCGGGACAGGATATTGGGGACCGCCGAAGCGCTTCGGCGCGCCGTCCGAGATCACGCTCGTGCGCCTCGTGCCCGGCCGGGCGTAGCGGCGCGGGCTGTGGCCCGCGCGGCCGCCGTCGGGGCGGCATATATGTACGACAATATATTCCCCCAAAAGCATGCGAATGCGTTATCGTTTTGGTTTTTCCACCGACCAAAGGATCGCAAGCATGAACCGCCTCCGTTTCCCCGCCTTGAGCATGATCGCCGCCTGCCTGCTGGGCAGTGCCGCGAACGCCGCCACTCCCGGTAACGATCCGGCCGCGCTCGCCAAGGTGCGCGACACGGCGCTGCAAAGCGATTACGCCTACCGGCAACTGGAGGACTTGACGGACCTCGTGGGCCCGCGTCTGTCCGGTTCGCCCGGCGCCGCCGCCGCCGTGACGCAGGTCGCGGATGCGCTGCGCAAGCTGGGTGCGAAGGTCACGCTGCAGCCCATCAAGGTGCCGCATTGGGTGCGTGGCGAAGAGACGGCGTCGCTCGTCGATTACCAGGGGCGGCCGGCCGGCGTGACGCAGAAAATCGTGCTGACGGCGCTGGGCGGCTCGGGCGCGACCCCGGCCGGCGGCATCACGGCACCCGTGATCATCGTGCACAGCTTCGAAGAGTTGAAGGCGCACGCGGCCGAGGTGAAGGGCCGCATCGTGCTGATCGACGTGCCGTTCGACCAGAACATGGCGGACCGCGGCCTGGCGGGCACCGCGTATGGCCAGGCCGTCGCGTTCCGCGGGGCCGGCCCGCGCATGGCGGCCGAGATGGGCGCCGCGGCGGCCCTCGTGCGCGCCGTCGGCGGCGCCGCTTACCGCATCCCGCATACGGGTCTGACCTTGCTGAAGGACGATGCGCGCATCCCGGCGGCCGCCGTCACGATCGAGGACGCGCTGCTGATCGGCCGCCTGGCCAAGCGCGGCCCCGTCACGATGCACCTGACGTTGACGCCGCAGATCCTGCCGGACGCCGACAGCTACAACGTGATCGCGGACTGGCCGGGCACGGATAAAGCCGACGAGATCGTGCTCGTGTCGGGCCACCTCGATTCCTGGGACCTGGCGACGGGCGCCAACGACGACGGTTCGGGCGTCGCCACGGCGATGGCGGTGATCGACACCTTGCGCAAGCTCGACTATCACCCGCACCGCACGATCCGCGTCGTGGCGTGGATGAACGAGGAAAACGGTGGCCGCGGCGGTCAAACGTACGACACCGTGTACAAGAAGGGCGTCGAGAAGCATTTCGCCGCGTACGAGGATGATGGCGGCTCCGGTCGCCCGTTCGGCCTGCGCGCGGGCATCGGCCAGGCCGGCGCCAAGCTGCTGGCACCGCTGCAGGCCGCGCTGTATCCGATGGGGGCGGGTGCGTTCCAGCGCGAAGACGTGATCGGCGCCGGCGACCTGCACTACCTGGAAGATTCCGGCGTGCCCAGCTTCGAGCCGTGGATCGACTCGTCCGATTATTTCAATTATCACCATACCCCCGCCGATACGTTCGATAAGGTCAATCCGGAGAACCTGCGCCGCCACGCCGCCGTGATGGCGACGACGGCCTGGTTCCTCGCGAATATGGAGCAGCCGCTCGGCCGCGCCAACGTCGCGACCGAGGCAAAGGGCACCAAGTAAGCGGAGCGCGCCGGCGCCGCCCTGGACGCCGGCGACCGTCCGCGTCACCCGACGTCGATGCGCCGGACCGCGCGGGCATGGCCCCGGAACGGCCTGCCGTACACGGTCTGGATGCCGCTGGCAAAGTTCTGGCCCCAGACGAGGGAAGGCCGTGTCTCGTGCGGCTCGCTCGACCAGTACCAGACACGGTCGAAACGTTCGCGCTGGTTGGCGAACAGCAGCGCGAGTTCGCGCCGCGTCGGCAGTTCGCCGGCGAGCGCGGATGCCCATTCGCGCGCGGCGGGCCAGCTGACGTCGGATGCTTCGTCCGCCAGCAGCACCAGGTGGTAGTCGGGCTCGCCGTTCTTGCCGAGTATCACGCCGGCATAGGCTTCGCCCTCCTTCAGCATTTCTTGGATCCTCAGGTAATCACCCATCGCGCAACCCTTTCGTCATGTCTTCCGGTCTCGTAAGACCATCGATCGCCGCGCTTGGTTGCGTCGTGCGATAGACCTGGCTCATGACGGGATGCGTAATAGTCGATCTCGGTTTTCCGGCCGGCGCGCCGTCGCGGGTCAGTCGTCCAGCGGCTGGGCGATCTGGGGGCCGTCGGCACCGGCACGGTTCACGGCCGTGCTCACCTTGTACCACTCGAACGCGTCGGCGGGGACGGCGGCGTGGCGTGCCAGCTCGATGGCCTGCTGGGGCGACAGGTCGGGGTCGAGCCACAGCTGCGCGTCCTCCGCGTCGAGCACGACGGGGCGGCGGTCGTGGATGTCGAGCATGCCGCCCGACGCGTCGTCCGTCACGATGACGAAGCCCGCTTCCGCGCGGTTTTCCTCGAAGGAACCGAAGTTGGCGACGGCCAGCATGAACAGCGGGCGGTGGTCCTTGCGATGGATGTGCCACGGCTGCTTGTGGCCTTTCTCGCCCGTCCATTCATACCAGCCCTCGGCCGGCACGATGCCGCGTCCGTTCTTGACGAGGCGCGACCAGTAGCGGTTGGCCAGCTTTTCCAGGCGCGCATTGATGACGATGGGCACCTTGCCTTCGGCCCACTTGGCGCGGTAGCTCCAGAACACGTCGTCCACGCGGTGCTCGCCGTCCTGCACGTGCATGACGGGGCGATAGGTGCCGGGCGCCGCGTTCGTCGTCGGCGTCGATGCGCTGTCGAATACTGCGTCGGTCCACCCGATCAGGTTGGCGTAATGACGCGCCGTCTGGCTTTGGTCGAATCGTCCACACATGGGGCGATGGTAGCGCAGATGGGCGAGGGCGGTCGTCCGCCAGAACATTGCCACCGGCGCGGCCGAATCCGGCGCGGGCATCGTTTATGTTGTTTCGACAACGATTCGATTGCCGCAGATGCCGTGTGTCTGTAACATCGCTCCTTTGTCCGCGACCCCTGATTGCTGCGATGACCGACGTGTCCACAGTTGCCCCGCCCTCCGCGCCGAAAGTCCAAGGCGCCACCAGCCGTGAGTTCCGGCATGATATCAACGGGCTGCGTGCCTGGGCGATCGTGCCCGTCCTCCTTTTCCATTTCGGGGTGCCCGGCTTCAGTGGCGGTTTCGCAGGCGTCGACGTTTTCTTCGTCATCTCCGGCTTCCTGATGACGCAAATGATTTGCCGCGCGCTGTGGAACGGTGATTTCTCGCTGATGGGTTTCTATCTCGCCCGCGCCGTGCGGATCGTGCCGGCGCTCGTCGTCGTGTGTGCCGTGCTGGTGGCGGCGGGCTGGTTCGCGCTGCTGCCGCCGGACTACAAGATGCTCGGTGCCCACACCGCGTACAGCCTGACCTTCCTGTCGGACATCGCGTTTTGGCGCGAGGCCGGTTACTTCGACACCAGCTCGCACGAGAAATGGCTGCTGCACACGTGGTCGCTGGCGGTCGAGTGGCAGTTCTACCTGCTGTTGCCGCTCGTCCTCATGGGCCTCGCGCGCGTGACGCGCAGCGCGCGCGCGTGGGGCAGGGCGCTCGCCGTGCTGGCCGCGGTGTCGTTGGCCGCCTGTGTCTGGACGACGGCCAGCAACCCGTCGGCCGCATTCTTCCTGATCCATACGCGGGCCTGGGAAATGCTGGCCGGCGGCCTCGTGTTCCTGGCCGCACGCACGGCCACGTATTCGCCCGGCCAGCGCCGCCTGATCGAAGGCGTGGGCCTCGTCCTCATCGCCGCCGCCATCCTTGCATTCGATGCGGAGTCCGCGTGGCCCGGCTGGCGCGCCGTCGTGCCGGTGGCCGGCGCGGCGCTCGTGCTGCTGGCGAGCCGGGAGTCCGCGTGGACGGGCAACCGCTTCGCGCAATGGATCGGCCTCCGGTCGTATTCGCTGTACCTGTGGCATTGGCCCGTCTATGTGTTCCTCGCGTACATCGGCTTGCGCTTCAATGCGCTGGCACTCGCGGCCGGCGTGCTCGCCTCGGTGGTGCTCGGCGCCTTGTCGTACACGTTCGTGGAAAACCCGTCGCGCCGGGCGCTGCGCAAGCCCCGTCTCGACGCGCGCATCGCCGCGCTGGTTGGCGCGGCCGCCTGCGTGGCGCTGTGCGCGGCCGGTGTGTGGAAGTCGAATGGCGTGGCCGGACGGTTTGCGCCGGGCGTCGAGCTGGCGGCCGCCGCCGCGACCGACGTCAATCCCCAGCGCGCCCGCTGCCACCAGAGCGCCGGGTCGACGTCGCCGGCCTGCGTGTTCGGCGGCACCGAGCGCAAGCTGTTCGTCGTCGGCGACAGCCACGTCGCCGCGATCATCTCCAGCGTCGTGGACGCGGGCCCGCGCGGCGCGGCCGGTGTCGTGCAATTGTCGTACGACGGCTGTGTGTTCATCCCCGGCATGTTGCAGATCCGCCCCCATCGCTTCGGCGCGAACGCCGATTGCAAGGGCTTCACCGATTGGGCCGCCAAGCAACTGGATGCGGCACCGACCTTGCCCGTGCTGCTCGCCGGACGGTACGCCCGCTATGCGTTCGGCCCGTTCGAGCTCGATCCGGACGTCGCCACGCCGGAAGTGTATTTCGGCGGCCAGCCCGAAACGACGACGACGCCGGCCTTCCTGCGCGAGTTCGGCCGGCATCTGACGGAGACCGCGTGCAAGCTGGCGCAGACCCGCACCGTCTACATGATGCGGCCGATCCCCGAGATGCCGGCCAGCGTCCCGCAATACGTGGCGCGCCGGATGGCGTGGGGACTGGACCCGAGCCTGTCGGTCACGACGGCGCAATACATGCAGCGCAACGGCTGGGTCTGGCAAGCGCAGAACGAGGCGCGCGACCGGTGCGGCATCGTCATCCTCGACCCGACCGCGACCTTGTGCCATGACGGCGTGTGCTCGGCCACGCGCGAAGGGCGTCCGCTGTATTCCGATTACGGCCACCTGGACGAGTTCGGCGCGCACCTGCTCGTCCCCGTCTTCGCGCGCATGTATCAGCCGGCGGCGCCGGGTCACAGCGGCGGCACGACGTTCTCCGCCCGGTAGCGCGTCACGAAGGCCGCGAGCAGCTTCGAATGGTAGCCCTGCGCGAGGGCATCGAGGCGGTTCGCGAACGCGGCGTAGGCCGGATCGCGTTCGCGCAGGTGCGCGGCGTGCTCGCGCACCTCGCGCATATTGCCGACGCGTGCCAGCTGCCACAGCGCCTCGATCTCATCGGCCGGCGGAACGGCCATGCCGGCATCCTCGTCGGCCTGCGCTGGCGCCGCCTGCGCCGTGATCCACTTGAGCGACAACAGTTCGCCGACCGTGCGCAGCAGGGCGTCGTGGTCGATGGGCTTCGCGAGGAAGGCGTTGGCGCCGGCATCGCGGCTCCGGTGTTCGTCTTCAGGTCCGGCGCTGGCCGTCACGGCCACGATGGGGACGTCGCGCCAGCCCGGCAAGTGGCGGATCCGGCGCGTCGTCTCGTTGCCGTCCATCACCGGCATCATGACGTCCATCAGGATCAGGTCCGGCTTGAAGCTGTCGAGGAGGACGAGGCATTCCAGGCCGTTCGTCGCGGCTGCGACGATGAAACCGGTGTCTTGCAAGAGGTCGAGCAGCATCGCGCGGTTCTGCGGCACGTCGTCGACGACCAGCAGCCGCTTGCGCTCGCCCTCGTAGCCGACCACCGTTTCCTGCGGCCGGGCGGCGACGGGGCTGCCGGAGGCCACCGGCACGTCGATCTCGAACGCGAACGTGCTGCCCTTGCTCGGCTCGCTGACGACGGCGATCTCGCCGCCCATCAGGCGCACCAGTTGCTGGCTGATGGCCAGGCCCAGGCCCGTGCCGCCTTCGCGCCGCTGGATCGACGCGACCTGTTCGAACGGCTGGAAGATGCGCCCGAGCTGCGGCGGGCTCATGCCGATGCCGCTGTCGGCCACTTCGAAGCGCAAGCGTGCGATCGTGTCGCCCGTCTCGCTCGGCGGCGCGTCTGCGGGTGACGCCGGCAGGACGCGCAGGCACACCTTGCCGCTGTCGGTGAATTTCACCGCATTGCCCAGCAGGTTCAGCAGCACTTGGCGCAGCCGGGTTTCGTCGACGGTCACGGCCGGCGGCACGCCGGGCGCGAGTTCGCAGCTGAACGCGAGGCCTTTCTCTTCGGCCTTGACGCGCATGATGTTCGCGAGGACCTGCACGAACGTGCCGAGGTGGACGGTGGCCGGATACAAGACCATCTTGCCGGCCTCGACGCGGGCCAGGTCGAGGATGTCGTTGATGAGGGTGAGCAGGTGCTGGCCGCTGTCCTGGATGCTCGCCAGGCCCGCCGCCTGCCGTTCGGTGAGCTGTTCGCGGTCACGTCCCAGCAGCCGGGCGTACCCGATGATGGCGTTCAGGGGCGTGCGCAGTTCGTGGCTCATCTGTGCCAGGAAATTGCTCCTTTGCCGCGCCAGGGCGACCGCCTCGGCCAGCGCCTTCTCGCGCGCCGCCGCGGCTTCCTTGCGCTCCCTGTCGACGGCCGCCAGCTTTTCCAGGCGCGTCTTGCTCGCTTGCAGGTCGGAGCGGAAGTGCAGCAGGCCCAGCGACAAGCTGATCATGCCCGCGGCGATCCAGGCGGCCACCAGCCAACTCAGCAGGGTCGTCTTCGATATCCATTTCTTGCGGAACTCGATCTTCCGGACCTCGGCCGTGACGACGTGTCCGATGCCGCTGCGGTCGTCCAGTTGCAGTTCGACGGCCGTGACATGGTCGAGCCGGGCATAGCTCTTGGCCAACGGGATCTGGCGCGAGAACAGCCACCAGTCCGCGGTGCGCAAGGCGTTCATCGGCACCGCGAACGGGGGCCCCGACGGAATATCGATGAGCACTTCGTTGAACCGCTGCGCATCCCAGCCGCCCCGTGCGGAATACTCCGGTTCGAAATTCATCAGGTGCAGCTTGAGGACATGCCGGCCGCCGCCCGAAAACCGCACGTCGAGGCCGATCGTGTCGTATCCGGTCAGGTCGAGACCCTTGACCGGATCGCCCAATTCGAACAGCAGGTTACAGTATGGATATTGCGCCACGTCCGCCATCGCGCAACGCACGATGTACGCATCCTTGGTGACCGTGAGCGACGCGACGGACTTGCCGAACGTACGATTGCCGCGCTTCACGCCGCGGTCATCGGTCACGACGGCGCGCGCCGGGTGTCGCGGGGAGATCTCGAGCGTGCTCGTCATCCCGACATGCTGCCAGACCAACGAAATGGGCGTCGTCAGTACGAGAAGGATGATCAGGATGTGACTGATCCTCGTGGAGCGGGAAAGCCACTGGTTCATGTGCGTTCCGATCGGAAATCGGACAAGTGGATCCAGTATATACCCAAGCAATACATGAGTTGCACGACTTCGGTGCGTCACGCCGGCGGGACGGCGTCCGCGGCGCGGAAGCGCGCCACGAAGGCGGCCAGGTGCTTCGAATGGTAGCCCTGCGCCAGCGCGTCCAGACGGTTCGCGAACGGCGCGTACGCCGGGTCGAGCTCGCGCAGGTACGCGGCGCGCGCGCGAATCTGCCGCATGTTGCCGATCTGCGCCATCTGCCACAATTCCTCGATCTCGTCGGCCGGCGGGGCGACCAGGGCGGCGTCGTCCACGTCTGCCGGCGCGGTGGCTGTCTTGACGGGTTGTTCCGTGGCCCACTTCAGGCCCAGCAGTGCGCCGATGGTGCGCAGCAGGCGGTTGTGATCGAGCGGCTTGGCGAGGAACGCGCTGGCACCGGCGTCGCGGCTTTTTCGCTCGTCTTCCGCGCCGGCACTGGCCGTCACGGCGACGATCGGAATTCCGCCCCAGCCCGGCATCCGGCGGATCTGCCGCATCGTCTCGTTGCCGTCCATCACAGGCATCATGACGTCCATGAGGATCAGGTCCGGCTTGAAGGTGTCGAGCAGGACGAGGCACTCCAGGCCGTTCGTGGCGGTGGCCACGACAAAGCCGGCGTCCTGCAGCAGGTCCTGCAGCATCGCGCGGTTCTGCGGCACGTCGTCGACCACCAGCAGCCGCTTGCGCTCGCCTTCATAGCTCACTGGAGTTTCCTGCGGTGCCACCGCTGCCGGACCGGCGGCCGCGACCGGCACGTCGACGTCGAACCAGAACGTACTGCCTTTGCCGGGCGCGCTGACGACGTCGATCCTGCCGCCCATGAGGCGCACCAGTTGCTGGCTGATGGCGAGGCCGAGACCCGTGCCGCCCTCGCGCCGCTGCGCCGTGGCCACCTGCTCGAAGGGCTGGAAGATGCGCGCCAGTTGTTCGGGACTCATGCCGATGCCGCTGTCGGTCACTTCGAAGCGCAACCGCGCGGTGGCCGCGCCCGTCTCGCCGGAGGCCGGAGCGTCGGCTCCCGGTGCCGGCTGCACGCGCAGCGAGACCTTGCCGCTGTCGGTGAATTTCACCGCATTGCCCAGCAGGTTCAGCAGCACCTGGCGCAGCCGGGTTTCGTCGATCGTCACCGCGGTCGGCAGGCCCGGTGCGAGTTCGTAGCCGAACGCCAGGCCCTTTTCCTCGGCCTTGACGCGCATGATGTCGGCCACGACCTGCAGGAAGGCACCGAGGTCGACGGCGGCCGTATGCAGCACCATCTTGCCCGCTTCGACCCGCGCCAGGTCGAGGATGTCGTCGATCAGGGTGAGCAGGTGCTGGCCACTCTCGTGGATCGTCGCCAGGCCGGACGCTTGCCGCTCGCTCAGGTGGCCGCGGTCGCGCCCGAGCAAGTGGGCGTAGCCCATGATCGCGTTGAGCGGCGTGCGCAGCTCGTGGCTCATCTGCGCGAGGAAACTGCTCCTCTGCTGCGCCAGCGCGACGGCCTCGGCCAATGCCGTTTCGCGGGCCGCCTCCGCTTCCTTGCGTTCGCGGTCGATCGCGGCCAATTGTTCCAGCCGCGTATTGTTGGCTTGCAGGTCGGAACGGAAGTGCAGCAGGCTGAGCGCCAGTCCGAGAATGCCGCAGGCGATCCATCCGCCCACCAGCCAGCTGAGCAAGGTCGTCTTCGACATCCATTTGCCGCGGAACTCGATCTTGCGCAGCACGACCGTGAGCACCTGTCCGGTGGCGCCATAGTCGTCCGTCGACAGTTCCACGGCCGTGACGTGATCGAGGCGGGCGTAGCTCTTGGCCAGCGGGATCTGGCGCGAGAACTGCCACCAGTCCGCGGTGCGCACGGCATTCATCGGGATCGTGAACCGGGGCTGATCGGGGAGGTCGATGAGCAGTTCGTTGAATCGCTGGGAATTCCAGTCGCTCAGCGTGGAAAACTCCGGTTCGAAATTCGTCATGTGCAGCTTGACGACACGCCGGCTCCGTCCCGAATACGACATGTCCAGGGTGATCGTGTCGTACCCGCTCAAGTCCATGCCGTTGACCGGATCGCCCATCATGAATTGCAGCTTGCAGAACGGATAGGCGGCCGCCGAACCCAGATGGCAACGCATCGTGAACGCGTCCTTGGTGACGGTCAGCGTGCCGACCGAATTGCCGTTCGAGTGGTTGCCTCGCGTGGTGTCGCGGTCGTCCGTCACACGCACGTCATACGGATGCTGCGGGGAGATCTCGAGGGTGCGCGTCATCCCATAGTGCTGCCAGGCCAGCAGGATGGGGGTCGCCAGCACCAGCAGGATGACCAGGGCGTAGCGGATCCTGGTCGAGTGGGAGAGCCACTGATTCATGTGCGTACCGATCGGAAATCGGACAGATGGATTCAGTATATACCCGGGCAATGCCTTTCCGTAATGGTTCCGGGGAGACGTCCCTCGAGCTGTTGCCGCGCGGAGGAATTTTGCACTCTTTTCGTGCGTCCGAATGACAGGCGCAGTATCGTTGGACGTGACGCCGTCGCATCGGCGCCGGATCGCCTGCCACCGCCTTCGGGCAGCTCGACAACACAAAAAGGAGGCACAGGGAATCTGAAGGAGACAACTCATGAAACAGTTCCAGAGAACGGCCATCGCCGTCGGCGTGGCCCAGCTCGCGGTCGCAGCCGGTGGCGCGCTGTGCGCGCAGGGTGCGCGCGCGCAGGAGGCCACGGCGAACGTCGCCACCGTCGTCGTCGTGGGCCAGCGCGCCGCGCTGGCATCGGCCGCGGCGCGCAAGAAAAGCGCGGACGAGATCGTCGATTCCGTCGTCGAGGTCGACATCGGCAAGCTGCCGGACAAGTCGGTGACGGAAGTGCTGCAACGCGTGGTCGGCGTCACCATCGACCGTACGATGAACGTCGCCGACCCGCTGCAGAGCGTGCACGACGGCATCAACCACTTCGCGGCCGAAGGAACGGGCGTCTCCGTGCGCGGCCTGTCGTACGTGCGGTCGGAATTGAACGGTCGCGACGCATTCTCCGCCAACGGCGGCCGCTCGCTGAGCTTCGAGGACGTGCCGCCGGAGCTGATGGCCGGCGTCGATGTGTACAAGAATCCGTCGGCCGAGCAGATCGAGGGCGGCATCGGCGGCCTGGTGAATCTGCGCACCCACCTGCCGTTCGACTTCAAGGGCCGCAACGGTGCGGTGTCCATCGAAGAGTCGCGCTCGCAACTGCGCGGCAAGTATGCGCCGTCGTTTTCCGGCCTGCTGTCGGACCGTTGGAAGACCCCGTTCGGCGAGTTCGGCGCATTGATCGACATCGCGCGCTCGCGCATCGACACACGCAGCGACGGCCTGCAGATTTCGCCGTACATTCCCCGCACCGATGCCGTGACGGGCGACACGAGCGGCGCACGGCGCTGGATCTCGAACGGGGGCAGCTGGACGACGAACAACTTCGAACGCGAGCGCGACGGCCTGTACGGCGTCCTGCAGTGGAAGAAGGACACGCTGTCGTCGTACGTGACGTATTTCCGGTCGAAGTACGACATGCAGACGTCGGAATACTCGCTGGCGGCGGGCGCGAATCCGGCGACGATCATGCTCGATCCGGGCGCCGCGTTCGACGACCGGGGCGCGCTGCTGGCGGGCACGATCCGCGCGCCGCAGGATCCGGGCGTCGGGTTCGGCGTCCAGAGCCGCACCGCTGGCCGCACGTCGGACACGCGCGACGTCGCGTGGAACCTGCAGTGGCGCCCGACCGACCGGTGGACGCTCACCGGCGACCTGCAGCACACGCGCGCGACGACGTCCGGCTACGACAATCTCGTCAGCCTGGGCGGCTACATGCCGAAAGAGGGCGTCGATTTCCGCACGTCGCCACCGACTCTGACGTTCGACGCGGCCGACCGCGCCTACCTCGCCGACCCGAACAATTATTATTGGAACTCGGCGCAGGAGCATCGCGACGACGCCGTCTCGACGCAGAACGCGGCCCGTCTCGACGCGAAGTATACGTTCGACGGCCCGGTGCTGAACGACGTCCGTTTCGGCGTGCGCTTCACGAACCGCGACGCCGACACGCGCGCGACGCACGGCAACAGCCAGTGGCACGAGATCACGGCGCCCTGGGCCGTGGGCCACGACGGCTGGCAGCCGTTCAGCCAGTTGGCGTACCTGAGCGACCCGCGCTTCGCCGGCGACAAGGTGGCGCCGCTGCAGTTCAACGACTTCTTCGGCGGGAAGACGGCGATGCCGCCGGCCATCGTCGCGGCGAACATCGCGTTGTCGGCCGGTGCGCCGCCGCCAGCCTTCGCCCAGTTGCATGAGATGGTGAAAGTGCTCTGCAACATGCCGTGCTCGGGCGACGCGCTGTGGGACTATGCGAAGTTCGGCGACCCCGAGAGCCTGAACCAGCAGCACGAGAAGACGAAGGCCGCCTATGCCCAGCTGCGCTTCGGCTTCGACGACCTGCGCTATCCGGTCGACGGCAATGTTGGCGTGCGCGTGGTGCGCACGGACATGTCGGCGGCCGGCTATCTGCTGTTCTCGCCATCGGCGTCGTCGAACGTGCCAGGCGTGCCTTCGATCGCGCCGTTGTCCAATCGTACGCATTTCGACAACAAGTACACGAACGTGCTGCCCAGCCTGAACCTGCGCATGAAGGCCAGCGACGGCCTGCAATTCCGCGCCGCGTTCTCGAAAGGGATGACGCGTCCGGACTTCTGGCAGATGCAGACCTACACGACATTGAGCCAGAACGTACACACGCACACGGACCCGGTGACGAAGGCGACGATCCTCGACAGCATCGACTACACGGGCACGGGCGTGGGCAACCCGATGCTCAAGCCGACGCGCTCGAACAACATCGACCTGACGGCCGAGTACTACTTCGGCCACGGCGGCCAGTTGACGCTGGCGCTGTTCAACAAGCGCCTGTCGGACATCATCATCGGCAAGACGTCGGTCGTCACGCTGAACGATACGACAGGGCAGCCGCACGACTTCGCCGTCACGTCGCCGGTCAACGGCGCCACCGGCCGCGCCAGCGGGGCCGAGATCGGCTATCTGCAGTACTTCGACAAGCTGCCGGGCCTGTGGTCGGGCTTCGGCGTGTCTGCGAACTACACGTACATCGACAGCCGCCAGGACCTGGGCAAGCCGCTGGCGCAGGCGTGGTGCACGCCGCAGGACACGAACGCGTTCATCGCCCGCGACCTGTCCGGGTGCGATACGGACGGTCGCCTGCTCAACGTCGGTAACGTGCCGCTGACGGGGCTGTCGAAGAACGCGTTCAATGTGGCGCTGCTGTACGACAAGGGGGCCGTGTCTGCGCGACTGGCGTATAGCTGGCGGTCGAAGTATCTGCAGGCCATCAATGCCTACGGCACGAATGGCGGCGATGGCATCGACGCCAATCCTGCCAGTCCGCGCTTCGGGCAGCCGTACTCGGTGCAGTATGCGTTGCCGACGTGGGGTGGGGCGTATGGGCAGCTCGATGCGAGCTTGCAGTACAAGTTCACGGATAACGTGAATCTGTCCGTGCAGGCGACCAATCTCACCAACGCGCTGTACAAGCAATATATGCAGCAGGGAATTGGGTTGATGGAGCGGGGGGCGTTTTATACCGGGCGCCGTTTTTCGGTCCGGTTGGGGTACTCGTTCTAACGACCGTGCCGCGGGCAATTTGCAAACAATGCCGCCGTGGGAGGTCACGATCTTGTTGGGATTGGATAGATTTCCGGTAGTTTTGCCGCGGTAAAATTGTTTCGGAATTCCCTGATGACTGTATTCGAGCCGGTCCAGATATCGCCATTCGCCGATGACTGGTCGGCGGTGATCCGGTCCGCTGTACCCAATCCCATGACCCCAACCAAGTGGACGCGATAACAC
>Ga0207657_10001564_pt1 | contig 24557 bp, 24 predicted proteins | sample KBSC33metaG_FD_184316 | JGI IMG/M metagenome (GOLD analysis project Ga0207657, IMG submission 184316) | Corn rhizosphere microbial communities from Kellogg Biological Station, Michigan, USA - KBS C3-3 metaG (SPAdes) (version 2) | ecosystem: Host-associated > Plants > Roots > Rhizosphere > Soil ... | reverse complement strand
GCGCCTCGTCGAGCGTCTGGCGCATCATCGCGCGGTTCGGCAGGCTGGTCAGCGAATCGAAGCGAGCGAGGCGCGAAATCTCCTGCTCGGAACGGCGCTGTTCGGTGAGGTCGGTGCCGATGCCGCGGAAGCCGAGGAAGCGGCCGCGCTCGTCGAAGATCGGATTGCCCGACAGCGACCAGTGGACGTCCTGGTCGCTCGCCGGGCGGACGACCACGTCGGAGAACGGGAATCGGGCGGACAGGTGGAAGCCGAGGGTCTTTCGCTCCTCGTTCGTGTCGGTTCCGTGGGTGTCGACCGACAGCAGGGTGGTGAACTGGCGTCCGAGCAGCGCCTCCGGCTCGCACTGGAAATCGTCCGCGAGCTGGTGGGACACGTAGGACAGGGTGCCGAGCGAATCCGTTTCCCAGAACCAGCCGCGGCCGGTGTTCTCGAACTCCGCGACGAAGTTCAGCGCCTTTTGCGCCTGCCACTCGAGCGCCAGCCGGTTGCGCCCGCCGGCGATCGCCTTGCGGGTCACCGCGGTGCTGTAGATCGCCATGATGACGGCGAGCGAATCGACCGAAAAGGACAGCACCGGATCGCTCGAGAAGAGGAGGGTCGAGAGGCACGCGACGAGCGCGCTGGTGATGGCCAGCGGCGGCGCGGCGACCGCGACGATCGAGCGAACGAAGAAGCCGGTCGCCATCGCCAGGGTGACGAAGCTCGGGTCGCTGACGTGAAGCGCGCTGCACGCGGCGCTGCCCAGCATCGAGAGAACCCCGGTCACGGCGATGTAGCCGGTCATCAGGCGCGCCGCGGTGTGCGGGGCCAATCCAAGGCGGCGGCGGTAGCGAAGCCCGAGCCCGGCAAGCACATCGACGACAACCGAGAGCGTCAGCGGGACGAAGATCATCGCCAGCACGTCGGCGCTTGCCGGCGGCCGTTCCTGGAGCAGCAACGAAATGGCGACGATGACGTGGCTGGCGAGCAGGAGCCACGGGCAATAGCTCCAGCTTCCGACCCGTCGCTCGATCAGCGTCTGGTCGGTGGGCGATTCATGCTCCCTGATGTCGAACGTCAGCGCCTCGCGCGCGGAGATGCGCGCCGCGGTGAGACGTTCGACGTCCGGAGATTTGCCGAACAAAGTTCGACGCATGAGGTGCCCACCCAGTCACTCGAGGGCAGCCGTGCGCCCGCGTAGCCGGGAAGCTTTACTCGCCGGGAGTTAACGGGGCGGCGAACAATCGCGGTTAGCGAAGGCTTAAGCCCGGCTATTCGGGAAGGAAGTCGGGGACCGAGAGATAGCGTTCGCCGGTATCGTAATTGAACGTCAGGATCCGCGGCCGATCGCCGAGCTCGGGCAGCTTCTGGGCAACGCCGGCCAGCGCCGCGCCCGAGGAAATGCCGATCAGCAGCCCTTCTTCGCGCGCAGCGCGCCGGGCCATTTCCTTGGCCTCGTTCGCATCGACATCGATGACGCCGTCCAGGGCTTCGGTGTTGAGGATGCTCGGCACGAAGTTCGCGCCCAGGCCCTGGATCGGGTGGGGGCCAGGCTTCCCGCCGGACAGGATGGGCGACAAGGCCGGCTCGACCGCGAAGACCTTGAGGTTGGGCCAGGCGGGCTTCAGGACCTCGGCGCAGGCCGTGATGTGGCCGCCCGTCCCAACGCCGGTGATGATCGCATCGAGCGGATCGTCGGCAAAGTCGCGGAGGATTTCCTGCGCAGTCGTACGGCGGTGGACTTCAACGTTGGCGGGGTTGTCGAACTGCTGCGGCATCCAGCTGTTCGGGGTCTGCGCGACCAGCTCCTGTGCGCGCGCCACCGCGCCGGACATGCCGCCCTCCTTCGGGGTAAGATCGAAGGTTGCGCCATAGGCCAGCATCAGTCGGCGGCGCTCGATGCTCATGCTCTCGGGCATGACGAGGATCAGCTTGTAGCCCTTGACCGCGGCGACCATCGCGAGGCCGATCCCGGTATTGCCCGAGGTCGGCTCGATGATCGTCCCGCCGGGCTTCAGCTTGCCGCTGCGCTCGGCGTCCTCGATCATTGCAAGGCCGATCCGGTCCTTGATCGAGCCGCCGGGATTGGCCCGCTCGGACTTCATCCACACTTCGGCCTTCTCGCCGAACAGTCGGTTGATTCTGATGTGCGGCGTGTTGCCGATGGTTTCGAGGACGTTGGCGGCCTTCATTCCAGGCTCTCCTCCAGGGGGGCTTCAGAGCGCCGCAAATCGGGGGTGTCGAAGCTTTTTGCAAGGCGCAGCTCGGGAAACCACCAACTCCATAGCAGCACGACGAGGAGCGCGCCGAAGCCGCCGGCGATGACCGAGGTCACCGGCCCGATCAGCGCTCCGAGGAAGCCCGATTCCGCCTCGCCGAGCTCGTTCGAAGCGGAGATGAACAGCGACGACACCGCCCCGACACGGCCGCGCATCTCGTCGGGCGTGTAGAGCTGGATCAGCGACTGGCGGACGTAGACCGAGAACATGTCGGCCGCACCGAGCACTGCAAGGCAGGCGAGCGACAGCGGCATCGAGCGCGAGAAGCCGAACACGATCGTCGCGAGGCCGAACACTCCGACGGCGGCGAGCATTTTCACGCCAACGTCGTGCTTCAGCGGACGGATCGAGAAAAAGGCTGCGGTGAGGGTCGCGCCGACGGCCGGCGCTGCCCGCAGATGGCCGAGCCCCTCGGGGCCGGCGTGGAGCACGTCGCGGGCGAACACGGGCAGCATCGCGGTCGCACCGCCGAGCAGCACCGCGAACAGGTCGAGGCTGATCGCCCCGAGCACCAGCTTGTTGTGGCGGACGTAGCGCAGCCCTTCCACCATCTGCGCCCACGGACTGGGACCGCGCGCGAGCTCGGCCCGAGCGACCGGGCCGATGCACAGCAGGCAGACGAAGGCGATTGCGAACAGCGCGGCGCTCGCCGCGTAGGGAGCGAAGGGCGCCGCGGCGTACAAATAGCCGCCGACCGCCGGGCCGGCGATCGCTCCGCTCTGCCAGGCGATCGAGGATAAAGCGATGGCGCGTGGCAGGATTTCGCGCGGCACGAGGTTGGGGGCGAGCGCCTGGAGCGCCGGCCCGGCGAAGGCGCGGGCGACGCCGAGCAGGGCCGCGACGGCGTAGAGCGCGATCAGCGTCGTCGCGTGGTTCCAGGCGAGCAGGGCAAGCGCGGCCGCGCAGCTCAGCTCCAGCGCGAGCGCGCCGCGCGCGATCCAGCGCCGGTCGAGGCGGTCGGCGGTCCAGCCGGTGACCAGGGTCAGCAGGAACAAAGGGACGAACTGGACCACCCCGATGATCCCGAGCCGAAGCGCGGCTTCCTTGAGACCCATCGTCTCGCGCGCGATGTCGTAGACCTGCCAGCCGATTACGATGACCATCGCCATCTGGCCGATGGTGGTCGTCAGCCGGGCAAGCCAATAGAAGCGGAACGCCGGAAGCCGGAGCGGTTCGGGGAGGAAGCTCACATCGCCGCGACTAGCGACCGGGCTCGGGAGCGGCAACCGCCTCGACCGGCGCCTTCCGGCCGAGCCCGAAGCGGCGGATCAGCCACGGCATGGTCAGGCCCTGGACGAGGATCGAGAAGGCGACGACGACGAAGGCGGTGAGGATGATCGCGTCGCGTTCCGGCACGGTCGTCGGGACCGCTAAGGCCAGCGCAAGTGCGAGTGCCCCGCGCAGCCCGCCCCAGAACAAGGTGTGCTGGAAGCTCGCCGGAAGCCGCCAGCGCGAGCGGGCGAACAGGGCGGCGAGCGGGTAGATCGAGATGCACCGGCCGGCGAGCACGAGCAGGATCGCAACCATCGCTGCGGTCGAGCCGAGCGCCCGCAGCGGCTGGTCCGCGACGTTCATCCCGATCAGGATGAAGACGATGCTGTTGGCGAGGAAGGCGAAGAACTCCCACGCGTGGCCGACGCGTTCCCGGCCGTCACGCGACAGGAACCGCGTCCCGACGCTTCCGGCGAGCAGGCCGGCCGTCAGCGCGCTGATGATGCCCGAGGCGTGGAATTCCTCGGCGATGAGGAAGGAGCCGTAGGCGGCGATAGCAGTCAGCGTGATTTCGACCAGCGGGTCGTCGGTGCGCCCGACGATCAGCAAGATCGCACCGCTGACGAGCAGACCGATGAGGAGGCCCCCGGCAAGAGTCCAGGCGAACGCCGGAACGATGCTCGCCGCGCTCGGGGAGGCTCCGACGGCGATGGCGGAGAGGACCGCGAACCCAACCGCGGCGACGCCGTCGTTGAGCAGGCTCTCGCTCTCGACCACCATCGACACGCGGGGGATGCAGCCCATCTCGCGGAAGGCGGCGATCACCGACACCGGATCGGTCGCCGCGATCAGCACGCCGAACAAGGCAGCGCCGATCCAGCTCCAACCGGCGAGATAGTGCATTCCGCCGGCGACGACCGCGGTTGCGATCCCGACGCCGAGGAAGGCGAGCGTCAGGGTGAGCGGTAGCTCATGGCGGAACCGCTTCCAGTCGAGCTGCAGCGCGGCCTCGAACACCAGGGGCGGAAGCAGGACGTTGAAGATCAAGTCGCGCGACAGCGGCAGCAGCGGCGCGTTGGGCAGGAGGGCGATGAGGAATCCCGCGACGACCAGCCCGACGATGTAGGGTAGCCCGAGCTTTCGCGTCACCATCGCGATCAGGCATGCGACGAGGAGCAGAAGGCCAAGCGGGCCAAGCGAAAGACCGGTCATGCCGCGGCCATAACAAGCCATCGCGCTAAGGTCTGCCCTGCTGCCGATGAAGTACCTTCTCATTGTCATTCCCGCGAAAGCGGGAATCCCGCTTGTCCTTTTGAGGCAACGGGATCCCCGCCTTCCCAGGGGTGACGGAAGTGGCTTTCGCGAGCGATTTGTTCGTGTATTGTTCTTGCATGGCCAAGCCCAAGACTCGATACACCTGCCAGGCCTGCGGCTCCGTCCAGCACCGCTGGCAGGGGCAGTGCCCCGACTGCGCGGAATGGAACACGCTGGTGCAGGAAGCGGCGGAGGTGTCGAGCATCTTCGCGGCCAAGCACAATCTGCAGGGCGGCGGGCGGGTGATCCCGCTCGTGGGCCTCGAGACGCCGGCCGCGCTGCCCGATCGGTTGCCGAGCGGGCTTGCCGAGTTCGACCGGGCGATCGGCGGCGGGATCGTCGCAGGGTCGGCGATGCTGGTCGGCGGCGATCCCGGCATCGGCAAGTCGACCCTGCTGCTCCAGGTCGCGGCGCGGCTCGCGAGCGACGGGCGCAAGGTCGTCTATGTCTCGGGCGAGGAATCGGCCGAGCAGGTGCGGCTGCGCGCGGTGCGGCTCGGGCTCGGCGGAGCGCCGGTGCGGCTCGCCGCCGCGACGTCGGTGCGCGACATCCTGACGACGATGCAGGACGGCGAGCCGCCGGCGCTGCTGATCATCGATTCGATCCAGACCATGCACTCCGACCTGATCGAGGGCGCGCCCGGCACCGTCAGCCAGGTCCGCGCCTCGGCGCAGGAACTGGTGCGCTTCGCCAAGGAGCATGGCACGGCGGTGGTGCTCGTCGGCCATGTCACCAAGGACGGGACCATCGCCGGCCCGCGCGTGCTCGAGCATATGGTCGACACGGTGCTGAGCTTCGAAGGCGAGCGCAGCCACCAATATCGCATCCTCCGCGCGATGAAGAACCGCTTCGGCGGCACCGACGAGATCGGCGTGTTCGCGATGGAAGGGGCCGGGCTGAGCGAGGTGCCGAACCCGTCGGCCTTGTTCCTGACCCACCGCGGCGAGCCAGTCAGCGGCACCAGCGTCTTCCCGGCGATGGAAGGCTCGCGCCCGGTGCTGGTCGAAATCCAGGCTCTGACGGTGCGGCTAGCGACCGGAGCGACCCCGCGGCGGGCGGCGGTCGGATGGGACAGCGGCCGCCTCGCGATGATCCTAGCCGTGCTGGAAGCGCGCTGCGGCCTCAGCTTCGCGACCGCGGAAGTCTATCTCAACGTCGCCGGGGGCTATCGCCTCAGCGATCCCGCGGCGGACCTCGCGGTCGCGGCGGCGCTGGTCTCGGCCATGTCCGAGCGGCCCGTGCCGAGCGAAGCGGTCGTCATCGGCGAAATCGCCCTCTCAGGCGAGATCCGCCCAGTCGCTCACGCCGGGCTGCGGCTGAAGGAATCGGCCAAGCTCGGCTTCGAGACCGGTTGGGTGCCCCAGGGCATCAAAGGCGGCGACGGCCTCCACCTCGCCGAATTCGCAAACCTGCGCGCGCTGGTCGATCAGGTGTTGGGGCGGTAAACGCCTAGATCGGGTTGGCGACAATCCGGCGCAGCGCCCAGCGCAGGTGCTGCAGACCGCCGATTTCCTCGAAGCCGATCTCGCGCTGCATTGCCGAAGCGACCTCTTCGGCGGTGAGCTTGGGCATCCAGAAGAGCTGGCGGCAGAAGGCCCCGGCCTCGGGCAAACTCTCGAACTGCCACGGCATCTCTAGCAGCTCGTCGCGCGCGATTGCGAAGCCGGCCTGCTGGATGAGGCCGGCCGCGCGGCCGTCGAGGAAATGGCCGTCGTGGCCCATCGGGTTGTTGGCGTCGACGAAGCCGTTGAGGAAAGCGGCGACCGGCGTTCCTGCGGCCACGTCGGCGATCACCGCGCGGCCGCCGGGTTTCAGCAGCCGGCGCATCTCGCGGAACACGGCGGCGAGGTCCGGCTCATGGTGGAGCGCGGCTAGGCTTACGACCGCGTCCGCCGCCCCGTCGTCGAGCGGAACGCTGGCGATACTCGCCCGCACGCACTCGACCCCGACCGGGCAGGCGCGAACGAAATCGTCGGACGGATCGACGCCGAGATAGCGCCAGTCGCCGGAGAGATGGCGCGCGAGATAGCCGCCGCCCGACGGCATGTCGCACAGCAGACCCGATCGGCCTGCCAGCGGCTGGAGCGCGGCCCGGAACTCCTCGCCGCGGGCGCCCGGGCATTCGGCCATCGCCCGGTGGTAAGCCGCGCCGCGCTCGGCGAAGATCTCCGAGTAGGTATCGAACATCAGGCGGTCTGCAGGCGGATCCGCGCCGCCGGATCGACTTCCGGCGGCAGGCCGAGGAGTTCGCGGAAGGCGTCCGCTGCAGGGTCGAGGCATTTGGTCAGATAGGCGAATTGCGGGTCCTGCGTCGGCCACAGCGGGAAGAAGCTCATCGTCGCATTAGCCTCGAACAGGACGAGTCGGCCGTCGGGCACGATCCCGAAGTCCATGCCGAAGAAGTCGAGCGGCATGCGTTCGCGAACGTGGCGGAACACCTCGCGGTCTTCGGCCGAAAACGGCTCGTCCCTGTCGAACAGGGCCTTCTCTTCCGCCACGACGTCCGGGTGGTGAGCCATGAAGCGAGTCCGCTCGCGGACATGGACGTTCCAATTATCCGACACGACCATGTGCCGGAGGACCACGCGCTGGCCGATGAAATAGACGCGATATTTGCGGTACAGCCCGTCGGCGCCCGCGAAATCGACGAACTCGGTCGCGATATGCTCGCCGGGCGTGAGCGCCTCGACCGCCGCGTCCACGCTATCGAACAGCCCGACGATCTTGCCCGCGTGCGTGCCGGTCCGGCGCAGGATTAGAGGAGCGGCGATGCCCGCCCGTTCCAAAGTCTTCGCGGCGAGCACAGGCTTGCTCCCCTGAAGCCGGACGGCCCTCGGAACGATCAGCCCCGGAACGCCGCTCAGCAGCCGCGCGACCTGGTCGCGGGTCGAGCGCAGCACCGCGTCGGGCCGGTTGATCACCCGACCTGGAACGCCGCGCAGCAGCTTCTTGAGGTTGTCGAGCACCTTGGCGTTGGCCTCGGGCTCGGTGATCAGGTTGAGCAGCACGCGGTAGCCGGTGAGGTCGGCGAGGCGGCCCTGGCGGAAGTAATTGCGCGAGACGTGGAGCCGGTGGTGCGGCACGCGGCCGAGCAGCAGCTTGGTAAGGTCGCTGGTTCCGGTGATGATGAGCCGGTCGCCGGCCTGCGTGATCTGATCCGACTCGTCGCCGCTGCCGATGATGAAGAGGAGCGAGGCATTCCCCGCGCCGAGCCCGCCTGACATGAGCGGCAAATGGCTGATAGGGCGGGACAGGGCAAGCGTCCGAGCCACAGTCGCGGAGGTCCATGAACGACAAAGCTGCTTCGAACTCGCGCGCGGCCGAGCAGGACGGCCTGCCCGTTCCGCAGCGATATTGGTCGGCGACCGCGATCTGGCTCGCTTTGGCGATGGCCGTGCTCGACGGGTCGATCGCCAACGTGGCCTTGCCGACGATCGCCCAGACCCTCCGCGCATCGCCGGCGACGTCGGTATGGATCGTCAATTCCTATCAGCTGACGATCACCGTGCTGCTGCTCCCGCTTGCGGCGCTCGGCGACCGCTTCGGTTATCGGCGAGTCTACATTCCGGGGCTGGTCCTGTTCACCCTCGGCTCCTTCGGCTGCGCCTTGACCCGCAGCCTCGAGGGGCTGGTCGTCGCGCGCATCTTCCAAGGGGCGGGCGCGGCGTGCATCATGAGCATGAACCCGGCGCTCGTGCGCGCGACCTATCCATCGAAGATGCTGGGCCGAGGCATGGGCTACAATGCGCTGGTCCTGTCGGCTTCGGCGGCCGGAGGCCCGACGCTCGCGGCGATCATCCTGAGCGTCGCATCCTGGCCGTGGCTGTTCCTCATCAACGTTCCGATCGGAATCGCAGCGGTAGTCGTCAGCATCCGCTCGACGCCGCATGCCGGCGGCCATGGCCACCGCGTCGACTGGCTCGCGACGCTTCTTAGCATGGCCATGATGGGTTGCGTCATCTTCGGCGTCGAGACTTTCGGCAGCGCCGGGCCGATCGTCGGGTCGACGCTCATCGCGACGGGATTGACGGCCGGCGTCTGGCTCGTCCGGCGGGAGTGGGGCGATCCGGCGCCCTTGTTCCCCGTGGACCTTCTCAGGATCCGCATCTTCAGCATGTCGATCGCGACTTCGACCGTGTCCTTCGCGGCGCAGATGCTGGCGTTCGTCACCCTGCCGTTCCTATTCCAGTCGGTGATGGGCCGCAGCGCATTCGAGACCGGCTTGCTGATGACCCCGTGGCCGCTCGCGCTCGGGGTCGTCGCGCCGCTCGCAGGACGCCTTGCCGACAAGATGCGGGCCGGGCTGATCGGCGGCATCGGCCTCGCGATCTTCGCCATCGGCCTGTTGATGCTGTCCGAGCTCGGGACTCACCCGGGCACGTTCGACATCGTCTGGCGAATGGCGGTGTGCGGGATCGGCTTCGGCCTGTTCCAGTCGCCCAACAACCGGACCATCGTCAGCTCCGCGCCGCGCAATCGTTCGGGCGCAGCGGGCGGGATGCTCGCGACCGCGCGCCTGCTCGGCCAGACGTCGGGCGCGGTAGCGGTCGGAGTGGCGTTCCATCTCGCCGGAGTGAAGGCGGGTCCGAGCCTGCTTGCGGCAGCCGCAGTCGCGGCGCTGATCGCTGCTGGCCTCAGCCTGCTGCGCCTGCGCTCGCCGCGAACGGTCCACCGCGTCGATGAACAAGGCGCGACGATCCTCGAGTGATCGGCCGGTAATTGAGCCTTAAGTCATGGGGGCTAAAGGGCGCGGCGCAGGGGGAGTTTCGCGTCTTGTCCATTCGCCGCAACGTTTTCGGCCGCGCCAGTGTCGACTATTCGAGTGCTGATTATCACGCGCAGCCAGTGCCCGAGCCGTCGTCGTGGAGCGGCGAATCGTGGTCCGACAATGAGAATTCGCAGCGCTGGGTGATGGGCCTGCTCCTGTCGCCGATGCTGATCCTCCTGGCCGAGAGCCTGTTTTCGGGCACCGAATTGATCACGCCGCTGAGCAGACCTTTCCTGTGGTGGATGCGCGGCTTGGGGTTGGTCGACGGAATCGTCCTTTCGGTCTTCCTGGCGAAGAGCCCGACCTATCGCTCGGGAAGCTTCCGCGGGCTGATCGGCCTGCTCGCCATGCCCATTTTCATGGCCGCGGCGTTCGACGCACTCGCCTGGCGAGCGGCCGACTGGATCGCGTTCGGAGCATCGACGGCGCCGTACGAACACGTCCAATATCCGATCAAGGATGTCAGCGCCGGCCGCAAGGGGCGGCGGTCGACGATCGGCATCGATCCGTTCGGAACGGGCGAGCGCTCGCACATCCCGATCCCGCGCGAGCAATATTACGAGCTTCGGGATTCCGATTCAGGCCAGTGCGTCACGGTCGAGCAGCGCACCGCGCCCAACGGCGCCGTCGAAATCCGCACCAACGGCAGCTACACCCTCGACAGCCCGGAGCCCGCCGTCGTTTCTTCCTGCTGAGCGCTTGGCGAGACGCTCTCGCCTTGGCCAAGAGAGCTTGCTAGCGCGCGGCTGATGACCGCGCTCGATGTCTTCGTCTTCCTCCTGCTGATCGGCGGCGCCGCAGTCGGCTTCGTGCGAGGGTTCGTGCACGAGGTCGTGTCGCTGCTCGCCTGGGTCGTCGCGATCGTCATGCTGAAGCTGTTTCACAGCCAGTTGTGGGGCGGCATCGAGAACAGCTTCGGGACCAGCTCCCCGGCCGCGGCGGTGCTCGCCTTCGCGATCCTGTTCGTGCCGAGCTTCCTCATCGTGAAGCTGGTCGCGCGGCACCTCGGCGGCAAGACTCGCCGTTCGCCGGTGCTCGGGCCGTTCGACCGCGTGCTCGGCGGCGGCTTTGGGCTGGTGAAGGGGCTGCTCGGGGCGACCTTGTTCTTCCTCCTCGCCAACCTTGCGACCGACCTCGCTTACGGGCCCAAGGCCGACCGGCCGGAATGGATGAGCAAGTCGCGCAGCTATCCGTTGCTGTTCGCCAGCGGCCGGGCGATCGTCGACTGGGTCGAGGCGCGGCGCCACCACGCGATCGAGCCGCGCAAATGATCGTCGTCCACGACACGCTCGCCCGCGAGAAGCGCGCGTTCCGCCCGGCGGACCCCAAGCGCATCACCATGTATGTGTGCGGGCCGACGGTTTATGGCCGCGCGCATATCGGGAATGCGCGGCCGGCGGTCGTGTTCGACACGCTCGCCCGGCTGATCCGCCACGAGTTCGGCGAGGACAGCCTCGTCTACGCCCGCAACGTCACCGACGTCGACGACAAGATCATCGCCGCGGCGGAGAAGGAGGGCGTCGACCCGGCGGTGATCACCGAGCGCTACGAGCGCTTCTATCTCGAGGACATGGGCGCGCTCGGGGTCCGCCCGCCGACGGTCGCGCCGCACGCGACGCAGGAAATCGGCCCGATGATCGCGATGATCGAGCGGCTGATCGCGCTCGGCAATGCCTATGAGGCGGAAGGGCATGTGCTGTTCTCGGTGCCGAGCGATCCCGACTACGGGGTGCTCAGCCGCCGCGACCGCGATGCGATGGTCGCCGGGGCGCGGGTTGAGGTTGCGCCGTACAAGCGCGATCCCGCCGACTTCGTGCTGTGGAAGCCGAGCGGCGAGGACGTGATCGGCTGGGACTCGCCGTGGGGGAGGGGACGCCCGGGCTGGCATATCGAATGCTCGGCGATGATCCGCTCGCATCTCGGCGAGACGATCGACATCCACGGCGGCGGACTCGACCTCATCTTCCCGCATCACGAGAACGAGATCGCGCAGAGCCGCTGCGCCCACGACGGAGCGCCGCTCGCGCGTTACTGGGTCCACAACGGCTTCGTCGACATGGGCTCGGAGAAGATGTCGAAGAGCCTCGGCAACATCGTCACCCCGGCGGAGCTGCTCGAGCAGGGCCATCGCGGCGAGACGCTGCGGCTCGCGCTGCTGAGCGCGCATTATCGCCAGCCGCTGAGCTGGACCGAGGATGTTGTTGGGCAGGCGAAGACCAACCTCGATCGGCTGTACCGGAATGCCGGCGATGTCGAGGCGCGGGAGCCGGATTCGGGCGTGGTCGAGGCGCTGTCAGACGATCTCAATACGCCGCTAGCCGTGACGCGCCTGATGGCGCTGGAGGATCCTGGGGCGCTCAGGGCCAGTGCTGCACTGCTTGGCCTTCTGCAGGTTTCGCCGGATGAATGGTTCAAAGGCGGCGGGGATGAGGGCGCAATCGAGGCGCGGATCGCGGAGCGCGCCGCGGCGAAGAAGAACCGCGACTTTGCGGCCGCCGACCGAATCCGCGACGAGCTGAAGGCCAAGGGCATCGTCTTGGAAGACGGGCCGGCCGGCACCACGTGGCGGCGGGAATGAACGCGCCGCTGTACACGACCGAAATCCTGCGGCTCGCGGCGTCGCTGAGCGACCCGCGTCAGTTGGCCGACGCGGACGGGCGGGCCGAGCTTCGTTCGCCGGCCTGCGGCAGCTGGATTGTGACGTCGGTGAAGCTCGATGAGCGGGGGCGGGTGGAGGCGCTTGCACAACAGTTGCACGCTTGCGCCTTCGGCCAAGCCTCGGCCGCATTGCTCGAACGCGCTGCGGCCGGCCGGACGCGCGACGATGTAGCCGCCGCCTTGGCCGAGCTCGACGCCTGGCTTTCGGGCGCCGAGACCGAGCCGCCGTGGTCGCTCAGCACGCTTGCCCCGGCCCGCTCGCGCAAGGGGCGGCACGGCGCCATCCTGCTGCCGTTCCGGGCGCTGCTCGCGGCGATCGAGGCGGCGCGGTGACCACCCCCGCCGAGACCGCCCAGACAACCAGCGCGATCCTCGAAAGCGGCGCGGTCATGCTTGCCGCGGCGCTGGTGTTCGTCGCCATCTTCCGCAAGCTCGGGCTCGGCGCGACGTTGGGCTACATCGTCGCCGGGGCCTTGATCGGGCCGCAGGTCATGCGCCTGATCCGCGACCCTGGGCAGCTGCAAAGCGTCAGCGAGATCGGCATCGCCTTCCTGCTGTTCATCGTCGGGCTGGAGCTTCAGCCGCGCCGGCTGTGGCGGCTGCGCAAGGACATTTTCGGGCTTGGTTTCGCGCAGGTCGTGCTGTGCGGGCTCGCGATCAGCCTGTTGCTCTACCTCGCGCTCGGGGTTTCGGCCGCTGCGGCGCTGGCGATCGGGCTGCCGCTCGGACTGTCTTCGACCGCGCAGGTGCTGCCGATGCTGCGCGACGACAATGAGCTCAACACGCCGCAGGGCGAGCGCGCATTCTCGATCCTGCTGTTCCAGGACCTCGCGATCGTGCCGATGATCACGATCATCGCGGCGATGGCGCGCGTGCCACCGGATCCGACCGCGCCGACCGGGTGGAAGCTGGCGTTGCTGACGCTCGGCGCGGTGCTCGGGCTGGTGATCGTCGGACGGCTGGTCCTCGATCCGATGTTCCGCCTGGTCGGGCGGATTGCCGAGCGTGACCTGTTCATCGTCGCCGGCCTGTTCACGGTGATTGGTGCGGCCGCGGTGATGCACGCGCTTCACCTGTCGGTGCCGCTGGGCGCGTTCGTCGCCGGTGTGATGCTCGCCGAATCGCCTTACCGGCATGAGCTCGAGACCGACGTCGAGCCGTTCCGGTCGATCCTGCTCGGGCTGTTCTTCCTCTTGGTCGGGATGCTGCTCGACCTGTCGCTGATCGCGCAGCGGCCGCTGTTCGTGATCGGAATCGCTGCAGGGGTGATCGTCACCAAGGCGATCCTGATCACGATCCTCAGCCGCGCATTCCACTGCACCTGGACGCTCGCCGTCCGTCTCGGCCTGCTGCTCAGCCAGGCGGGCGAGTTCGGCTTCGTCCTGTTCGCAATGGCCGCGTCGGCGCAGCTGATCACGCCCGCAGCGGCGTCGCTGTTCGCGGCAGTCGTGACCTTGTCGATGGCGACGACTCCATTCCTGATGAAGTTCATCGACTTCCTCGAGCGCCGCGAAGGCCGGCGCCACCGCGACCTCGACGGGCCTGAATTGTCGCCCGAGACCAGCGCGATCGTGGTCGGCTACGGCCGCTTCGGCCAGACCGTCGCGCAGATGATGCAGGCCAAGGGAATCGGCGTCACCATCATCGACAAGAAGCCGAGCATGATCGAGACCGCCGAGGAGTTCGGCACCAAGGTCTATTACGGCGACGGGCTGCGGCTCGACCTCCTGCGCACCGCCGGGGCCGACAGCGCCCGAGTGATCGCCTTCTGCAATGACAATGAGGGTGGCGAGATGAGCCGCGCCGCGGTCCGCGCCGTGCTCGAGGCCTTTCCCCAGGCGGCAGTCATGGTCCGCGCCTACGACCGGTTGCACATGATCGAGCTCGACGGTCTCGACGTCGCCTTCGCCGAGCGCGAATTGTTCGAAAGCGCGGTTGCGATGGGGCGCGCGGCGCTGAAGGCGAGCGGGATCGACCCGGGCGAGATCGACCGCGTCGAGCGCGCGTATCGCCGCCAGGATTGCGAGCGGCTCGAGCTCCAGAGCGCAACCGGCGACCTCCACGCGGGGCAGGACCGCGCGTTCGGCGCCGACCGCTCGCTTCCAGACCCGGAGGCGCGCACCACCGCCTAGGCGGGGCGTGGAAGATAGTCGTCGAGCGCCCGCACGATCGCTTCGACGACGTCGCGATGCGCGCCGTTGCCGCTGCGGATATGGATATGCGCTTCCTCGTAAGCGGGGCGGCGCTGCTTAGACAGTTTTTCGAGCGTGCCCTTGGGGTCGCCGTTGCGCAGCAGCGGGCGGGTATCGCGCCGCGCCGTTCGTTCGGTGAGGACGTCGACCGGCGCGTCGAGCCAGATGGTGACCGCGCGCTCGTTCAGCAGCTTGCGCGTGCGCGGATCGACATAGGCGCCGCCGCCGGTCGCGATCACCCGGACGGCGCCATCGATCAGGCGCGCGACAAGCCGCCGTTCGCCATCGCGGAAATCGGCTTCGCCGAACCGTTCATAGACTTCGGCCGCCGACAGGCCGGAGGCGTCTGCGATCGCCGAATCGCTGTCGACGAACGGCAGGCCCAGCCGCCTGGCGAGCCTCCGTCCGACCGTCGATTTCCCCACTCCCATCAGCCCCACCAGCACGATTGGCCGGTCGAGCCGCTTGATTAATTCCTGCACCGGAAGGGCTATACAGCGCCCGCCCGTCTCGGCAAAAGCGCCCGCATGCCCAGATTAGTCGTTTTGATCGTCGTTCTCGTCCTCATCGTCGGCGCCCTGTTCTTCCTTTCAACCGTGCCGAAGCAGCAGCCGACCAAGACCATCGAGGTCGCAGTTCCGCAGGGTAATGCGCACTAGGACCATCCTGATCGGCGGAGCTGCGATGCTTGCGCTCGCTCTGCCGGCGATCGCGCAGCAGGCCGCGCAAGTGCCGCCGCAGCCCGCGACTCCGCCAGCGGTCACGCCTCAGCCGGCGCCGACGCCTGAGTCTCCGGCCAATTCGCTGTCGAGCGCGCCGGAGAGCGACACGGGCGTCACCGAGCTCAACCTCGACAAGCTTCCGCCGCCACCGGCGCCGGTCGAATATCCCGCATACGCCCGGCGCGATCCGTGGGTCGTGGGCCGTCTCGATCCGGTCCAGATCGGCCTCGGCCCCGATCCGTGGGGCGGGACCAGCGGCACTTTCCTGTCGAGCCTGATGCGGCGGATGAGCACGCCGATCGCCTCGCGCTGGGCGCACATCGCGCTGAGGAACGCACTGCTGGCCAAAACCCACGCGCCGCGTTCGGTGAACCCGGTCGACTGGGTCGCCGAGCGGTCGTGGCTGCTCCTCCGCCTCGGTGAGGCCGACGCCGCACGGATGCTGGTCGCCGACGTCGATTCGGACCGCTTCACGCCGAAGCTGACGCAGGTCGGCGTGCAAAGCGCGCTCGCGAACGCCGATCCGCCGGCGCTGTGCCCGTTGGAGCCCGGAATCCGCAAATATGAAGCGGGCATTCGCGCGCTGGTCAGCGCGATGTGCGAATCGCTCGCCGGCGAGCCGGAAAGCGCTGCGGCGCAGATCGACGATGCACGCCGCCGCGGCCGCATCGGCGGGATCGACCTGCTGCTCGCGCAGAAGGTCGTCGGCGCCGGGGCCAACACCGGCCGGTCGGTGACGATCGAATGGGATCCAGTCGACCAGCTGACCGCGTGGCGGTTCGGGCTTGCGACCGCCACCGGGATGGTTCCGCCCGACCGGCTGATCAAGCCCGCCTCCACGCAGCTTCGCGCGTTTCAGGCGCGGGCGCCGCTGCTTTCGCCGAGCGAGCGACTTGCGTCGGCCCAGATCGCTGCTGGCCTGGGCGTGTTTTCGTCGCAGTCGATGATCGACCTCTATTCGGCGATCTACGATTCGACCGACGCCAGCGACCTCCCAAACACCGACGCATGGCAGGTCCGCCTCGCCTTCGTCGGCAAGGATCGTGACGCCAAGCTCGGCGCATTCCGCAAGCTCCTCGCCGGAGCGAAGGATCCGCTTGCGCGCGAGGCAACTCGGGCGATGCTGGGCCGCGCGGCGAGCCTCATCGCCCCCGATCCCAAGCTCGAAGCGGATGCGCCGGACCTCGTCGCATCGATGCTCGCCGCCGGGTTCGACCGGGCGGCGGAACGGTGGTCCGACGCCTGTTCGCGCATGGGCGACGCAGCGGGCGATCGTTGCTGGGCCATGCTCGCCCTCGGTGCTCCCGATCCTGGCCGTCTCAACCTCGGCTCATCGCGGATCAGCAGCTTCATCAACCGGGACACGAGCCCTGAAAAGGTGCGCAGCGCCCTGCTCGTCGGCGGGCTCGTGGGGCTTGGCCGGATCAGCCCGGCGACCGCGGACAGCCTCAGCCGTCGCTTCTCGCTCGGCGTCGGCCGCCAGTCGGAATGGACTCGCGTACTCGATGGCGCGGCGTCGCGCGGGCAAGGCGGGACGGTGCTCGTCCTCGCCGGAACCGGACTCCAAACGCCCGACTGGGCGCAGGTCCCCGGCTCGCACCTGTTTCACATCGTCGCCGCGCTGGCCCGGACCCGCCAGGATTATTACGCGCGGATGATCGCCGCCGAGGCGCTCGCTCGAACGTGAGCCTCGACGACCGAGCCCTGGTCGACCGTTTCCTCGACATGATGGCTGCCGAGGCCGGCGCTTCCGGAAATACGCTTGCCGCGTACCGCAACGACCTCGACCGATCAGCGGAAGCCTTGGGCGGGAAGCTTGTCGGCGCCCGCGCCGACAGCATCGCGGGGCTCGGCGAGGCTTGGCGCGAGCTTGCGCCTTCGACCGTTGCCCGCCGCTCGGCCGCGCTTCGCCGCTTCTACGGCTTCCTGGTCGACGAGGGCTATCGCACGGACGACCCGTCCGCGGCCTTGCCGCGCCCGCGTTTCGAGCGCCCGCTGCCGAAGATCCTCGATTCGGACGAAGTCTCGCGCATGTTCGAGCAGGCCGAGGATCGCGCCGCGAGCGGCGCCATGCTTCCAGTTCGCAACCTCGCCTTGCTCGAGCTGCTGTACGGCTCCGGTCTGCGCGCGAGCGAGCTCGTCACGTTGCCGCGCAACGCGCTGCGCAAGGGGCAGTCGTTCCTCATCCTGCGCGGCAAGGGCAGCAAGGAGCGGCTCGTCCCGATCTCCTCGCGCGCCGAAGCCGCGGTCGAGCGCTGGCTCGAGCATGTCCCAGCCAAGAGCCTGTGGCTGTTCCCCAGCGGAGCCAAGCATCTCAGCCGGGTGCGGCTGTTCCAGGTCGTCCGCCAGCTCGCCGCCGACGCCGGAATTGCGCCCGAGCGGGTCAGCCCGCACGTGCTCCGCCACGCCTTCGCCACGCACCTCCTGTCCGGCGGAGCCGACCTGCGGGTGCTGCAATCGCTCCTCGGACACGCGGATATCGCGACGACCCAGATCTACACCCACGTCGACAGCGCCCGACTGGTCGAATTGGTCAACAGCCGCCACCCGCTGGCGACCCGCAATCGTTGACCTTCGCTACCGCTTCAGCCTACCCGCCCGAGCCGAATGCTGACCTATCTCGAATTTGAAAAGCCGATCGCGGAGCTGGAGACTCGTGTCGCCGAGCTCAAGGAGACTGCGAACAGCTCGGACGACATCGATATCGATGCGGAGGTGTCGCGGCTCGAGGCCAAGGCCAACAAGCTGCTCAGGGACACCTATGCCAAGCTCACGCCGTGGCAGAAGACGCTCGTCGCCCGCCATGGCGAGCGGCCGCACTTCAAGGATTATGTCGCGGGCATTGCCGACGACTTCGTGCCGCTCGCCGGCGACCGGGCGTTCGGCGATGATCCGGCGATTGTCGGCGGCTTCGCGCGGATCGACGGCCGCCGGGTGATGCTGATCGGGCATGAGAAGGGCGACGACACCGCGTCGCGGCTCCGCCACAATTTCGGCATGGCCAAGCCGGAGGGCTATCGCAAGGCGATCCGGCTGATGCAGCTCGCCGACCGCTTCGGCCTTCCGGTCGTGACTTTGGTCGACACGCCCGGCGCCTTCCCCGGCGTTCAGGCGGAGGAGCGGGGACAGGCCGAGGCGATCGCCCGCTCCACCCAGGAATGCCTGTCGCTGAAAGTGCCGATGATCGCGGTTATCGTCGGCGAGGGCGGGTCCGGGGGCGCGGTCGCCATCGCGACGGCCAACCGGGTGATGATGTTCGAGCATGCGATCTATTCCGTCATCTCGCCCGAAGGCTGTGCCTCGATCCTGTGGCGCACCGGCGACAAGGCTGCCGAAGCGGCCGAGGCGATGAAGATCACAGCCGGCGACCTCCAGAGCCTCGGCGTCATCGACCGCATCATTCCCGAACCGCTCGGCGGCGCGCACCGCGATCCCGATGCCGCGATCGGCGCCTTGAAGGGCGCGATCGTCGAAGAGCTCGACGGTTGTTCGGCGCTCGGGCCGGACGAGCTGCTGGCGCAACGCCGGGCCAAGTTCCTCGCCATCGGCTGAGGAGGCGGAACCCGCTCAGTCATCTCCCGTTCAAAAGCCTCGCCGATATTTCCCTCGCGAAACAAGGCCGAGGTTTTGAATGCGTAAGCCGATCCTTTTGCTCGCCGCAGCAACGCTGTCGCTCGCTCCCGCCGCTGCACAGGGGCCGCGCTATCTGAGCCCGCAGGACGTCGCCGAGGCGCAGCGCCAGCATGCCGCGCTGGTCCAGGAATTCGGCGGCGCGGAGACTGGCGCGAGGGCCACTTACGTGGAGGCGGTGGGGCGGCGGGTCGGCGCTTTTTCGGGAGTCGCCAATCCCGGCCAGGCGCTGCATTTCACGACTCTCAACGCCGCTGTCGCGAACGCGATGTCGGTGCCCGGTGGCTACGTTTACGTGACGCGGCAATTGCTGACCTTGATGGACGACGAATCGCAGCTTGCGTTCGCGCTCGGGCACGAGGTCGGCCACATCGCCGCCAACCACGCGCACATCCGGGAGCAATATGCGCGCCGCAACACCTGGGGCGTGTTCGGGCAGATCATCGGCGCGATCTTCGGCGGCTCGCCGATCGGCGACATCATGGAACAGCGCGCCGCCCTGCAGACTCTGAGCTTTTCGCGCGAACAGGAATATCAGGCCGACGACCTCAGCCTCCGATACATGATCGCCGCGGGGTACGACCCCGCCGGTGGCCCGGGCATCCTCGCCGCGCTCGCACGGTCGAGCGCGCTCGAAGCGGCGGTCCAGGGCCGCACCAACCGACAGGCGCCCGAATGGGCAAGCACCCACCCGCTGAGCGAAAACCGCAAGCAACGCGCCTATCAGGACGCGCTCGCGACCGGACGGCTGGGCAAGGGAATCCGCAACCGCGACCAGTTCCTGGCCGAGCTCGAGGGCGTCTATGTCGACGACGACCCTGCGCAGGGCGTGATCGAAGGCCCGACGTTCACCCACCCGGACCTTCGGATCCAGTTCTCCGTCCCGCAGGGCTATTTGATGCAGAACGGCACCGACGCAGTGACGATCTCCGGATCGGCGGGCAAGGCGCAGTTCCGCGGCGGCCGCTTCCAGGGGAGCCTCGACAGCGCGATCCTGCTTGCATTCCGGCAGCTGACCGAGGGTCAGATCCAGCTGGCGATCCCACCCGCGCAACACACGACGGTCAACGGCATGCCGGCGGCCTATACGACCGCCCGGGTCCAGACCAACTCGGGCTGGGTCGACGCCAGCGTGTTCGCTTACCAATGGGATGTGCAGCGGGTTTATTATTTCGTCATGCTGACGCGAGGCGGCTACGGCATCCAGCCGTTCGCCGCGATGGTCAATACGTTCCGGCGGATCACGCCGCAGGAAGCGGCCGCGATCCGGCCCCGCGTCATCCATGTGGTGGCCGTTGGGCCGGGCGACACGATCGCCTCGCTGGCAAGCCGGATGGCCTACCGCGATTTCAAGCTCGAGCGATTCCTGTCGTTGAACGGGCTGGCGCCAAACGCGCGCCTGGTGCCCGGTCAGAAGTTGAAGCTGGTCGTCTACGGCCAGCGGCGGGCCTAGCCCGCATCCTACATGTTCGTCTGTACCGTATTGTTGAGCTTCGTCCACATGCCGCCGACCCCGCCGCCCATGGCGGAAAGGCCACCCATCATCGCGACGACGATGAGTGCGGCAATCAAGCCGTATTCGATCGCAGTCGCGCCGCGATGATCGCGGCGAAGCCTGCGCAAGTTCGTTCGGATAGCGTCCACGCCACCCTCCTCTGGTCCACGTCCACGCGGCGGGTGTAACTTTGGGCAGGTTAACAACTCTTCCTGCGGACAGAGTTAACGCCGGCTCATCCCTGATGCGGAGTCCAGGCGGCGAAGTGCAGGATCTCGAACGTTTCGGTGGTCCGGCCGTCCTCGGCCGCCGCCGCGAATGCGGCTCGGGCGGCTGCCCAGGCCCGCTTCGACAGCGAGCGTCGCGATCGCTGCGTGAGAACGTTGGTCGCGCCCATTGCCCGCAGGTCGGCGACCAAGCGAGGCAGTTGCTCGTAGGAAGCGCGGACGCGGTCGACGTCGACCACCGGATTGGCGAAGCCGGCGGCCGCCAGCAGGCCAGCCAGAGCGGCGGCTTCGATCCTCGGATGGACATGGGGAACGGCAACGCCGTCGGCCTGGTCGGCGGCGCGCATCGCCGAGCGCAGCTGCGGCAAGGTATCGCCGCCCGATAACGTGCCGAGGAAGAAGGCGTCCGCAGCGAGCGCCGCGCGAATGCGCAGCAAGGCCTGGGGCAGGTCGTTGACGGTATCGAGCGTTCCGATCGCGAGGCAGAGATCGTAACGACCGATATCGGTCTCGAAGCGATCCTCGACGATCGTGCCGCCTCCAGCCGCTTTGGCGAACCCCTCGCCGGGGTCGAAGATGTCGACGGTCTCGGCGAATTCGCGCAGGCGCTCGGGCCAACCCGCATCGGGGCAGCCGATGAGGAGGGCGGTACGGAAGAACCGCTGCACGATGCCGAGCCGGTCGAGGCAATCGGCGAACGCGCGCTCGTAGAGGAACAGCTCCGGCCCGTTGCGAAACGCCCGGTCGCGGCGCCAGGCGCGAAGCTCCATGTCGAACAGGTCCGCCATCGCGGCGTCTTGTGCGCGGATGCAATGCACGCGACAAGGATCGGATGGTCACCGACCTGGTCCGGACCTGCCTGCGCTGGGCGCTGGATTTCGCGCTCCCGCCGCGGTGCGCCGGCTGCGGGACGATCGTCGCCGACGTGCACAGCTTCTGCGCCGATTGCTGGCGGCAGGTGGAATTCCTCGGCGAGGGCGGGTGCAAGACGTGCGGCATTCCGCTCGCAGCGACGGAGTTCGACACCTGCGCGCCGTGCCTCGCCCAGCCGCCGCGGATCGCGCGGGCCCGCGCCGCAGTCGCTTACGATGACCTGTCGCGAAGCCTCGCGATCCGCCTGAAATACGGGCGCAAGGTCGCGGTCGCGAAAACCATGGCGCGCTACATGCTCCCGCTGGTCAAGCGCGATGGTGATGAACGCCTTCTCGTGCCCGTCCCGCTACATCGCAGCCGCCTCTGGTGGCGCGGCTTCAATCAGGCTGCGCTGGTCGCCCGCGAGCTGTCGAAGGGCCTCGGCATTCCGTCGGACGCGGTGGCCCTCAGCCGGACCCGCCGGACTCCGCCGCTCAAGGGCATGAGCCCGCTGCAGCGGCGAAAGACTGTCGCCGGCGCCTTCCGCGTGCGCGACAAGGCGGCAATTGCCGGCCGGACCATCGTCCTCGTCGACGACGTGTTCACCACCGGCAGCACCGCGGACGCCTGCGCGCGCGCCCTCAAGCGGGCCGGGGCAACGAGGGTCGAGCTCGTCAGCTGGGCGCGGGTGGTCAAGCCTTCGCAGTTGATACGATGACTCCGCCGCCTAAGTATCACGTTGGAAAGGAAGGTTCGTGCCGATCGTCGAGATTTATACCAAGAGCTTCTGTCCTTATTGTTGGCGTGCCAAGCATCTGCTCGACGAGAAAGGCGTTGAATATGCGGAAATCGCGGTCGATTTCGGCGGAGAGGTACGCCAGCACATGATCCAGCGCGCGAGCGGACGGACCACGGTTCCGCAGATTTTCATCGCCGGCCGGCACATCGGCGGCTGCGACGATCTCATGGCGCTGGAGCGCGAGGGCAAGCTCGACGACCTGTTCGCCCAATGACCAAAATTGCCGTCCTCCAGCCGAACACGGGGATCGACCCAGCGGCCAACGGCGAACGCCTGGTAGCCGCGATCGGCGAGGCGGCGCGCGGCGGTGCGACCATGCTGTTCACGCCCGAGATGTCGGGCCTGCTCGACCGCGATACGCAGCGCGCCTCCGGTAATTTGCGCGAGGAGAACGAGGACCGCGTCCTCGCCGCCTGCCGCGAGGCCGCGCGCGAGAACGACATCTGGGTTCACCTTGGGTCCCTCGCGGTGCTGACCGGGGACGGCAAGGTCGCCAACCGCGGCTTCGTGATCGACCGCACCGGCCGAGTCCAGGCGCGCTACGACAAGATCCATTTGTTCGACGTCGACCTTCCGACCGGCGAGAGCTGGCGCGAGTCGGCGGTCTATCGCGCCGGCGAACGGGCGGTGGTCGTCAACGGCACGCCGGTAGGGAAGCTCGGCCTCACCATCTGCTATGACCTTCGGTTTCCGATGCTGTTCGCGCGCATCGCCGAGGCGGACGCGGACGTGATCGCGGTGCCAGCGGCGTTCACCGTGCCCACGGGAAATGCGCATTGGCACACTTTGCTTCGCGCGCGGGCGATTGAAGCCGGCCTTTACGTCGTCGCCGCAGCTCAGGTCGGCAGGCACGAAGACGGCCGCACCACCTTCGGCCACTCGCTGGTCGTCGATCCTTGGGGCGAGGTCCTGCTCGACATGGGTGAAGAGGTCGGCCTCGGCTTTGCCGACATCGATCTGTCGCGGATTTCCGAGGTGCGCTCGCGCATCCCGGCGCTGAACCACCGCCGGCCGATCCCGGATGTGGTCAGCCAATGATCGTCTTCGACCTTCACTGCCTCGACAGCGGCGAGACCTTCGAGGCGTGGTTCCGCTCGGGCGCGGACTATGAAGACCAGAAAGCTGCCGGGCTGGTGCAATGCCCTTTCTGCGACTCCAGCCGGGTCGCGAAGGCGCCGATGGCGCCGCGCGTGCCGCGGAAGTCGTCCGGCGGCGCCTTGGCGAAGATCGCCGCGATGCAGGCTGAAGCGCTCAAGGATTCGCGCTGGGTCGGCGACCGCTTCGCCGAGACTGCGCGGGCCATGCACAGCGGGGAGATCGCGCCTGAGCAGGTGCACGGGCAGGCGACGTTGGCCGAAGCCAGGTCGCTTGCGGAGGACGGGGTCCCGGTCGCGCCGTTGCCCTTGCCGGTCGTGCCGCCCGGCGAGGTCAATTGATTGCGCGGCGCCTAATCCCTATTCGTCCGTGCCGGCCGACCCCGTAGCTCAGCAGGATAGAGCATCAGATTCCTAATCTGAGGGCCACAGGTTCGAATCCTGTCGGGGTCGCCAGCATTCGGGACGGGATGGGACAATGGCGACCGAGCAGCCGGACATGGACAATCAGCAGCAGAACATCGTCGGGCGGCTGTTCGTCGATCACCCGCGCTCGCTCGGAATGAGCTGGGCCGGGCATGGGATCGGCGCGGTCAAGATCGGTGCCGAACTGATCGGCGCTGGGTGCGCGGCAATCGTGCATGCGGTCGTGCCGGGCCTGTTTACCGAGACCGCTGGCAAGACGGTCACCCGCATTTACGATCATATCCAGAGCCGCAAAGCGGGCTCGGCAAACCCGGAGGCCTGGCCTGACTACGAAATCTGACCGGGATGTGCTGGTCGCGATCGTCGGCGGCGGGGCTTCTGGGACCATCCTTGCGGTGCAGCTTGCGCGGCGCGGCGTCCGCTCGCTGCTGATCGACGGCAGCGGCCGGGCCGGAGTCGGAGTCGCCTATTCGACGACCGAACCGGTGCATCTGCTCAACGTCCGCGCAGAGGGGATGAGCGCGCTGGCCGGTGAGCCCGGCCATTTCGCGCGGTGTTTCGAAACTGAAGGGGGCGACCGCCGCGGCTTTGCCGAGCGCCGCTTCTTCGGCCGCTATTTGCGCGGCCTGCTCGATGAGGCGGTCCGGCAGGGGCTGGCCAAAGTTGAGCATTCGACGGCGGTCGGCGCGCGGCGCCAAGATGGCGGATGGCGGCTCGAGTTTGCCGATGGACGGGCGGTGCAGGCCGACGCGCTGGCCCTGGCGATCGGCAACCAGGAGCCTGAACCGCTTCGGGTCTTCGCCGGCGGCGGCCCGCGCTTCGTCAATAACCCCTGGGGCGACGGAGCCCGGACGGCGATTCAGGAATTGGTCGAGACCGGAGCCCCGGCGCTGCTGATCGGCACCGG
>Ga0207657_10001563_pt1 | contig 24561 bp, 23 predicted proteins | sample KBSC33metaG_FD_184316 | JGI IMG/M metagenome (GOLD analysis project Ga0207657, IMG submission 184316) | Corn rhizosphere microbial communities from Kellogg Biological Station, Michigan, USA - KBS C3-3 metaG (SPAdes) (version 2) | ecosystem: Host-associated > Plants > Roots > Rhizosphere > Soil ... | reverse complement strand
GGCCGACATTCGCCGCTTCGCTTCGACGGGCCGGCTGCCCCTGTTCGCGCTTGCCGTGGCACCGAAGGATCGCGACGTCATCAAGACGATCAAGGATCTGGAAGGCAAGACGGTCGGCATTTCCGCGCTCGGCAACGCCGATCACGCGCTGTTGCTCTTTCTGCTGGCGCAGGCGCATGCGGACGCGAAGAAGGTCCGGTTCGCGGCGATCGGCACGAACGTGTTCGAGGCCCTGCGCCGCGGGCAGATCGACGCCGCCATGGTGCAGGAGCCGGCGTTGTCCCTCACCGTTCAAGCGGGCGGTCGCGAACTCGTCAATTTCATGGAGATCGACCAGGCCCGCCAATATCTCGGTGGACCGTACGCGTTCATGGGTGTCGCGGTGCGCGGCAAGGAGCGCGATCAGCGTTTGCCGGAGATGCGTCGGCTCGCGGCCGCGCTGCAGCGAGGCCTCGCCGACACGAAGACGATTTCGCCGGACGAAATCGTCGCCGCACTGCCCAAGGCGCTCATCGCCGGCGGCGACGTCGGGCAGCTCAAGCAGATCATCACGCGTTACCGCAACTCGCTCTACCCTGACAAGGTGACGATCGACGTCGAGGCGGCCGAGCGCGTCGTCAAGGCGGAAGAAGCCGCCAACGTGGTGAAACCGCAGCAGGTGAATCTCAAAACGCTGCTGGATACGGCCGTTCTCGCCGGTTAGGAGCACGTCGGTCAACGGGCGCCGTTGTGACGCCCGCGCCTCGAGCCGTTCCAGAAAATCCAGGTGCTCCGCGTCCACAATCTCAGTGTCGGGTATGGCGCGGAACCGGTCCTCGAAGGCATCGATCTCGAGGTCAAGAAAGGCGAATTCGTGAGCCTGATCGGCCCGTCGGGTTCGGGCAAGACCAGCGTATTGCGCGCCGTCACGCATTTGCTCGAGCCGATCACTGGTCGTGTCGACCTCGATGTTCCGCCGAACGATATCGGTTTCCTGTTCCAGGACGACGCACTGCTTCCGTGGCGGACCGCGCGCCAGAACGTCGCCCTCGGATTACGGATTCGCGGCAGCGCGATCAGGGACGCCGAGGAAATGGCCGAGCACTGGCTCGCGCGCCTCGGACTCGAGGGCTTTGGCAATCGCTATCCGCGCCAGCTATCCGGCGGCCAGCGCAAGCGTGTGGCGATTGCGCAGGTGCTTGCGCTCAAACCAGAGCTTCTTCTCATGGACGAGCCGTTCGCATCGCTCGATGCGATCGTTCGAACGCGCATCACGCAGGAGCTTCTCGGGTGGGTCGAGCAGGAGCACATGACCGTGCTGCTCGTCACGCATGATCTGGAGGAGGCGATCAGCGTTTCCGACGTCGTGTACGTTTTATCGCAGGGACCGAGAGCCGGCATTCGAGCGCGTCATGACATACCGATCGCGCGGCCGCGCAACGTGCTCGAGACGCGTCGCGACGCATGCTTCGCCATGCTTCTGACGACGTTGTGGAACGAGCTTTCGGCCGCGTCTGCCTCGGACGCGATGCGATGAACCGCCCGCTCGAACATCCGACGTTACGGCGCATCGCGGCCTTGCTGGTATTGCTCGGGCTATGGGAGGCCGGTTCGCGGCTCAAGTGGATCGATCCGTTCTACGCGCCGGCACCTTCCGCAATCGGCAAGGTGCTGTATTCCCTGTTTGCCGAGGGACAGATCTGGACGCATCTCGAAGCCACCTTTTCCGCCGCCATCATGGGCCTCGTTGCCGGCCTCGCGCTCGGCATCGTGCTCGGCTTCGTCGCGGCGCTGGCGCCGCTGCTTGCGCAGCTGATCGAGCCCGTGATGATCCTGCTCAACGCGATTCCGCGCGTCATCCTGGCGCCGCTCTTCGTCATCTGGCTCGGCATCGAATTGGCGTCCAAGGTCGCGCTCGCGTTGATACTTGTCGCGGTGCTCGTCTTCTTCGCCGTTTACAGCGGCATCAAGGAGGTCGATCAGCGACTCGTCGAACGCGTGCGTACGCTCGGGGGCGATCGACGCGTGCTGATTCGCGAAGTCTACGTGCCGTCGGTCACCGCGTGGATCATGGGAAGCCTGAAAGTCGCCGTGGGCTTCGCGTTCACCGGCGCGATCGTGGGCGAGTTCGTCGCATCGAGCCGCGGCCTTGGTTACCTGCTGCAGTTCGCGCAAAGCTCGTACAACGCCGCGCTCACCATCGCGCTGATCACGCTCATCATGGCATTCGTTATCGTGCTGTTCGCCATTTCAGAGTGGCTCGAGCGGCGGCTTCTGCGATGGCGGTATGTCTGAGTATCCGGCATCCTTGGATTGCAATGCCGAGCCGTTCGGTACGAGAACGCGCGCAGAAGGCTCGCCATGAGGAGAGACAGATGGATAGCTTCAACAAGGAAGAGGTCGTTGGCGTCTTGAACCGCTTGCTCGAGTCGGAACTGGCGGGCGTGGTGCGATACACGCATTACTCGTTCCTGGTGTTCGGATTCGGCCGTATCCCGATCGTTTCCTGGCTGCGCACGCAGGCCACCGAGTCGTTGGCGCACGCCCACCAGGTCGGGGAATGGATCACGACGCTGGGCGCGTACCCCTCGCTCGACATCGGACGGTTGCTGGACTCGCATCGACACGACATCGCCGCCATCCTGCGCGAGTCGCTCGACGCTGAACTGAAGACGCTGGCCGTCTATCGGCAGCTTCTCGAACTCGTGGAGGGACGTTCAGTCGCGCTCGAGGAGTTCGCCCGTCAGATGATCTACGCCGAGGAACTGCACGCGGCGGAGGTCGACAAGATGCTGCGAAAGCCGGGAGACATCGCCGCTGCTCGCCCGCCGGCTGCGTAGTAGCCCATCAGCTTGCGGATGACGGCGCTTGCGATCGACGTAATCGATCTTCGCGCGGCCATTCGCGAACTCGCGGGTGAAGATCGCGCAGCGACCGTCGATGTAGAGGTTCGACGGATCGACGACGGTCGGCAGGTCTCGCGGCGAGAAACGAAATGCGCGTCTCGCGGGCCGGAACGAAGCCGCGAAGCGCACCTCCAACCGGAAGACTTGATAGCGACCGAGCGCGACCATGTCGCGCCATGGCGATCGGCGCAACGCAAACTACGCCGGCCCGCGACCGAAGCCTCGCGTTGGAATAAGGAAGACGATGCCGTGGACCTGCCAATGAACGTTACGCAAAAGTTGATCGGCGCTCACCTGATGACGGGCCACATGAACCCCGGACAGGAGGTGGCGCTTGCGATCGATCAGACGCTTACACAGGATGCGACCGGAACGATGGTAATGCTCGAACTCGAGGCCATGAACCTCCGCCGCGTCAGAACCGAGCTTTCCGCGCAGTACGTCGACCACAATCTGCTCGAAACCGACTTCAAGAATTCGGACGATCATTTGTTCCTGCGCAGTGCCTGCAGAAAATTCGGGATCTGGTACAGCCGCGCCGGGAACGGCGTCAGCCATCCGGTGCACATGCAGCGCTTTGGTGTGCCGGGCAAGACGCTGCTGGGTTCGGACAGTCATACGTGCGGTGCCGGCGCACTCGGAATGCTCGCCATCGGCGCGGGCGGTCTCGAAGTGGCGCTCGCGATGGCAGGGGAGTCGTTTCATGTGCGGATGCCGCGGGTGTGGGGCGTCAGGCTCGTTGGGCGACTTCCGGACTGGGTGAGCGCCAAGGACGTCATTCTGGAAATGTTGCGGCGTCACGGCGTCGCCGGGGGCATCGGCAAGGTCATCGAGTACTACGGTCCGGGGCTCGATGGACTGACCGTCATGGACCGCCATGTGATCGCGAACATGGGCGCCGAGCTTGGGGCAACGACGACCGTGTTTCCATCCGATTCCGCCGTCGGGCATTTCCTGCAAGTACAGCAGCGCGCCGGCGCCTGGACGGAGCTTCGCGCCGACGACGATGCTTCGTACGATCAGTACGACGAAATCGATTTGTCGAAGGTCGAGCCGCTGATCGCGTGCCCGAGCAGTCCGGGCAACGTCGTTCCCGTGCGCGAGGTACAAGGCCGGGACATCTATCAGGCCATGATCGGATCATCCGCCAATCCCGGCTACCGTGATTTCGCGGTCGCGGCGATGATCGTGGAAGGCAGGCAAGCCCACGATCGCGTTTCGTTCGACATCAATCCGACATCGCGTCAAGTGCTGGCCGACCTGACGCGGAGCGGACATCTCGCACGGCTGATTCAGGCCGGCGCGCGCATTCATCAGACAGGCTGCAATGGCTGCATCGGCATGGGCCAGGCGCCGGCGACGGGCCGCATCAGCTTGCGCACGGTTCCGCGCAACTTTCCAGGCCGCTCGGGAACCCACGACGACCTGGTCTACCTGTGCAGCCCGGAGACGGCCGCGGCTTCCGCAATCACCGGCGTCATTACCGATCCAAGGACGTTGACCACGCAGTACCCGCGGGTGAGCGAACCCGAAGAGCGGACCATCGATATCGCCTGGCTGACGCCACCGGGCAGCGAAGACGAGTCGGTCGTGCTCGAGAAAGGGCCCAACATCCAGCCGCTTCCCGCGTTCGATGCCTTTCCCGATAACGTGGAAGCGCCGGTCCTGCTGAAGGTCGGGGACGACATTTCGACCGATGAAATCATGCCGGCGGGCGAGCAGGTGCTGCCGTATCGAAGCAACGTGCCCGAGATCAGCAAATTCGTTTTCGCCCGCATCGATCCCACCTTCTACGAACGCGCCATGCAATCGCGTGCGGGCGGATGCCTGATCGTTGCCGGCACGAATTACGGACAGGGGTCGAGCCGCGAGCACGCGGCGATCGCTCCACGCTATCTCGGCCTCAAGGCGGTGATCGCGAAAGGGTTCGCCCGCATACACGAGGGAAACCTGATCAATTTCGGGATCCTGCCGCTCACTTTCGAGAACGACGAGGACTGGGACAGGATCGACCAGGGCGACATCCTGGCACTTCCCGACGTTCGCCGCCGCATCCAGGAACGGACGCACGTGGACGTCGTCGACAGGACGAAAGGCGAAACCTTCCGCGTGCGGCATGGACTGTCGCAACGGCAAGTCGAGATGATCCTTGCCGGAAGCCTGCTCAATCTGGTGCGCGCATGACGGACAGCGTGCCCCGAGGCGCAAAAGTCCGCGAGAAGCTCGTTTCGATGATCCCGGCCAGGCGTCTGGCCGCACCCGACGAGATCGCGCGGGCGGCACTTTTCGTGCTGCAGAACGACTACTACAACGGCCGCATTCTCGAGATCGACGGAGGACTTCGGCTGTAGGGATTCGCGCGTGCGTCCGTTCGCGATGTCGACACAGCCGCGCCGACGCCCACGACGAGCGATACCAGTCCGCAGTTCAGATCCGATCACCCGGGCGCTGGCACAAGAGTCGCGCCTTGAAGCATCGAGCTCGGCAGGTCAGCAGGGCGCTCGGAATTGCCCTTGTGGTTGTTCGCCTTGCGCACGCGTTACGCTCCGGTGAGCGCCTTGGTCGTCCACCGCCAACAAGGGACGCGTTGCCCGCGAATGGATGCTGATCATGCCGGCGGCGACGAGGTTGTCGAGTGCTTCGAACGTCGCGACATCGAGGACCTGAAGGGTCGGCCGATTTCCGCGCCATTCGGTCTTTGTGAAAAGCGACTCGACGCGCGCGCGATCGGCGCCGTCGCGCAACACGACCATGAGCACGGGCGTAAGCGAACCCGGAATCCACGTCTCATCGCAGCGCGCCAGTCGGTCTCCCAGCGCGGCGACGGCGAGCAATGCAAAATGCGCGGCCGGATCGGCGGGCGGGGTTGGGGCCGGTGCACCGTCGGGCACGCAGGACATGACCTGTTCGAGGCGCTTCAGCAGCGCGTGGGGGCCGCGTCTTAGCTTGATCGCGGTGAGCGCGCCGCCGTCCAGCACCCCTTGCGCAAGCTCGCTCTTCTGCGACAACGTGGCAAGCATCGCATGCTCGATCGTGTTCTCCGCCACGAGATTCACGACCGTAACCGACCGTAGCTGATTCTTGCGCCATGCGCGCGCAATTCTCTGCTCGAGTTTGGCGGGATTCCAGGGCAGGTCACAGTTGACGACCACGCTGGCGTTCTGCAGGTTGAGGCCCACTCCGCCCGAGTCGGTGCTGAGGAACAACCGGCAGTCCGGGTCCTGTCGGAATGCGAGGATCTCGGCGCGGCGCTGTTTCTGCGGCGTGTCCCCGGTGTGCCAGGCGTAGCCGATGCGCTTCCTGTCCGCCCATTCGCGCACGCGCCGCAGCATGCCGGTCCACTCCGAGAAGACGATAGCCTTGACGTCGGAATCGGCGAGGCATTCCTCCAGCACGCGCACAAGCTCGTCGAGCTTCGGGCAATCGCGCACCGGATTGTTCTTCACGATGTTGGGCGAATCGCAGATCATGCGCATGGTGTTGAGCAGGATCATCAGAAGGTCCTGCTCTTTCGGCGTGAGCGGCCGCTTGTTCGAGATGGCAACCAGCTCGGCCACCTGCCTTTGAACGGCCGCATATTCCTGCCGCATCGCCGCGGTCAGCGAGACGAAATGGTTGCGATCGGTGCGGTCGGGGAGCTCGGTTTCGACGTCGGCTTTGCGACGGCGCAGCAGGACGGATCCCACGCGTTCGCGCAGCCGGTGGAGGTTCTTGTAGCCGGCGGGACGGCCTCGCTCGTCGAGCTCATAGTATTCGCGATTGAAGCGGAACAAGGGACCGAGCAGGGACGGATCGAGAAAATCCACGATCGAGCGCAGCTCGTCGATCCGGTTCTCGATCGGCGTGCCGGTGAGCACGAACGCGTAGCGGCTGGCGAGCCGCTTGACCGCCTGCGCGGTCTTGGTGGACCAGTTCTTGATGCGCTGGGCTTCGTCGAGGACGACGATGTCCGGCTGCAGCAGGGCGTTGATGTCGAGGCTGTCGGCGACGATCTGTTCGTAGTTGACGATCGTAAAGAAGGGCGGGTCCGTTTCCGCGTAGATTCGTGACCGCTGGGCGCGCCCTCCGAACACGAGCCGCAGGGGCAGGTGGGTGAACTTGCGGATCTGCTCCTCCCATTCGACCTTCAGCGAAGCGGGGGTGACGACCAGCACGCGTCGCGCCTTTCCGAGGTGGTGCAACAGTGCACACGCGGCGATCGCCTGGACGGTCTTGCCGAGCCCCATCTCGTCGGCGAGCAATGCGCGCTCGGTGAACGCGAGGTGCAGCATGCCTTCGCGCTGATAGGGGAAGAGCGGACCACTTGTAACGTGCTCCGGATGGCTGGCATTGGCAACGCCGGCTTCGTACTCGCGCCGCGTCAGGATTCGGTCACGTTCGCGTGAACGACCCTCGATCCAGGGCTCGACGTCCTGCGCGATGCGGAGCCACGGGCTGCGGCAGTTTTTGATCTCGACGACCACCTGGGCCGGATCGAGCCCGTCCATCTGTAATCCTTCGCCGTCGAAGCGACCAAGCAGTTTGTGCGGCAGTTTCGCCACGTTGCGCTCCACGCGCAACCGGCGAGCTGCGGAGTCGACGACGATGTCCACCCGGGGAGAGCCGACGCGCAGGGCCGCCTTGAATTCCGCGCGGTGTCGCCGCGCAAGTTGCAGCAGGATCGCTTCGACGTGCTTGCACGTGCCGAGGCCATTGATGCGAAAATCGGTGCAGGTGCAGGAGAACTGGGACGACGCGACATCGCGGATTTCCGCGCAATAGATCATGCCGCTCGGCGAGCGCACTTCGAAATTCGAGAAGACCGGGTGCGCGGGATCGAGGTTCGTGATCCGGTGGCGTTCCTCGCGCGCACGCAGTTTCCGCCTTGCGACCTCGTCGGCATCGGTGGTGCGCCAGTCGGTGAGTGGAGGCAGCGGAGGCCCGGAGCGGGACTTTTTTCGCATCGACGTTTTGTCGTTGATGGCAGGACGTGTCGACGCGCACGTCGTCGACCAACAATGTGAAGTCTCGCTGTGAACGAATGCCGCCGTTGTGGCGTCGCGCAATTCTATCGGACGCTTTGCGGCTCGACCAAGCAAGACGGTAGCGAAATGCCCGCCGAAACGTCTTGGCCCCTTATGGCGACGAGCGCTTGATTTCGTTCCGGCTCTCGCCGGTGGGGATCCATTACTGAATCACCTCGTCCGCGCGCTGCAGCAGCGATGCGGGATGGTGCTGCGGAGTGCCGTGATGCGGAGTGGCGTTGCACTCTCGAGGTCGATCACCGCTGATAGTACGTTCCGCGCCGCTCCATGCGCGTCGGTCGGTGACTTCCTTCGAGATATTTTTGCGTCGCTGTCGTGTCTGTACGCCAAGTCCGCTTCCGGCAACTTCACCGACATCGATCTGAAATGAGGCGCCGAAATCAGCGGTTTACGAGCACCGGGCAGACTTTTGCTCCGATCAGCGCGGCGTCGGCCGTGACGAGCGTGAGACCGTAGACCAAAGCGGTCGCGACGAGAAAGCGGTCGGCCGGGTCAGGATGGCGTGCCATGATTTCACGGCTGCGCACCGCGATCTCGACGTTGATCGCGGCTTCCTGCGCGGGCGTGCGGGTGAACGCTTCGATCACCCACTTGCGCGGCTCGTCGTCGAGTTTTATCCGACCGCGCTCCGCCAGAATCAACAATTCCCACGCGCTGATCGGTGAAATCCAGAGCTCGTTGCTCGACCGCGAAAGCTCGACTTTCACACGTCGCGCGAGCCTACTCGGATTCGAGACGCTCCAGAGCCAGATATGCGTGTCGAACAGCAGCTTCAACGCAGCACGGCCCAGTCCTCGGCATCCGCCGCAGGCGCGACGATGTCGCCCACGATCGTGGCGCGGCCTGACATCGAGCCAATCCAGCCCGATCGGGACGCATGCGGTCGCGGCGGAATCACTTCGGCGACCGGCTGGCCGAAGCGGGTGATCAGCACCGGCTTGCCGGTGCGCTTGACGCGCTGCACGACGGCGAGACAGGTTGCCTTGAACTTGGATACGGGGATTGTTTCCATGTACGCAGGCTAGCATGGTCAGAAATAATGGTCAATCTGCGCAACGACCGCACCAGCGGCTCGCGGACGCACTGCATGCGCCGGTACATCGCGAACCGGCCGCTCGGCCTTCTACCGACCGATGCGTGGCGCTACGCATTCATGGGTCTCGTGCGAAAGAGCCCCGAAGCACGACGATCCATCTTCGATCGCCGCGAGCATCGAGCAATGCAATCGGTGCATGGCAAGCTCGACGCGCCGCTCGGGCAGACCGGCGCCTACGTGGCAGGCGCGAGCTTCACGCTCGCCGACACGGCGTCAGCCTCGCGACGCATCGCTGGTTCGCGACGCCGATGGACGACCGGCGCTGACCGCGGTGGAGGCGTACTAGGAACGGCTCGGCGAACGTGCCGGATTTCGCGAACACGGGCGCAACGGGGTGCCCTGAAAGGTTCTCGCCAAAGCGGTTCCCGCGTCAGGCGTCCGACGCCGCGGCGATCTCGCGCGCCGCGGCCATCAACGGCGGCACGAACGCCTTGACTTTCGCGAACGGCATTCTTGCGCTCGGCACGGACACGCCAAGGCCTGCAAGCAGGACGCCGTTGCCGAGGCGGACCGGAACTGCACAGCCGACGACACCCGGCACGAACTCCTCGTCGCTCGCCGCCCACCCGTCGCGGCGTATGCCGTGGATGATGGTTCGCAAACGGGCTTTCGACACGATCGTGCGCGGGGCGAGCTTGCGCAGGCTCGATTGCGCGAGCCACGACTCGAACGCGTCGCCGGGCATGTCGGCCAGGTAGAGCTTGCCGATCGAAGTGCACTGCAGCGGCGCGTGCTTGCCCTGCTCGAAATGCAGGCCGGCGGAGCGCGTCGTGCGCGCCGAATCGATGTAGACGACCTCGCTGTCGACGCGAACCCCGATCTGGCAGGGCTCGCCCAACTGGTGGGCGAGCGCGACGAGGATCTGGTGCACCCGATCGGAGCGCATCGCTGCGTCGGCGGCCGCAGCGCCGAGCCGGACGAGGCCGGCGCCGACAATCAGCCTCTTCGAGCCTAACGCTCGCTTCACGAGGCCGCGCTTCTCGAGCTGTGCGGCCAGGCGATGCACGGTGGGCACCGGCAACGCACATGCGGCCGCGAGCTCGGTCACCGATGCCGGCCGAGCGGTGGTGACGAGCGCCGTCAGGACGGCAATGGCGCGATCGAGCGGCTGATCGTTTTCGCTTCGAAGCGTGGCTGCCGGCCGTGCGACACCCGCGGAAATAGTCATTGACGCGCGTCCCGCACGAGATCGACAATGAAAAAATCAAGAAAAATTCTTTCAGATTCCGGAAGTATAACGGGGTTCACACACGAAGGAGGAGACAAGCATGAACGCGTCTTGGGTGAGGCAGGTTCGCACGGCCGCATTCGTCCTGCTCGCGGCAACCGGCATCGCGGCACTGGCCGCCGGCACGGCGATCGCGCAGTCCGCGACGTCGCGACTGGATGAAATCGTCAAGCGCGACAAGCTGATCGTCGCGACCTTCAGCACCGCGCCTCCGTTCTGCTACACCGACGAGGGCGGCAAGCTGGTCGGATTCGACATCGACATCGCGCAGCTGATCGCGAAGTCGCTGCTGGGTGACGCGAACAAAATCGAGTTCGTCAAGGTCACGAGCGAAGGGCGATGGCCCGCCGTGAATTCCGGCCGCGCCGACATCGGCATCGCGACGACGACCGTGTATCCCGACCGCGCGTTGCACGTCGCCTTCACGCACCCCTACATCGATTCCGGCATCTCGATCCTCGTTCGCGAGGACGCGAAGGTCGACAGCCTGGCGGCGTTGAACGACGAGAAGTTCACGCTGGCGAACCTCAGCAATCCGCAGATGGCCGATCGGGCGAAGCGCTACGTGCCGAAGGCCAAGGTCCTGACGTTCGACACGCCGAGCGCCGAGTTCGCTGCCGTGAAGTCCGGCCAGGCGCAGGCGATGCAGATGGACACGCCGGTGTTGAACTGGTACGCGGCGAACAACAAGGGGCTCAAGGTGCTGCCCGAGAGCCTCGGCGTCATCCAGGGCAACGCGATCTTCATGAAGCCCGGCGATTTCACGCTCTGGCTGTGGATGGACACGATGGTGCGCGAGATGACACAGGGCTCGCGCTACGCCGAATACAGCGAGATCTATCACAAATGGTTCGGACGCAATCCGCCGCCCGAGCGCTTCTACGGCCAGAGCGGCAAGTGACGTCGACGCGAGCCGCGTAGCGGCGCATCGCGATCGGCGCGATGTCCGTCGACCTCGGATTCATTACTCGCATCGCCCCGACGCTCGCGCAGGGCCTCGCCACGACCGTGGCGCTGGCGATACCGGCGATCGTGCTTTCGGCGTTGTGGGCAATTCCGGTCGTTGCGGGGCTGATGGCGCGCTCGCGGCTCGTCGGGCGGATCACGGCCGATTACGTCGAGCTGGTCCGCAACACGCCCGTACTGGTGCAGATGTTCTTCATCTTCTTCGGATCCGGCGTGCTCGGCTTCCCGCTGTCCGGCTTCGTCTCGGCGCTGCTCGCCCTCGTGCTGCAGAACGGCGCGTACGTCGCGGAGATCTATCGCGGTGGCATTCGGTCGATTGCGCAGCGCCAGGCCGAGGCGGGGGTCGCGCTCGGCCTGACGAAGCGCAAGACGTTCGCCATCGTCGTGCTGCCGCAGGCGATCAGGAAAGTGATTCCGTCGCTGTCGAACCAGGGCATCCTGATCATCAAGGACACGTCGCTCGCGGCGACGATCTCGGTCGCCGAACTCACGTTCCAGGCACGGCTCCTGGCCGACCGCACCGCGGCGGTGTTCGAGATCTTCTTCACGCTCGCGCTTTTCTACCTCGCGCTCACCGCAATCTTCGCGGGCGCGATGCGGCTCGTCGAGCGCCGCGTGCGGATCGCGTGATGGACCTGCTGCTCACCAGTGCGCCGCTGCTCGCACGCGGCGCCGCCACGACCATCTACCTGTCGGTCGTCGCCATCCTGCTGGCGACGGCGCTCGGGCTCGTCCTTGCGCTGGTGCAGCTCTATGGCGGCATCCTGCTGCGCATCGTCGTCGAAGTCTATCTCTATCTCGTGCGCGGCGTGCCGCTGCTGGTCCTGCTGTTCGCGATGTACTACGCGCTTCCCTACGCCGGCATAGCGCTCGAACCGCTGGCCGGCGGGATCGCGGTCATCTCGCTGTACTTCGCCGCGTTCATGACCGAAGTGTTCCGAGGCGCGGTGCTATCGGTTCCGGCCGGCCAGTGGGACGCGGGACGCGCGATCGGACTCACGACGCCGCGCATCCTGGCCGACATCGTGTTCCGGCAGGCGCTGCGCGTGGCGGCGCCCCCGTTCGTCAACACCTGCATCATGGTCGTGAAGGGCACGTCGCTCGTATCGATCATCGGCCTCGCCGACCTCACGTACGTCGGCAAGGCCATCGTCGAGCGCACGCTCGCGCCGTTCGAGATCTTCGGCGTCGTGGCGCTCGCGTACCTCGCGTTGTGCCTCGTGCTGTCGCGCCTCGGCAGGCGCCTCGAAACGCGGTTGAACTATGTCCACTGATCCCGCCGCCCCGATCGCCGAAATCGCGATCCGTAACGTGTCGAAATCGTTTGGCGGCCACAGGGTCCTTGCCGGCATTTCCATCGACGTGAAGAAGGGCGAGGCCGTGGTCGTGATCGGCCCGAGCGGATCGGGCAAGACCACGCTGCTGCGCTGCGTGAACCTGCTCGAGCAGTTCGAGGAGGGCGAGATCGCGATCGGCGGACAGCCGATGGGCTATCGGATCGATGGCGACGGCCGCCGAGTTCGCCGCAGCGAGCGTGAAATCGCCGCGATGCGCGCGCAGGTCGGCATGGTGTTCCAGAGCTTCAACCTATTTCCGCACATGAACGTGTTGCGCAATGTCGCGCTCGGTCCCGTACGTGCGCAGGGCATGGCGCGCAAGGAGGCGGAGGAGATCGCCCGATCGCTGCTGGCCCGCGTCGGGCTGGCCGACAAGGCGGATGCCGCGCCGAATCAATTGTCCGGCGGCCAGCAGCAGCGGGTGGCGATCGCGCGTGCGCTGGCGATGCGGCCGAGGGCGATCCTGTTCGACGAAGTGACGTCGGCGCTCGATCCCGAACTGGTCGGTGAGGTTCTCGACGTGATGCGCGATCTCGTCGAGGATGGCATGACGATGATGATCGTGACCCACGAGATGGCGTTTGCGCGCGCATTCGCGCACCGCGTCGTCTTCATGGCCGGTGGCGAGATCGTCGAGCAGGGCGAGCCCGCGCGCCTGTTCGAGCATCCCGAATCGCCGCGGCTGCAAACGTTTCTCAAGCGGTTCAAGCAGGGCTATCAACTCTGAATACCGAATGAACGACCCGGATTCCACGAGAAAGAGCGAGCATGACCGAGCAGTCCACTGAATCAGCCGAAGCCGCATCGGCGGGCAGACGCGCGGGTCCGCTTCGTGGCCTGCGCGTCATCGACGCAGGCAACATGATTGCCGGTCCGCTGGCGGCGACGCAGCTCGCGGATTTCGGCGCGGAAGTGATCAAGGTCGAATTGCCGGGCGTCGGCGATTCGATGCGGCATTGGACGCCGATGAAGGACGGCCGCTCGTTGTGGTGGAAGGTGATCGGCCGCAACAAGAAGCTCGTCACGCTGACGCTGTCGACGCCCGAGGGACAGGAGATCTTCCGCGATCTCGCGCGCACCGCCGACATCGTCATCGAGAACTACCGTCCCGGCACGTTCGAGCGCTGGGGATTTGGCTACGCGGCGCTGTCGCAAATCAATGCGCGCCTGGTGCTCGTGCGCCTGTCGGGGTTCGGGCAAACGGGCCCGTACGCGAAACGCGGTGGCTACGGCACGATCGCCGAGGCGTTCTCGGGAATTCCTTCGTTCACCGGCTTCCCCGACAGGCCGCCCACGCTCCCCGGCTTTCCGATGGCGGATTCGGTGGCGGCGACATTCGCCGCGATGGCGGCGATGTTCGCGATCTACAACCGCGACCACAATGGGGGCAGGGGGCAGGAGATCGACGTGAGCCTCTACGAGCCGCTTTTCCGTCTCGTCGAGGCGCAGGTGATCGGCTTCGATCAACTCGGCATCGTCAAGCAACGCCAGGGAAACCGTCTTTCCGAAGATTCACCGCGCAACACGTACCGTACGCGCGACGGCCGCTGGATCGGGATCTCGGCAAGCTCGGCGCGCACGTTCGAGCGGCTCGCGATGGCGCTGGGCATGCCAGAGCTCGTCACCGACCCGCGCTTCGTCGACAACGCGGCGCGCTGCGCCAACGACGCCGCGCTCGACGCATTGATCGCGCGCTGGTTCGCCGAACGCGATTGCGACGACGTGATGGCGCTGTTCGAGCGCAACGACGTGGTCGCTGGCCCGGTCCTCGACATCCGTGACATCGTGAACGATCCGCATTACATCGCGCGGCAGAACGTCGTCGCCGTCCCCGACGACGATTTCGGATCGGTGCGCATGCAAGGCGTCGTACCGAAGTTCCTGGACACGCCCGGCGAGGTTCGCCACGCCGGACGTGCGCTCGGTGCCGACAACCGCGCCGTCTACGTGGGAGGCATGGGGATGTCGGAGGAGCGGTTCATGCAATTGCGCTCGCGCGGGATCATCTGACATGGACACACCTTTCGATGGCGTTTGCATCGTCGGTGCGGGCCAGACGCCGTACGCAAAGCGATCCGCGCATGGCGTGCAAAAACTTCTCTACGACGCCGGCTCCGCGGCGCTGCGCGATGGCGGCCTGTGGTGGGACCGCGTCGACGGGCTCGCCGTTACCTCGTTCATGCTGCCGCCCGACAACGTCGCAACCGTGGCCGAACACTTCGGCATCGAAGCGCGATTCCTGTTCCAGGGACTGTACGGCGGAGCGTCGGGGGTGATCGGCATGGCGCATGCGGCGCGCGCGATTCGTGACGGCTCGTGCGAGGTCGTCGTTTGCGCGGCCGCCGACGCCTTCGACGTCGCCTCGCACAACGAAACCCTCGACCGGTTCAACGGCTCGGTTGCCAGCTACATGTCGCCGCAAGGCTTTGGCGGCGCCAACGGGATGTTCGCGCTGCACACGCGGCTGTACATGGAGCGCCATGGCGCGACGCGCGAGGATTTCGGCCGCTTTTGTATCGCGCTGCGAGCGAACGCGCTGCGTAATCCCAACGCGCTCTTCAAGGAGCCGTTGACGATGGATGCGTACCTCGATGCACGGCGCATCGCCGATCCGCTGCGTCTTTACGATTGCGTCCTGCCGTGCGTCGGCGGCGACGCGATCGTCCTCGTCTCCGAGCGGGTCGCGCGCTCGCTTCCCGGCCCGAGCCTGCGCATTCTCGCCGCCGAGGAAATGCACAACTCACCCGCGAACGACGTTTATCGCACGCCGGGCGGCTGGAATAGTTTTGCCGAACGCCTGTATGCGCGCGCCGGTCGGGGCCCCGGCGAGCTGCATTTTGCGCAGCTCTACGATGATTATCCCGTGATGTGCTTCGTCCAGCTGGAAGGCCTGGGATTCTGTCGACCGGGAAGCGCCCACGTCTTCGTAAAGCAAACCGACATCACCGTCGATGGCGGCTTTCCCATCAATACCGGTGGCGGTCAGCTGTCCGCCGGCCAGGCGGGCGCGTCCGGCGGCATGATCGGCGTCTTCGAAGGCGTGACGCAGCTGCTCGGCCGCGCGGGCGAACGGCAGGTGCGCTGCGAACGCGGTCTCGTGTCCGGCTACGGCATGGTCGCGTACGGGCGCGGCCTCTCGTCCAGCGCGGCCATCCTCGAACGCAACCGATAGGGATGCGATGAACAAGCCGCAGCCGCGCGTCACCGAACTCAACCGGCGTTACTGGGATGGGATCGATGCCGGACATCTCGTCCTGCAGCACTGCCTCAATCACGCATGCCGGCGCGCGATCTTCTATCCGCGCGTGTGCTGCCCCTATTGCCAGCACGCGGAACTCGAATGGAGGGAAGCCGCCGGAACCGGGCGGGTAATTTCGCATTCGACGATCCATCGCACGCATCACGACGGATTCAACGACGAGGCGCCCTACGTGTTCGCCGCGGTCGAGCTCGACGAAGGCGTGCTCGTCTACGCGCAACTGCCCGGTGCGCCGGTCGACGGCGAGTCGCTTATCGGGCGAGCGGTCACGGCCGATTTCGTGCGCCACGGTCCGAATCGTCGGATGCTCGTGTTTCGGATCGCCGACGCATGATGGAAAAGGCGCGCGGCATCATGGATTTTGGTTCCGAGAACACGTCGCCCGTCCATCCCGCGTTCGCGCAGGCGGTCGTGGCCGCGAATGACGGGTACGCAACGAATTTCGAGGCCGAGCAGTGGACCGAGCATGGGTTGCGTGCTTTGCGCGAGCTCTTCGAGACGAACGAGCTTTCCGCTTTCACGGTTTCGACCGGCACCGCAGCGAATGCCATCGCGCTGGGCGCGATGGCGCCGCCCTATGGCGCGATTCTTTGCCATTGGGATGCGCATATCGTGACCGACGAATGCGGCGCTCCCGAGATGTACAGCTTCGGCGCGCGGCAGATCCCGCTTGCGGGCGAGCACGGCCGAATCTCCCGCGAGGCCCTGTCGAGCAAGTTGCGCGAGGCGCGCTTCGGCGTCGTGCACGCGGTGCAGCCCTCCGTCCTGAGCCTCACCAACCTTACCGAGGCAGGAACGACGTATACGCCGGACGAAATCGCGGCACTGACGCGCGTCGCGCACGAGGCAGGCCTGAGAACGCATCTCGATGGCGCGCGTTTCGCCAACGCCGCCGCATTCCTGGATGTTTCACCCGCGGAGCTGTCGTGGAAGTCCGGCGTCGACATCCTGACGCTGGGCACGACGAAGAGCGGCTCGTTTGGCGCCGAGACCATCGTCGCGTTCACGCGCAAGTACGACACGGCGCTCGCGTTCCTGCGCAAGCGCGGCGGACACTTCGCTCCGAAGAGCCGCTTCCTCGGTGCCCAGATCGAGACCTACGTTCGCGACGGCCTGTGGCTCGCGAACGCACGCCACGCCAACCGCGCGGCGCGGCGAATGTCCGAAGCTCTCGCGCGAATCGATGGTATCGCGCTGGTGCATCCCACCGAGGGCAACGAGGTGTTCGTCGCGATGCCCGAGACGATGGTGGATGCGCTTGTCGCGGCGGGATGCAAATTCCAGCGCGATTGGCGCCTGCATCCGCGGCACCATCGTTTCGTGACGTCGTGGGCGACGGCCGACGAGGACGTCGATCGGCTGCTTGACGTGTGTCGGGCGGCAGGCAAAGGGGAGTTGCGCGTGCCACCGTAAGACGAGCATCGAACAGCAGTGTGCGTTCGGGCCGCCGCCGGCGATACGGCGTCGCGCCGTCGCGCTCGTCGAACGCCGTGCGGATCCGCTCGACCGTGGTGCGTATCACGTCGACCTCACGCGTGCCGCAGCACCGCATCTCGCCGCGATAGAGGAGGTCGCGGTGTCCACACGCACCGACGCGCTGCGGGACTCGACGAACGCGCGGCGGCGCGCGTGATCGATCCGCTGCGTGGGATCCACGACAACCTCGTTCCTGATCGGGCGCGCGCTACGGTGCGCCGTCATCGTGCCCGGCCGTGCGTGATCGATCGCCCTACGCCTTGGCGGTGCCCGGCGGGAGCTGCATGATCACGATCGTCACGTCGTCCTCGAACCTCTCCGTGCCGGCGAAACGGTGAAGCTCGCCAATGATCATGTCGACGAGCACCTCGGGGTCGCAGTGTCGATGCGCGGCGATCGCGTCGCAAAGCCGCTGCGTGCCGAAGAGCTCGCCGTCGCCGTTGCGTACCTCCGTCACACCATCCGTGTAGAAGACGACGACGTCGCCGGCGCCCAGGCGCACGCGGAGCTCGCCGAACACGACGTCGCTGCGAATGCCGAGCAGCAGGCCATCCGCGGTGAGCGTTCGCCACTGCGTCTCACCCGCTGGCAGGAGCAGCGCCGGTGGATGACCCGCATTGGCGTAGCAGAGCTCGCCCGTCGCCGCGTCGAACATCGCGCAGCATGCGCTGATGAACTGACCGGCACGGTCGAGATCGTCGTAGAGCAGACGGTTCAGCTTGTCGAGAATGCGCCCGGCGCTTCCGGCCACGAGCCGCTCGGCCATGAACGTCGTACGCGCTTCCGCCATCAGCAGCGCCGCGCCCACGCCATGCCCCGATACGTCGCCGAGAAAGCTGTCGACGCCCGAGCGTCCGCGTGGGAAATAGCCGAAGTAATCGCCGCCGACATCGGCAGCGGGGACGCAGCGGCCGGCGAGCGCGACGCCGCCGACGATCAGCGGATCGTCGGGGAGCATCGCGCGCTGAATTTCGCGCGCGATGTCCATGTGCGCGCGCGCGACGGCGAGCTCGACCTGCGCCTCGCGCCGTCGTTCCTCGGCGATGCGAAGGTCGCGGTCGCGCTTTTCGAGCGTCGCCGCCATCGTGTTGAACGCGCGGGCGAGGGCGCCCAGTTCGCCGCGGCCTTCCTGCAGCGGTACGCGCGTGCCGAGCTTGCCCGACGCGAGCAGTGCCGTCGCGGTAACGAGCGCCTCGATCGGCCGCAGGATGAAGCGCTTCGCGCCGAACCACGCCACCCCCGTCGCGATGATCGTCACGATGCCGAGCGCGACCAGGTTGCGCACGAGGCGCCGGTTCACGTCGGCCAGGGCGACGGACTTCGGAACGCCGATCGCCGCACGCAGGCCGCCGTCGGGGAGCAATGGAGCGTGCGCCCACAGCCATGCGCCACCCTGCGCGTCGTCGACCTCGAAGACGGCGCCGTCGCTTTGTGACGCGAAGGCGTCGAGGACATGCGCTTGCGAGAAGCGTGCGCCGATCGCATCGCCGGCATTCGGCATGCGCGCGAGCACGGTGCCGTTGCGATCGACGACGATCATGACCGCGCCGTCCGGAAAGGTGAGCCCGGCGAGCGCCGCAGTGAGCCAGTCGAGGCTTTGCGCCACGAACGCGACGCCGCGGACCGTTCCGGTGTGATCGACGATCGGATGCGCGTAGGTGAGCGTAGGCAATCGGGTCACGCGCCCGACGACGTAATCGCCGATCGCAAAGCCTCGCGCGGCAAGCGCTCGGCTGAAATATGCGCGGTCGGCGATGTTCACGTTCGAGTCTGGAAGCGGGCGCGCGCTGCACGTAAGCGTGCCATCGGGCTCGGCGACGCCGAGGTTCAGGTACAGCGGGTAAGCGGGCAGGAGTTCGGCGAGAAAGCGCGTGCATGCCGAGCGGTCGGCGTCGCGCAGCTGCGGCATGCGTGCGAGCGCGGTGAGCAATTGACGCGCCGCCTCGATCTGCGCCGCCTGGTTGCTGCTCGCGATGCGGATCAAGCGCATCGCGTCGTCGTTCACGCTGGCGATCGCGTGGCGTCGCTCGTCGGCGGTCGCGTAGAGCACGAGCGCGAGCCAGGGAACGAGCACGAACACGACGAGGCCGAGCAGCCGCAGCCGCAGGCTGAACGAACGCGTCTCGCGGCGCGGGTCGGCGCCGCGGCGTTCGTGCGGCGATGTGTCGATACCCGTCAGTTTGCGCTGCGCGGGAAGCCCCTTTCGGAGCACGCGAGAGGAGTCTACTCGTGTCGCGCGCGCAGCGTCTATCGGCGAAGCGCGATGCGTTTCACGCGGGACGCTTCCGATCTGCCGGCGCGAACGGCCCGCGCCCGGACAGGACCACGCGCGCCATATCGACGGCATTCGGCGTCAATCGTGCTCATGGCTCTTCATCCAGTGGCCGATCGCCGGCCAGGTTTCCGCTAACGTCTTCGAACCCATGAAGAGTCCGATATGGCCTCCCGGCGTCATCCTCATGACAATCGCGGAACGCGGGGTGCCGACCAGACGTGCCGCCTCGAACACCTGCTCGCGGGTCGTGATGTCGTCTCTCTCGCCGGCGAGCAGATAGAGCGGAACCTTGATGTCCTTCAGCGACAGTTTTCGCCCCAGGCCCACGAACTCGCCCTTGGCGAAGCGATTCGCCTTGAACAGTTCCTCGACCGCCTGGAGATAGTAGCGGCCGGGCAGATCGAGTGCGTTCTCGAACCATCGCTCGAAGTGCTCGGTGCGATCGATGTAGCTCTTGTCCGCGATGTGCTCATAGAGGTCGATGTATTTCGTCAGATATTGCTCGCCGGGATGCATGTTCTTCCAGCCGGCAAGCATGATCTCGCCGCGCATGCGTCCGCCGCCCGCGTCCACGAGGTTCCGGTAAACGCTCATCGGCAGCTCGTGCGCCATACGCTTGATCGGACCGTTGCCCGCATCGGTGTCGATCGGCGCTCCGGCCAGTACAAGGCTACGTACCTTGCCGGGGAACCTCGCCGCATACATCGCCGACATCCACCCGCCCTGGCACAATCCGACGAGATGCACCGGCGTTCGCAGGTCGTCGACAACGACGTTGATCTCGGCCAGATAGGTGTCGATGTCGTAATCCTTCATCTCGGAAGTCGCGCCCTTCCAGTCCATCACGAAAACGCGGTCATGTCCGGCTGCGCGCAAAGTCTCGACGAGGCTCTGTCCCTTGGCGTAGTCGGCGAGCGACGAACTGTGACCGGCATAGGGTGGATCGATCAGGACGGGCGTCGAGCTTGTCGATGCGTGCCTCGAGAAATCGCGCAGCCGCAGCGTATCGAGTTCGAGATCGATGCGGTTCGGCGTGGCCCACTCGGGCATCGGCGGCGCATTGATCACCTGCGCTTCCACGAGAAACTCGAGATTGCGTTGGAACAGACGCATCCCTTCCTCGCCGAGCTCGATGGCCGCCGCCACCGGCCAGAACCATGGAACCGAGTGTTCCTGATGCGCTTTGTGGATCGGATGTGGCGTCGCCATTGTCGTTCCTCGTGAGTCGCTCGTCGGGTGGGAATTTCTGCGGCCCGTTCGAGAATGCCTGACTCCCGCCGTGGAGATTTTCTATTCTTTAATCCTGCACGCTCGCCGAGCGTGCCGGAGTCTGGAGTCGGCGGGTGATCGACCGCGTCGCCGGCTGATGAGAGTCATTTGGCGGCGGCGTCCGCCGAACACGGTGCTGCTGGCTGCTTCGTCCTAATCCGAACTTTGACGTATGTCATCGATGGCTTTAAAGTGACATACATGAAAAAGACCCAGGTTTATCTGCCGAAGGAAGAGCTCGACGCACTGCAATCTCGTGACCGACGGCGCGCCGGCACTCGCGTTGGGAGTGGACCCGGCAGACGCGGACGTGATGACGGCGCCTCCGCGCCCCGCGGCGAACGGGTGATCACGCGCAGCATGTGGTCGGGGATCGCCGAGGTCGGAGCGATCATGGCAGCCGGGACACTGCTGGTTCTGGATGCGAGCTTGCCTGGCGGCCTGATCGAAGGATCGGGCGACATGCGGCAAGCGCAGACGATGGCCTTCACGACGCTGGTCCTGTTTTCGCTTTTCACGGTGTTCAACGCACGCTCCGACGAGCGCAGTGCTTTCACCGGCCTGTTCTCCAACACGTGGCTGTGGGGCGCCGTTGGATTGTCGCTGGCGTTGCAGGCGGCGGTGATCTACATACCGCTTCTGCAGCAGGCGTTTTCGACTGTGCGCCTCACCGCCGGCGATTGGCTCGTCTGTGCGGCGGTGGCGAGCTCGGTGCTTTGGCTGCGCGAACTCCGCAAGCTCGTGGCGCGGGCGAAAAGCCGAGCGCTCGTCTGAGCACTCGTCGACGTTTCTGGCGCTGCGCCCATGAGGCCGATCGCCAGACGGCCGATCACGAAGCGGGAACGACGCGCCAGATCTCTCCGTCGTCGTTCGCGGTGTACAGATTCCCATCCGGGCCTTGCACCAGCGTCCGGGTTCGCGTCGGAGGCAGCTCGACGGTCGCATCACCGGTCGCCATGCCGCGCGCATCCAGTTGAAGCACGACAATCCGTTGGCCGCTCATCAAGCTCACCAGCAAGCGGCCGTTCCATCCTCTCCATTGTTGGCCGTCGAGAAACAGAGCCGAGTCCATGCCGCGGCCGCGGCCGTTGTAGACCCAGCTCGGGGGCATCGCTCCAGGGAAGCGTTCGGTATTGGTCATCGGCATCGTGGTTGGGTTGCCAGCGTAGCCGCAATAGTTGTCCGGGCAACGTAATCCCGGCCGATTCTGCGGATCCCACCCTGCGTTCCCACCCGCCACCAACGCAGTGACCTCGTCGCTGTGATTCGGGCCGTGTTCGGCGGTAAACGGTTGGCCGGCGTTGGGTTGACCCGCCGGCCTGAAGGTGATGCCCTGCACGTTGCGGTGACCGTAAGTGAAGATACGCGGATCGCCGCCCGCCGGCGTGTTGTTGCCCGGCGCCGCTGTGCCATCGCGGTTCACCCGCAGCACCTTGCCGCCGAGACGCTTCAAGTCTTGCGGCAGAGTTGCGTTGTGATTGTCGCCGGTGGTCACGTATAGGAATCGGTCCGGGCCGAAACGGATGCGCCCCCCGCTATGGGCGCCGGCGCTGCCAGCGCCATTGGCTGCATCCTTGTAGGCGATGTCTTCGATGATGTCGGTGCGCGCACCTACACTCGTGTAGTCGGCGCTTACGGTCAGGCGAACGACGCGATTGGTGCTCGGTGTGCGCAGGTTGGATGCCATGAACACGTAGATGTCGCGCGTTCCGTTGGCGAAATCCGGATCGACCGCGATTCCGTGCACGCCGCTCTGACCCCGGCAAAACAGATCCTCCGCCACCAGCGCCGACCCTCGGGTGCCGAAAAGGCGCACCGTCTTTCCGTCGGCGAGGCGTGCCGATACGCCTCGACACTTCTCGGTGAAAAGCATCACACCGTCCGGCGTGAAGGCGATGTCCCACGGGTCCCGCAAGCCGGTCATCACGACCGTGCGCGTCAGTTTCGGCGCTGTGTCTGACGTGGCGGAAGGCGATGCCGGCGGCGGAGTTGCAGCAGCAACGGCAACACTGCCGACGAGTAGCGTGACTGCGATGATGCGCGCTGAAATCCTGAACATTCTGTCTCGATTCACCTTGAACTCACTTCCAAGATCAGCGGGCGTTCGTGCGCAGCGATTTCGGCAACTCGCCGCGCTTCTCGTTGCCCTTGAGATCTGCCATATCGAGCGTCACGGCCGCGGTACTGCCGCTAATGTCTCGTCTGAGCGTTCAGCCACCGCATCGCGGCTTCGGTGTTCTTGTCGTGACCTCCGTCGAAGAGCGTCACGCGAACCGGACCCGACCGACGTTGCAGGAGAACGCGCAGGCCGCCTGCCTCCGTTACGGGCGATGCCTGCAGATGCGACGGAATTTTCGCGTGCTTCGTGATCGATGCGATGTCGTCGTCGCCGAAACGATCCGCCTCGCGTGCCAGCACATTGAACGCCCGCAGCGACTGGCTCACGGGCACCGGCGCCGAGCCGTGCCCGTCGCGTATCCCATGGTTGATGTCGATCGCGATGCCGCGGGCGCGCTCGAGGTACGTGATCGGCGAGCGCCTGCGGCACTCGTCGGCGGCCGCGGAATCGGCCGACGGATCGCCTCCGCACGAAGCGGCGATCTGTCGCGCGTATTTCGTTTTCTGTCGCCGACTCTCCCGATACCACGCGTTCAGATCCGAAATCGGCACCCACGCCGAGACGCCGGCCCAGATGCCGGGCTCGCGGCCCGCGAGCAGGAGCGCGAGATAACCGCCGCCGGACCATCCGATCGCATAGATGCGACGCTCGTCGACGCGCGCGTTTTGCTTCGCGTAATCGATCGCGCTCAGCACATCCGCGATGACGAGCTCGGATCCGGTCGCCTGCGGCCGCGTGTTCGGGCCCCTGAAATCGGGATGGATGAACACCCAGTCGTTCGCGATCGCCCATTCCGCGTAGATCGCGCTGGCGTCTTGCCGATACGTCTCACTCCAGGAATGAAGCGCGACGAGCAGCGGTCGCGGCGCGTCGCTTCGCGGCTTGTAGAACATCATCGGCTGGCGGGTGTCGTCGGCGGTGCTCGGATACTTGATGCGCTGTACGGCGGGATTCCAGCCGCCGCCCGATTCGTTCACCTTCCCGGATGCGACTCGCGCGGGGATGCGCAGTGGCTCGACAACGCGCTCGGCCGGTCGTGCAGCCTGCGAGGCGGGCGATGCTTCCGCAGCGGACGTTGCGGCCGCGCGCGCCGATGCGTTTGCTGCCTCGGCCAGTCGTATCGGTCGAGCATCGGAGGCATGCTGGCCCCATGCGCCGAGCAACAGGGCGATGAGCAGCGGCACCAAGACGAAGCGTATCGCGCTCATCGCGACCGGCACCCGACGCGAGTGCCGCCGATCGAATCGACACGGCGGTATCACGACGGGTCGCGCAGCCGGCAATGCGCGATCGATCCGGGAGTCACTTGTGCGTAACGCGATAGATGAAGCCGTTGGCGTCGTCGCTCATCAGCACCGCAAAGAAAGATATCGCCGTTTGGCGTCACGCGAAGGGTCCGCGGCTGCTTGAATCCGCTGGCAAACAACCTCCACGACGAAGCCGTCCGGCACTTTCAAAGTCGCACCCTGCGGCGGCTCGACCACCTTCGCGTGGCTGGCAACCGACGCTTCGGGTCGAGGTCCGAGCCCCCCGGCGGCGCGGACAGGTCCGAAGGCTTGATGAGGCGACGATCGCCGGGGGCATCGACCCGCCAATCGGCAAAGGCCTCCGCTGGTCTCCTTGGCTT
>Ga0207657_10001562_pt1 | contig 24567 bp, 25 predicted proteins | sample KBSC33metaG_FD_184316 | JGI IMG/M metagenome (GOLD analysis project Ga0207657, IMG submission 184316) | Corn rhizosphere microbial communities from Kellogg Biological Station, Michigan, USA - KBS C3-3 metaG (SPAdes) (version 2) | ecosystem: Host-associated > Plants > Roots > Rhizosphere > Soil ... | reverse complement strand
AGATGCCGCGCGTCGGGCTCGCGTCGACGGTGAAATTGTCCTCATTGCCGGACCGGATCATGCCGACGTCCGTCCGCGCTGCGTGGAGAAGCTTCACGCGCGCCCCCCAAGCATGAAGAGGGCCGCGGCGGCGAGGAGAATCACGGCGGCGACCCACGCCCAGATCGGCACGCCCCCCGATCGTGGTTCCGGTGTCGGCTGCGCCGGCGCCGCTGCGGGTACGGTCCGGCGGAGCCGCTCCACCGATGCGATGGCGCGCGTTCCCTTCCCTTCACCCTCCGTCGCGGCATCGGCGGACGTGAAGCGGAGCTTCATCCCGCCGAAGCGAACGTCAGGCGTTCCCTCGAGGCGGCGCTCCCCCGCGATCCGCGTGCCGCCGACGTAGGTGCCGTTGGTGGAGTTCATGTCCACCACATACCACCCGTCATCGCGCCGCTGCAGCTTGGCGTGGGTCTCGCTCACGCTGTCGTCCGCGAGGCGAATGTCGTTGTGCGCGCCGCGTCCCACGTGAGTGAGAGCGGTCCGGACGACGAAGCGCGTCCCCTTGCTCGGGCCTTCATTCAGGATCTCGAGCGAGGCGAGCTCCGGGCGCGGGTCGTCGGTGCGCGGCATCGCGGGCGACGTCGGCTGCGACATCATCGTCGCCTTCGCGGCATCGACCCCCCGGGCGCCCGGGAGCGGCGCAGCGGGTGCGCTTGTCACCGGCGTCGGCGCCGCCGCCGGAACGGGCGCGGCAACCGCCGGTGCGGCATCGGCGTGGAAGCGAAACTCCTCGGTGCCCACTCGCAATACGTCGGAGCGGTTGAGCCGCCGCGAGCCCTGCACCCGCTCACCATTCACGAACACGCCGTTCGCGCTCGTATCGCGCACCACGTACCCCAGATCGCCCGGCGCAATCTCGGCATGGCGACGTGACACTTCGTTCTGCGCGACCACCACGTCGCACGACGCGTCGCGGCCGAGCAGCAGGCCGCCGTCAGGCACCATGTACTCCTTGCCATCGACGAGTGACACGAGGCGTCCGCCCGACGGGGCCGCCGGCCGAGTGCCAGCGGAGCGCTCGCCGCCGGCGAGCGCTCCGATGTCGTGTACGCTCACGAACTGGGTAGCGCCCGCCTTGGAGTCGTCCGCGTAACGCAGCTCGACGCCGCCGATCTCCACGCGATCGCCATGCATCAGGGGCGTCGGCTCGGCACCGAGGAGTACCCCGTTCACCTTCACCTGCGCCGTGGGAGTCGAGCGACGAATCGTTGCCGGTCCACTGCCTGCCCGCTCGATCTCCGCCTGCACGCCGGCCGCGCGGTCGCCCGGCAACGCGATCTGCACGTCGTCGCCGGAACCGATGCGGGTCGGACCCGCGCCAAGCGGAAATTGTTGATCGTTGAGCTGGAGGACGGGCATGGCGGGGCGAAGCGCGGTCGGACTTCGGCGCGGACGGCGCGGACGGTCTCGCGACGGGAGCGCCCGGGACCCGGTGACGGCGGAAGCTATCGGGCGCCCGGAAGGCTGGCAAGCGCGGCGGAGCCCGCTGCCGGTGTCCCCTGCTCGCCCGCCTGCAGGCGATAGAGCCGCTCGTACAGTCCCTGACGAGCGCGCAGTTGCGCGTGCGTACCGCGCTCGCGTACCTCGCCATGATGCAGCACGAGGATTTCGTCTGCCGACGTGATGGTGCTCAACCGGTGCGCGATGGCGATCGTCGTCCGGCCGCGCATCAACGCCGCGAGCCCGCGCTGGATTTCCGCCTCCGCCTCGCTGTCTACCGCGCTCGTCGCCTCGTCCAGCACGAGCACGGCCGGATCGGCGGCGAGTGCTCGCGCGAACGAGAGCAGTTGCCGTTCGCCTACGCTCACCGTGGCACCCCGCTCACCGAGCACCTGGTCGAGTCCCGCCGGAAGGCGCTCCACGACACGGTCAGCCCCCACCCGTGCGGCGGAGGCGAGCAGGGTCGCGTCGTCGATGTGGGCATCCAGCCGGATGTTCGTGCGTACGTCGGCGGCGAAGAGGAAGATGTCCTGCTGCACGTAGCCGATGAGCCGGCGCCATTCGTCCAGCGGCAGTTCGCGGATGTCGACGCCATTCGCCGTGATGCGTCCGCGCTGTGGCTCGTAGAAGCGCAGCAGCAGGTTCACGATCGTCGTCTTGCCCGCGCCCGTGTGACCGACGAGCGCCACCGTCTGCCCGGGCCGCGCGACGAAGCTCACGCCACGCACCACCCACGCCGGTGCGCCGTCGTCGGCGTCGCCGTAGTGGAACCAGACATCCTCGAACTCGATCGTCACCCGCTCGTCGCGTGCGAGGTGGTGCACCGGCGGCGCCGGCAGGGCCGACGGCTCGCGCTCGGTGTCGAGCAGGAGGAAAATCCGCTCCGATGCCGCCATCGCCTGCTGCAGCGTGTTGAACTTGTCGGCCAGGTCCTGGAGTGGCTGATAGAACCGACGCAGCAGCTGGAGGAACGCGGCCACCACACCGACCGTGAGCGCACCGATTCCGACGCGGTGCGCGCCCGCCACGAGCAATACGGCGAGCGCCACCGAGGTCAGGAATTCGATCGCCGGGAAGTACAGCGCGTAGATGGTGATCGAGCGCAGGTTGGCATCGAGATGCGCCTTGTTGAGTCCGGCGAAGCGCCTCGTTTCCGCCTCCTCGCGTCCAAACAGTTGCACCACCCGAATGCCGGTGATCCGCTCCTGCAGAAAGGCGTTGATGCGCGCGAGGCGAAGCCGGATCTCGCGGTACGCGACGCGCACCCTCGTCTGGAACAGGTGCGACGTGAGGTAGACGAGCGGGATCACCGCGAACGCCGCGAGTGCCAGCCGCCAGTCGGTGACGACCATCATGATGGCGATCGCCAGCAGCGTGAACACGTCGCCGAGTCCCGCCACCACGCCGGCGGTGAAGAGCTCATTCAGAGACTCCACGTCGCTCGTGACGCGCGTGACCAGTCGCCCGACGGGCGTGCGATCATAGAACGCGATCGACAGCCGCTGCACGTGCTCGAACAACTCCTGACGCAGGTCGCGCATGACGCGCTGGCCGAGCAGCGCCGTGAGCAGCGTCTCGCCGTACGAGCAGCCGAAGGCGAGCACGAGCGAGCCCGCAAACAGCAGTGCGGCACGCCACGCCATCGCCGCGTCCTTCGCCGGGAGCGCGACGTCGATCACGCGCTCGGTGAGGATCGGCCCGACGAGCTGCAGCAGGCCCTCCGTCATCAACAGCACGAGCGCGCCGGCGACGAGACGCTTGTAGGGGCGCACGTACACGAACAACCGCCGTACGAGCCGGCGGTCGTATCGCTTGACGCCGAAGTCCTCGTCGGAGGCGTGAGGGGAGAGCGAGGCAGCCATTGGGAGGAATGGTAATGGAAGCGTCTCACTGTCGGCGAGGATGCGCGAATGCGAGGATGCGGGATGCGGGGATGCCGCCTCCTTGCCTCCTTGCCTCCCGTCCTCCTGCCGCCCTCATGCGTACGTGGTACGCCCGTTGCGTTAGCAACCGGCGTCGTCCACTTCCACTACTGGAGGCAGTGCTATGGGTATCCTCGCTTGGATCGTGCTCGGACTGATCGCTGGTGCGATCGCCAAGGCGCTCATGCCCGGGAAGGATCCGGGTGGCATCATCGTGACGATCATCATCGGTATCGTCGGCGCCTTCATCGGCGGCTTCATCGGCAACCTCATCACCGGCGCCGGTCTCAACGGCTTCTCGCTCTGGAGCATCATTCTCGCCGTCGTCGGCGCCATGCTGCTGCTCTGGATCTACCGTCTCACCACCCGCAATCGCACCACGACCCTGTAGCACCAGCGGGACGACGGACCGACGGGCCCCGACTGCCAGGCGCAGCGGGGCCCGTCGCGCACTGCCGCCCGGTGCGGTGTTTATTCGGTCGGCGTGCCGCTAGATTTCATCGGACATGAAGGACCGAATCCTCGTCCGCGGCGCGCGGCAGCATAACCTCAAGAATCTCGACCTCGAGATCCCGCGGCGTTCCTTCACCGTCATCACGGGTCCGTCGGGCTCGGGCAAGTCCTCGCTTGCCTTCGACACCATCTACGCCGAGGGTCAGCGGCGGTACGTGGAGTCGCTGAGCGCCTACGCGCGCCAGTTCCTCGAGCGCATGGACAAGCCGGATGTCGACCTCGTGGACGGCCTCTCTCCCGCGGTGGCGATCGAGCAGAAGAACCCGACTCGAACCTCGCGCTCCACGGTCGGCACCGCCACCGAGATCTACGACTACCTCCGACTCCTCTGGGCGCGCGTCGGCCATTCCATCTGCCCCATCTGCGGCCGCGAGCTCAAGCCGGACACCGTGCAGTCGGTGACGGATACCGTGCTCGCGCTGCCGGAAGGAACGCGCTTCCACGTCACCGCGCCGCTGCGCCTCTCCAGCGAGGTGACGCATGACGTCGTGATCGAGAACCTGCGCGCACAGGGGTTCGTCCGCGTCGCCGTCGACGGCGTGGTGAAGCACCTCGACGAGCTTCAGGTGGAAGGCGCAGACGTCACGCGCGCCAGGGAGTTGCTCGTCGTCGTGGACCGGCTCGTCGTCGGAGACGAAGCGCGCAGCCGCCTCGCCGATGCCGTCGCCACCGCCTTCCGCGAAGGTGACGGCGACGCCGCTATCCTGTTCGCCGCACCGGTCAGCTCGCCGTTCGATGGCCAGAGCGTCACCCGGCTTCGCTTCACCGAGCGGTTCGAGTGCCCGAATGACGGCACCACCATGCCGGCGCCCACGCCGCAGCTCTTCTCCTTCAACTCACCGCGCGGTGCGTGCCCGCAGTGCAACGGCTTCGGTGCGGTGCTCGAGTACGACGAGTCGCTGGTGGTGCCCTATCCGGAGCGCTCGCTCCGCGACGGCGCCATCGCGCCGTGGACGATGCCGCGCTACGAGAACAAGCGCCGCGCCCTGTCCGAGTTCGCGAAGAAGGAAGGGATCCCGATGGACGTGCCGTGGAGCGCACTCCACGCCGACCAGCGCGAGCGACTGCTTCACGGCAAGGCCCGCGGCTTCAAGGGAATCTTTCCCTTTCTCCGCGACCTCGAGGAGAAGCGCTACAAGCAGTACATCCGCGTCTTCCTGCGGCAGTATCAGATGGCGCAGGAGTGCCCGACCTGCCACGGCACCAAGCTCCAGCCCGAGGCGCTGCAGGTGAAGATCGCCGAACGCAGCATCGCCGAGGTGAGCGAGCTGCCGATCGGCACGCTCATCGAGTGGCTGGACGAGCTCGTGCTGTCGCCGATGGAGCAGGAGATCGCGGCGCATATCCTCAAGGAGGCGCGCGACCGCGTCGCCTTCCTCTGTGACGTCGGCCTCAACTACCTCTCCCTCAATCGCGCCACGCGGACGCTCTCCGGCGGCGAGGCGCAGCGCATCGCGCTCGCCAACTCGCTCGGCTCGCGGCTGGTGGACACGCTCTACGTGCTCGACGAGCCGTCCATCGGCCTCCACTCGCGCGACATGGATCGTCTCCTCCGGCTGCTCCTGCGCCTGCGCGACGGCGGCAACACCGTACTCGTCGTCGAACACGACCTCGATGCCATTCGCGCCGCCGACTACATGGTGGAGCTCGGGCCACAGAGCGGCGAGAAGGGCGGAGCGCTGGTCTTCGCCGGGCCGATGTCGCGCGTCCGCGAGAGCCCCCTCACCGGGCAGTACCTCACCGGCGAGCGCGAGATTCCCGTCCCGCAAGCTCGGCGCCGACTGGGCCCGCAGTGGCTCACCCTCACGGGTGCGCGCGAGCACAATCTCAGGGATGTCGACATCCGCATTCCACTCGGCGCCGTCACTGCCGTCACCGGAGTATCGGGGAGCGGCAAGAGCACGCTCGTGCACGACGTCCTCATGCGGGCGCTGGAGACGAAGCTCACCGGCGAGCATTCGGCCAAGCAGCATCTCGGCGAACGCGTCGGTGCATACGATGCGCTGACCGGCTATGAGCCCCTCGACGCCGTCGTCCTCGTCGACCAGAGCCCGATTGGCAAGTCCCCGCGCTCGAACCCGGTCACCTACGTGAAGGCGTTCGACGAGATCCGCCGCATCTTCGCTTCGCTGCCGTCCGCGCGGCAGCGCGGTTACACCGCCGGCACGTTCAGCTTCAACGTGGCCGGCGGCCGATGCGAGACCTGCGAAGGTGCTGGCTACCTCGAGGTGGAGATGGTGTTCATGGCCGACGTCTTCGTGCCGTGCGACATCTGCGGGGGCAAGCGCTTCAAGCCCGAGGTGCTCGAGGTGAAGTACTTCGGAAAGAGCATCACCGACGTCCTCGAGATGACGGTGGACGAAGCCATTCGCTTCTTCCCGTATGAGGAGAAGCTCGGCCAGGCGCTCTGGCAGTTGCAGCAGGTCGGGCTCGGCTACCTGCGGCTTGGCCAGCCGGCCACGACGCTGTCCGGTGGCGAGGCGCAGCGGCTGAAGATCGCGCGCGAGCTCGTGCTCGGCGGTCGCAAGCAGGGGCGGAAGCTCTACATCATGGACGAGCCAACGACGGGTCTGCATCTCGAGGACATCCGCAAGCTGGCGAACGTGTTCGACCGACTGGTGGATGCCGGCCACACACTGGTGCTGATCGAGCACAACCTCGACGTGATCAAGCTCGCGGACTGGGTGATCGATCTTGGCCCCGAGGCGGGGTCCGGCGGCGGCGAAGTCGTCGCCATGGGCCGCCCGGAAGAAGTAGCCGCAGTGGAGGAGTCCCACACTGGAGCGTGGTTGCGTACGGTGCTTCCCGATTGGAACGCGCCCTCGGGCGCGCAGCGTGCCGCACACTCCGGCCGCGCGGCCGTCGCGCCTGCTCGCAAGCGTGCCCGCGCCTCGTAGTGCGCTCCGGCATGATTGACTTCACGCCGGCCTCGGCTAAATTTTCACGTCTGTACCGCGCCATTCCCCAGTAGCTCAGTTGGTCAGAGCATCCGACTGTTAATCGGAGGGTCGTAGGTTCAAGTCCTACCTGGGGAGCTCGCACCACGCTTCGGCAAAGGAGAATCGCCCCGCTCGAGCTCGAGCGGGGCGATTCTTTTCTGCACTCCTCAATCAGCGCACCACGTACACGCGAGACAGCCCTTCCACGGGCAGCCAGTCGAATGGCCCGTCCACGTGCCGAAGGAGCACTGCCCTCGCGCGGGTCTTCCCGAACCGCGGCGGAAAGGCGTGATCGTCATCCGTCGCGACAATCTTGCCGACGCGCGTCTTCGTGGACCGCAGGTACACCGAGCGGCCCGTGGTGAAGTCACGCTCGTCGCTCGAGTACCCGTCCTTTCCGGTGTGCAGTGCGGTGGCCTGGCGCGCGATCGCTACTGGCGCATACGCCGCCGCCGCGATGACGCCGAGTCCCGCCACCAGCAGTGCGGGTCTGGACCGCATGGGTTCCTCTCCTGTGAGGGTGAGTCGCCTGTCCACTCAGGACGACCTCGCTCCCGGGGCGGTCACCCGGACGCGAAGAGGGGCCGAATGTCCGCGTCAGCGTCGCGTGCTATCTTATGCCGCACGCCGCGGACCCTCACTCACCCTCGAATGACCGACGCCCACGCCTCGATCTCCGACTCTGCCGCACCCTGGGTCGGCGTCATCATGGGAAGCCGCAGCGACCTGAAGGTGATGACTCGCACCGTCGAGGCGCTGAAGGAGCTCGGCATTCCGCATGAGGTGCGTGTCGTGTCGGCGCACCGCACTCCCGACTGGATGTTCGAGTACGCGGAGCAGGCCGAGGGACGGGGACTCGAGGTCATCATCGCCGCGGCGGGCGGCGCGGCGCACCTGCCCGGCATGGTGGCCGCCAAGACGCTCGTCCCCGTCCTCGGTGTGCCGATTCCGGCGACAGCTCTCAACGGCGTGGATGCGCTCCTTTCCATCGCGCAGATGCCGAAAGGCATCCCGGTGGGGACGCTCGCCATCGGCGAACCGGGTGCCGCGAACGCGGCGTTGCTCGCGGCGGCCATCGTCTCGCTGCGCCACCCGGAGGTTCGCGAGCGCCTTCGTGCATGGCGCACCGAACGCACCGAGGCGGTGCTCGCCGACACCGATCTCGGCAGCTCGCATTGATGACTCCCATTCTTCCACCCGCCACAATCGGCATTCTCGGTGGCGGCCAGCTTGGCCGCATGACCGCACTCGCCGCGCGGGCGATGGGCTACCGGGTGCAGGTACTCGATCCCGATCCGAATTGCGCGGCGAGGCCGGTGGTGGACCGCGTCGTGGCCGCGCGTTTCGATGATGCGACGGCGGCAGCGGATCTCGCGAGCCAATGTGAGGTGGTGACGCTCGAGATCGAGAAGATCGCGCCTGTGGCACTCGCGGCGGTGGCGGAGCGGGTTCCTCTCCGCCCGGGCGCGCAGATCGTGCAGATGGTGCAGCATCGTGGACGACAGAAGTCGTGGCTCTCCGAGCACGGTTTTCCCGTTGGGGCGTACGCACTCGTGGAGAGCGCGGCGCAACTCGCCGCGGCGGCGCGGGACGTCGGTCCGGCACTGTTCGTGAAATCGTGTGAAGGCGGGTATGACGGACGCAGCCAGCTGCGGTTCACCGCCAGCGACGACGCCGATGAGGCCTTCGCGCAGCTCGGTCGCCGGCCGGCGGTCGCGGAGCGGGCACTCGACCTCAGGTTGGAGCTGTCGGTGCTCGTCGCGCGCCGGCCATCGGGAAGCCTGATCGTCTATCCGCCCGCGCTGAACCAGCACGAGAATCAGGTGCTCGCGTGGAGCGTCCTTCCCGCTGAGCTGCCTCGGGGCGTGGCGAGTGCAGCGCGGGAGATCGCCGCCGGCATCGCTGAGGAGGCGCAGCTCGAGGGCATCCTTGCCGTGGAGATGTTCCTCGAGCGGAACGGGCAGCTGCTCGTGAACGAGCTGGCGCCACGTCCGCACAATTCCTATCACGTCTCCGAGCTCTCCTGCCCCACCAGCCAGTTCGAGCAGCTGGTTCGCGCCGTCTGTGATCTCCCGCTCGGCGATGCCGAGCCGGCGCGGCCCGCCGCGATCTGGAACCTGTTCGGCGAGCTGTGGGAGGCCGGTCGCGAGCCGCACTTCGACGCCGCCCTCGCCGTACCTGGCTGCCGGCTGTTTCTCTATGGCAAGCCGGGGGCGCGTGCCGGCCGCAAGATGGGGCACCTCGGTGCGATCGGCCGCAATACCTCAGAGGCCCTCGAGCGCGTCAGGCAGGCAGCGGCGCGGCTCTGAGCCGCATTCCGGCTGAGGCACCCGCCTTGCTCCCTGAAGGCAGCATGTCCGCCTCGACAATTCCCGCACCCATGCCGCGTACGTTGCCGGCCTTTCCAGCCGTCGTGCTCGCCGTCCTCGGCGGTGCCCTCGTCGCGCGCCGTGATCGCTTCAACCGCCATGCCCGCGCCGCTGCAACCGTCGGCGGAGTGGCGCTCATCGCTGCCGCGGCCCGTGGTCCCCTGCTCGAGGCGCTGCGGCGCACGGGCACCGAGCGCCGCTCGGCTCGACTGCACCTCTCGCTCGTCGTTGCGCAGCCGGTGGAGGTCGTCTTCGCCTTCGTGCGCGACTTCGAAAACTTTCCCTGCATCATCGGCGCACTACGCCAGGTGCGCGACTATGGCGACGGCCGATCGCACTGGTGCGCCTCGACGCCGAGCGGTGGCACGCTCGAGTGGGACACGGTGACGACGAAATACGTCCCGAACCGCGTCATCGCCTGGCAGAGTGTACCTGATTCACCGGTGCGGATGAACGGACTCATACGATTCGTGCCCGAAGAGTCGCACACCTGCCTCCGCCTCGAGCTGGATTACCAGGTCCGGACCGGCGGACTGGCCGACGCATTGATCGCCTTGACGACGCCCACGCGAGGCGCCGAGCTCGAGCGCGACATTCGGCGGCTCTCCACCTACCTGCACACCGTGCGCAGCACGCCTGCGCAGGTGCCGCTGCGCTCGTAGTCGCTCAGTCGTCCGTGCTGCCTGCGGGGTGATCCGCCACCCGCGCTGCCACCGGCTCGCGATCACTGGCGCGCCGTCCGTGCGGTCGCGGCGTCGCGTCTTCCGGTGGCCGCTCACGCGGCACCTCGATCAACCGGTACGGAGGCCGGTCGGGGTACGCTGCGGTCAGCACGGGAACCGCCACGTTGTAGACGGGAATCCCGCCGCTGGTCTTTCCCTCGGGCGAGCCCTTGTGCGCATGCCCGTGCACCACCGCGCTCACCTGGAATCGCGTGAGCGGCTCTTCCAGTCGGCTCGAACCGAGCCAGGGATGAATCTCTACCGGCTCCCCTTCCACCGTGTCGCGAATCGGGGCGTAGTGCAGGACAGCGATGCGGTGCGTCGTCTTGAGTCGCGCCAGCGCCGACTCGAGCTTCAAGGCCTCGTTCAGCGCCTCCTGCACGAACTGCTTGATGGCCTGCTCACCCCACGGGCCCAGTGCGCCGCGACCGAAGCCGCCGGCAAATCCCTTCACCCCCGCGAACCCAACGCCGTGCAGCTCCGCGGCGTCTCCGTCGAGCATGTGCACTCCGGCATCCACGAGAATGTCGCGGACCTGATCCTCCTCGCCCGACTCGTAGTCGTGGTTTCCCAGCACGCCGACGATCGGGATCTTCACGAGCGTGGTGAGGTCACGCGCGAGCACGCGCGCCTCGTCGGCGAGCCCGTAGTCCGTGAGATCGCCGGCGAGGATCAACACGTCCGCACGCTCGGTGACCTGGCTGAAGACGCCCTGCATCAGCCCCTGCGAGGTGCGGGAGTAATGGATGTCGCTCATGGCGGCGATCCGGATGGTGTCGCTCGTCGGCATGGGAGAGAGTTGGGTGGAAGTGCCGCCCCCTACTGAGAGATTCGGGCCATCGTGACGAGCGGGATGGCCGCTAGCCCGTGAATTGCACGTTGGCAGCCACCCATTCGCGCTCCCACATGCCCGGCCAGTCCACGCTCGACGAATCCGCCCTCGACACCAACACCTTCTACCGGCGCACGCTGCACGTCCTGAGCGACGGTGGTGTCCCGTTCCTCGTCGGCGGCTCGCACGCCTTCCTCGAGTACACCGGCATTGTCCGCAACACCAAGGACTTCGACCTCTTTCTTCGCCGAGACGACCTGGATCGTGCCCTGGAAGCGTTGTGCGACGCCGGCTACCGCACCGAGGTGACCTTCCCGCACTGGCTCGCCAAGGCGTGGCAGCACGACGACTTCGTGGACCTCGTGTTCAATTCCGGCAACGGCATCTGCGTCGTGGACGACGACTGGTTCGAGCACGCCGTGGAGACCCAGGTGCTCGGCATGCCGGTGAAGATCGTGCCGTGCGAGGAGCTGATGTGGCAGAAGGCGTTCGTGATGGAGCGGGAACGATTCGACGGCGCGGACCTGATGCACATCCTCCGCTGCCGCGCCGAAGACGTCGACTGGAATCGGTTGCTCGCGCGGTTCGCCGAACGCTGGCCACTGCTCTACACGTACCTCGTGTTCTTCACCTTCGTGTATCCGAGCGAGGCGAAGCGGCTGCCGGCGCAGGTGCTCGACGAGCTGGCTGCCCGGCACGCCGCGCTGCGCGCCGAGCCCGTGGCCGATCGCGTGTGTCAGGGTACCCTGGTGAGCCGCGAGCAATACCTCATCGATGTCGGCCAGTACGGCTACGCCGACGCGCGACTCGGCCCGCATGGAAGCATGACGCCGGAAGATGCGATCTACTGGACCTGGGCGATCTCGAACGTGAAGTGACGCCGGATCCCGATGCTCAGCCGATCCGCCGGAGCTCTTCGCCGTCCTCGCGATACTCCTTCAGCTTGCGGTACAGGGTGCGCCGATCGATGCCGAGCCGGTCGGCGCAGCGGCGCTGGTGGCCTCGCTCCAGCTCGTAGATGTGGAGCACGTAGCGGCGCTCCAGCTCCTCCAGCGTCACGCGCGCCGCGTCCAGCCGCGCGAAGTCGGTGCTCGGACCGGCCGGCTCGAGCACGGACGGCGACGACGACGCGGCCGTACTCGGCGTGTAGGCGAGACGCTCCACCCACATCTCCAGCTCACGGACATTACCGGGCCACTGATGGCCAAGCAGGGGCGTCATCATCTGCGGCGTGATCGCTGGCAGCTCCATGCCCGCATCTTTCGCGATGCGCGCACGGAAGTGCTGCACCAGCAGCGGAATGTCGGTGCGCCGGTCGCGCAGCGGCGGCAGCGCGATCTGCAGCGCGTTTCGCTCGCCGAACAGGCTGGCCACCTTGTCGCCTTCTTGTTCCGTGGCGCGTGCGGTGAGCACGAGCCGCACATCCACCTGCACGGCACCGTTCGCTCCCGAACGATGCACCACTCGCTCCGCCAGCAGTCGCGCCAGTCGCTCCCTGAGCGGACGCGGAAAGGCCGCGATGTCGTCGAGGACCAGTGTGCCGCCGCGCGCCGTTTCCAGCAGCCCGCCGCGCTCGTCGCCGAACAGCTCTGCCTCGAGCGCGGCTTCACCGCCATCGGAGCAGCGGACCACGACGAACGGGCGTCCGACACGATCCGACAGTTCGTGGACCAGTCGCGCCACGACATCCTTTCCCGTGCCTGACTCGCCGGTGATCAGGACCGTGCGCCGAGTGGACGCCGCGCTTCCCACGAGCTCGCGCACCCGGCGCATGCCCTCCGAGCGACCGACCAGCGCCTTCTCGGTCTCCTCACCAAGTCGCGCCCGGAGCGCGGCCACCTCCCGCCGCAGCCGGGCCTCGTGTGCTGCGCGCTCGAGCGCGTGGAGCAGCGCATTCATGTCGCGGTCGTGCGCCACCACGTCGCAGGCGCCCAGCCGCAGTCCCTCGCGCGCCGTCGCTTCCTGACCTGGAGGGGCAAACAGCACCAGCTGTGCATCGCCAGCAGCGGCCGCAAGCTGGGACACGCCGCGCAGTCCCGGTCGCCCGAGCGCCAGGAGTACGACGTCGGTGCCGCTCCGCAGCAGCATGTCCACGGCGCGATCCACGCCGGCGGCATGGCTCGTCTCGAAGCCGGCTGCCGCCAGCAGTTGCACGAGCGCCGGCGCGCCCGTGCCATCGGCATCCACGATCAGGACGCGAGTGGGAGAAGTCATTGCATTCATGAGAAATGGACGCTCACGAACGAGTATCGGCAGGTGACGCCGATCGCTTGACCGCTCCGCCTATGTGATCGCGACGCCCGTCCTCGGGGCTAGGACGCGACCTGCTCCGGCGCCAGCCCGAAGCGGCGATTCCGCCCCCGGAAGTCCGCCAGCGCGTCAGCGAGGTCTTCCGCCGTGAACTCGGGCCACATCTTCGACACGAACAGCAGCTCGGCGTAGGCGCACTCCCAGAGCAGGAAGTCGCTCAGCCGCTGCTCGCCGCCAGTGCGGAGGAGCAGATCGACGTCCCGCGCCGGCAGCCGGTCGTGATCGCCGTTCGCCAACATCGCACTGAACTCATCGCGCCCGAGCATTTCGCCCCGTTGCACTGCGGCCGCGGCGCGAAGGATCGCATCGCGCGCCGAGTAGTCCACTGCCACGCGCAGATGCATCCTCGAGCCGCTCGACGTGACCGCCTCCACCTGCTCCACCGTGTGCCGGAGCGATGAGGGCAGGCGGTCGCGCCGGCCGAGGATGGTCAATCGCACGCCGTTCTCGAGACAGCGCTTGGCCTCTCCGAGGAGCGCACGGCGGAAGAGGCGCATCAGCGCCGTCACCTCGGCGGGAGGCCGCTTCCAGTTGTCGGACGAGAAGGCGTAGAGCGTGAGCGTGCCGACGCCCTCGCGCACGGCCGCCTCCACGATGTTGCGCGCAGTGCGGAGTCCAGCTTCATGGCCCGCCGAGCGGGTGAGTCCATGTGCGGTGGCCCAGCGCCCGTTGCCGTCCATGATCACGGCGAGGTGCAGGCCATCGAAGGTGGCGGGGGCGATCGGCGACCCCGGATGTCGAGTGATCGGCATGTGGACGGTGTCAGCGTTCCCGCGTGGCGCGGATCAACGCTTCCATGTGGTCGAGATAGCGTTCGAGCGCGCGACGGCCGGTGGCGGTGAGGCGGTATTCCGTCCGCGGCATCCGTCCCTCGAACGACTTGGTGCAGGTGATGTAGGCAGCATCCTCGAGCTTGCGCGCGTGCACGCTGAGGTTGCCGTCGGTGGTATTCATGAGCCGCTTGAGATCGTTGAACGTGAGCGTGTCGTTCACCGCGAGCGCGCTCACGATGCCGAGCCGCATGCGCTCATGAATGAGGCGATCGAGCGAGAGCGCGCCGGCCTCGTCGCGATCGGATGAATCGTTGTCGACCGAGCGCAGGGCGCGCGATTCGCGGCTGTGCTCGCGCTCGCGCGGCGTCTCGCTCGCGTGCTTGGCCGAGCTTGACTTAGCCACCATGCCTCCGCGCGATCAGGATACCGAAGAAGAGATGCAGGCCGCCGAAGCCGGCGGCCATGCAGGCTGTCGTCCACGTCGGCGGCGCGAACAGCGCCACCGTACCGACGGCCATGAAGGCGATTCCCATCACCGGCACGATACGCACGGAGAAGGTGCCCGCCGCCACCACACCCACACCGTAGAGCAGCATCCACACGCCGGGCAGGAGCCCGATGAGGTTGTGCTCGTAACAGACGAGGGTGAGCAGCGCGCCGACGACGAGCGGCGGCGCGAAGCTGAAGAGGATCTTGCGCGCCGGCTCGGACCAGAGGGGCAGGCCGACCGACCGCGCCTTGAGCGTCATCGTGTAGAACGAGATGCCGACCGAGAGCACGGCCTCACAGGTCCAGATGAAGACCCAGCGCGTCATGCTGTCGGTGGTGGCGGCGATCATCGCGGCGACGAGCGCCGTGAAGCCGATGATGACCGTGCCCCAGCCCGAGACGGCGGTGAACGTTGCCGCCGCTTCCATCGTTTCGCGGATGAAGCGGAGGTTGTCCATCGCCCGTGCCTGCATCTCGGGCGGTTCGGCTGGACGAAGAGGGATGACGCGCGCCATGGTGAGAGAATGCGGGAGCGCTGGTGATCTGTCAAGTGCTTTGCATTGCAAAGCTGGAGCCTGTTACCTCAGCTCCGCGCCGCCCCCTCCCCACCGATGGCGCTCGGGCCCGGCGGCGGGTCGCTCGCCGGAAAGCTCTGCTCGCTCGCCACGTCCACCTGCGCGTCGGTCCCCGCTACCCCGGCGAACGCACGGAGCATCGCCTCGTTGAACTGCGGGATGTCGTCCGGCTTCCGGCTGGTGATCAGCCGCTCGTCCTCCTGCACCGGTTTGTCCACCCAGTCCCCGCCGGCATTGCGGATGTCCGTCTGCAGGCTCGGCCACGAGGTCAGCGTACGTCCGGCGACGGCGTTCGCCTCCACCAGCAGCCATGGCGCGTGGCAGATCGCGGCGACCGGTTTTTCCGACAGCATGAACTCCTTGACGAACTGCACGGCGCGAGGATCGGTGCGGAGCCGATCCGGATTCGCCACGCCGCCCGGCAGCATCAACGCGTCATACTCGCTCGCCTTCGCGTCACCGAGCACCCGATCCACCTCGAGCTCATCGCCCTTGTCGTCGTGATTCATCGCCTGGATGGTGCCCGCCTGCGGCGAAATCAGGTGCGTGATCGCACCTGCATCATCGAGGGCCTTGCGCGGCTTCTCGAGCTCGACCTGTTCCACGCCATCCGTCGCCAGGATGGCGACCTTGGTGCCTTTCAGAGAATTGTTCATGGGCTCCTCCGGGTGTGGGGCGCTGCGGAGTCATGAAGTGTGCCGGGCGACCGGAGGACAGGATGCGGGGATGCGGGAACGCGAGGAGCCGCGTCCGGGGGGACGCGGCGTCAAGGGCCCATGCCTCTGCTCTCATGGTCTCGGACGCGTTGCCGGAGACTGGCGAGCAGCCGTGTCATCATTCCCTTGGTCACTAGCAGCGCGTTCCCAAGTACGCTGGCATCGCTGGCGCGAGAGTAACCAAGTTCGATTGCGAGTTCCAACTGAAACTCCAGCTCATCGAGCGAACCCATCGCTTGATGCAGATACGCGATCATGGCGCGATCACCCTGCCTGCCACAGCCCTCAGAGATATTTGAGCCAATGGAGACCGACGCTCGGCGCATTTGGGACACCATGCCGTACAGCTCATGGCCTGGGAATGTGGCGGTCAAGTGGTAGGTCTCGACCGCGACTCGCATAGCCTCTTTCCGAACCTTTAGGTTTCTCGGGTTCTGCATGCGCGCGAAACTATCGTGAGGGTCACGGGGACCCGTCATCCGCGCTGCGCACATGTAAGCACACCGGCTTGTCCCTTCCGAGACTCGATTTCTGTCGTCCCAGGGAGCGCCTCACGAGTCCTCGTCCCCCTGCATCCTCGCAGCCCTCCTTCCTTCCGCTCGCGGGTTGTCTTTACCTTCCGCCATGCTGCTCCCCCTCCACGGCCACGCGTCCCTCCGCTCTCGCTTCGACGCTGCCATTCGCCGCGATGCGCTGCCGGGTTCCCTGCTGCTCCACGGGCCGCGCGGCGTGGGGAAGCAGCGGCTCGCGCTCTGGCTCGGGCAACGGCTGGTGTGCGAGGGACCGGAGCCCAGACCCTGTGGCGAATGCCAGCATTGTCGGTACGCGCTGGCCGGTGTGCATCCGGACATCCATTGGTTCTTCCCGCGTCCGCGGCTGAAGGACGGCGATGCCTCGCCGGCGAAGATCGAGGACGATCTGCGTGAGGCGGTCGGTGAGCGACTGAAGACGGGTGCTTACCCGCCGCCGCCGCCGGAAGAGGGAATTTTCGTTTCGACCATTCGCGCCATCGTTCACTCTGCGGTGCTCGCCCCTGCCCTGGCACATCGCAAGATCTACATCCTCGGCGAGGCGGAGCGCATGGTGGTACGCGAGGATGCCGAGGAAGCGGCCGGGGCGTTCCTGAAGCTGCTCGAGGAGCCGTCGGCGCGCACGAACATCGTTCTCACCACCAGTGAGCCGGGTGCGCTCATTCCCACCATCAGATCGCGCCTGGTGGCCGTGCGGGTGCCCCCGCTCGGCGCGGCCGATGTGGACGCTGTGCTTGCCGAGCCGGCGATGCGCCAGGCCATCTCCGACGCGGGGGGACCGCCGGATCTGGCGGAACAGCGGCGTCTCGCCGCAGGTGCGCCGGGCTCACTGCTCGCCGGCGCCGAGTGGGCGGAGGCGCTGGCTCGTGCAGGTCGAATTCTCGACGCCGCGAGCAACGGCGACCGACGCGAACAGATGCGAACCGCGCTCCTCCAGGGGAGCAGCAAAGCCCGCGGCGTCTTCACCACCGCGCTCGACGCGCTCACGTCCCTCCTCCACGAGCGAGTTCGCGTCGCCATCGAGCGCGACAACGGCAGGAGCGCGGCCGCCAACGCGCGGGCCCTGGACGAAGTGGAACTGGCCAAGGAGCGGGCGGCCGGCAATACGAACCCTCAGCTCGTCACCAGCGAACTGATACGCCAGCTGGAGGAAATCCTGACATGAGCCCCAGTAGCGGGGATCGGCTCACCCATGTGGCCGGTGACGGAACCGCGCGGATGGTGGACGTCAGCGCCAAGCCCGACAGCGCCCGAATGGCCCGCGCCAGCGGCTGGATCTCCATGAGCCGCACCACCCACGACGCCATTGCCGCGAATGCCGTGAAGAAGGGCGACGTCCTTGCTGTCGCGAGACTTGCGGGGATCATGGCGGCCAAGCGCACAGCTGACCTGATCCCCCTCTGTCACCCGCTCGCCCTCACGGACGTCTCGGTCGAGCTGACCACCGACGCCAGGCTACCCGGTGTGCGCGTCGAGGCCGTGGCCCGCACCGTCGGGAAGACCGGCGTAGAGATGGAAGCGCTCACTGCCGCCAGCATTGCTCTTCTCACGGTCTACGACATGGCGAAGGCGATGGACCGGTCGATGCTCATTGGCGATATATCTTTAGTTGAGAAGTCCGGAGGGGTGAGCGGCGACTTCGCAAGGGGTTGATGGCGTCTGGCCTGCCCTGTATCCTGTAGAGGCAGCGAGCTGGACAGATGTAGCCTAACCCCTTACCAGGGTTCGACTTATGAAGAATCTCCGAGGCACGTACGTGCATCGCGGAGACGCTCACCGGCGTCGCACGAGGGTCAAGCAGGTCACGCTGGCCATCGGCTTTTTCGGCGCCTGCGCCTTCATTCTCGGCAACCGGAAGCCCACCACGACCAGTGTGGAGGCAGCTCCGGTCAAGCGTTCCAGTGGCTTCCGCATCAACCTCGGAAGCGACCGGGCACTGACGGCGCGGCTCGATTCCATGCGCGGTGAGCTCGACCTGGCAAAGGCGCAGCTTGATCGTTCGGCGAAGATTTTTTCCTTTTCCAGCCGCTACCGGATCGGTGCCGACCTGGCCGCCAACATCGTGGACGTCTCCTCCGCCGAGGGGATCGATCCGGAGCTGGCGTTCCGCCTCGTGAAGCTGGAAAGCGACTTCAATCCCCGCGCGACCAGCCCCGTGGGCGCGATCGGTCTCACCCAGGTGATGCCGTCCACCGCGCGTTACTACGTGAAGGGGATTACCCGTGAGGGGCTTTACGACCCGACCACCAATCTTCGCGTCGGCTTCCGATATCTCCGCGGGTTGGTGCGCGAGTACCACGGCGATGTGAACCTTGCCCTGCTGGTCTACAACCGCGGGCCGGTGGCGGTGGAGAAGGCACGCGCCGAGGGTGACAATCCATCGAACGGCTACGACCGTATCGTCACGAAGGGCTACCGCGGCAAGGGGACGGTCGAGTAGGCGATCGCCAACTACCGCCAGATCACCCGCGCGAAGGCCGCTTCCTGGTAGCGGTCTTCGCGCTGTGTTTTGGCCCCGCCTTCGTCGAGGGCCCCGAGCCGGCGACGATCAGGCTCTGGCCGGGGAAGATCATCGACTTCTTCAGGCCGTTGAGCTTCATGATCCGCTCGGTGGTGGTGCCGTACTTCAGGGCGATGCCTCCCACGGTCTCACCCGGCTTCACGATATGCGTCTTCACGCCGCGGATACCGCTGGCGTACTTCTCGATCGCCGGATCGGGCACGTCGAGCGCGGCGAGCGCCACGGCGCGGCTCGGGATCAGGATGTCCTGACCGGGCACGAGTCGCCCGCTCGGGTGAAGGCGACGGAGGTTGGGGTTGAACGCATTGAGCGTTCTCGACGAGATGTGATTCCGCTCGGCAAGGCGGTCCACTGTGTCACCCTTCTTCGACTCGACGTGCTTGAGGGCGACGCGATCATCCTTCGGTAGTGAATCGAGTCGAGCCGCGAACCCGTCGGCGGTCCCGACCGGGACGCGAACCATGTACGACACGCGTGGCGGAGTCATGCCCCGCAGGATCTGCGGATTCAGCTCACGCAGGTCGGCCACCGAGGAGTTGGTGACCTTCGCGATCGCAGCGAGGGGCGTGGCGGAGGGCACCAGCACCGAGTCGTAGGTGAAGGGCGGCTGCGGATGCAGCGTCATGCCGTAGCGCTCCGGCTCCTTGGCGATCAGGGCGGCCGCGATGAGCTGCGGCACGTACTCCCGCGTCTCGTTGCGCAAGTAGTCCTTCTCGGCGAGGACGAAGAATGCGTCTTCGCCCTGGCTGTTCTCGAGGTCGTCCGCATAGCGGGCGAGTCCGCGCGCCACGCGTCCAGGTCCACCATTGTACGCCGCGGCGGCAAGGTACAGCGATCCGAACTGGTCCTTCATTCCCTTGATGAAGCGCACGGCCGCTCCGGTCGACTTTACCGGATCGCGACGCTCATCCACCCACCAATCCACGCGCATGCCCATGTCGCGCGCGGTGGACGTCATGAACTGCCACATTCCCACCGCCGCCGCTTTCGAGTAGGCATTGTTGTTGAAGCCGCTCTCGATGAGCGCGAGGTAGTACATGTCTTCCGGCAGGCCACCGGCCTTCATCTTCGCGCGGATCATCGGCTCGTACCGGGAGCCTACGTCGAGCCGCGCGGCAATGCGCTGACGCGACGGGCCCGAGAACATCGCCACGTAGTGGGCGACGCGGTCTTCGGTCGCGTACGACTCGACGTCCATGTCCCAGGTCGGGCCATCTGCGTCGGCTGAGTCGAGCGCGGGGGGAGGAAGCAGCATGAGCGAATCGCCGAACACCTCGATGAAGCGACGCTTCACCTCGCTCCCCGACACGCTGCCAGCGGGTGCACCAGCGGGAACGACGGTTGCGGCGCTGTCGCTCGCGCGCAGGCCTGCGAGCGCGGAATCGCCGTGCGATGTCGCTACCGCGGCTTCATGACCCCGGACCGGCTGAGGGGCGGATGACGGATGCATGGTGCATCCCGCCAGAGCGATGGTGCCGAGGAGGGTGGCCGAGAGTCGCAACTGCAGTCTCCGGGGTGTGCGCGCCGCCGGTGAGGCGCTACTGTGACGAAACGAAGTTGCCGAGAATGCGGTTGGTCGCGTTCAGCACCGCGAGCGCCGCACCGCGAACCATGTCACCGTCGGCGAGGTAGCAGCCGAGCAATCTATCCGGCCCTTCGTCGCCCCTCTGGATGATGGAGCAGATGACGACGTTCGCGTCGAAGGCGCGCACCACCTTGACCCCGACGAGCTCGAAGGTGATTGCTCGTTGGGTGAAGGACTCGAGGGCGCGGATGGCGGCTTCCGCGCCGAGTCGGCTATCGCCAGCCGGGCTGGCCTGCCCTTCCGCGCGGCCGGTGACGGTCTCGCCCGGGGCCCACTCGAGCACCACCTGGCAGGTCACTCGTCCGGAGGGCGAGCGCTCGATGGAGAACCCCGTGAACCGGAGGCGCTCGCGCTTGACGACAGTGCTGCTGGCAGCGCGGGTGGCGCCGGCCTCGTGTTCGGGGTTCGCCTCAGGCATTGGATGGGGGTATGAGACCCGGGCACGACGGGAGGCGGGCGCCGTCGCCCGCGTTGAGTAACGAGCCAGATCACCAAAGGCAACGCAGGCCGCTATCCGCGGTACCGCAACCCGGTATATTCGCCTGCATGAGCACCCTCCAGACGACCCTCATCGGCAGCCTGCTCGGGGTCACGATGGCAACCGCCGCCACCGCCCAACGCGGATCGACCGTCGAGCTGGCCGCCGCGATCCGGGCACGGATCGCCGAGGTACCGGGCGCGGAGGCGGCGGTGAGCTACCGCGACCTCGCCACCGGCGATTCGCTCGACCTCAACGCGGCCACCGAGTTCCACGCCGCGAGCACGATGAAGATTCCGGTCATGCTCGAGGTGCTTCGCTCGGCGGAGGCCGGACGGCTCGGGCTGGACCAGGGCATCCTGCTCGTGAATCGCTTTCATTCCATCGTGGACGGCTCGCCCTACTCGCTCGATGCGGGCGACGACAGTGACTCGCTCGTCTACACGCTGGTCGGTCAGCGCGTGCCGGTGCGCGAGCTGATGGAGCGCATGATCGTGCGTTCCAGCAACCTGGCGACGAACGCGCTCATCGCGCTGGTGGGCGCCGATCGCGCCAACGCGACGGCGCACGCCCTCGGCGCCACCCACATCCGGGTGCTGCGCGGCGTGGAGGACATCAAGGCGTACGACGCTGGCCTCAACAACACCACGACGTCGGCGGACCTGGCCGTGCTTCTGGAGAAGATCGAGCGGCGCGAGGCGCTGGGCGCCGCGAGCGCGCAATTGATGAAGGACATCCTGCTGCGCCAGGAGTTGAACGGCGAGATTCCCGCCGGCCTTCCGCCCGGAACCGCCGTGGCGCACAAGACAGGCTCCATCACGGCCACGCTGCATGATGCCGCCATCGTGTATCCGCCGAACCGGAAGCCGTATGTGCTCGTGGTGCTCACGCGCAAGATCCCGAACCAGGAGACGGCGCGCCAGCTCATCGCCGACGTCTCGCGGCTCACGTGGAATCACGCGACGGGCGCGTCCTCCACGGCAGGTGCACGATGAGAGTCGCCTTCGCCTCGGATCATGCGGGGTGGCCGCTTCGCGACCGCATCTTCCGTGAGCTGGCCAACGATGGTCATGAGGTCGTGGACTGCGGCGGTCCGGAGATGGTCCCCGGCGACGACTACCCGGATGCGGCGGCGGACGTCGCGCGGGCCGTGATCGAGGGACGGGCAGAGCGCGCGATCCTCGTCTGCGGCAGCGGCGTCGGCGCCGGCGTCGCCGCGAACAAGGTGCACGGCATTCGTGCCGCGATGTGTCACGACAGCTTCTCCGCCAGGCAGGGGGTGGAGGACGACGACATGAACGTCCTCTGCCTGGGCGCGCGGGTGATCGGTGAGGAGCTGGCGGCAGACCTCGTGAAGGATTTCCTCGGCGCCCGCTTCTCGGGCCTCGAGCGCCATCGGCGGCGGTTGGGGAAGGTTCGCACGCTGGAAGAGCGCGGAACTCCCTGATTTCGGTTGGCGCACTCTGCGGCGGGCACTAGCTTTGCGAAGGTGAGCTGCGTCACACGGGCTCATCTCCCCCCACTTCGCGAATCCGATGGAGCCATCGGCGCCGACCGGCCAGACCGTACTCCTGGTCGAGGACAACGAGGACAACCGGATCATCTACTCCACCGTGCTCCGACATCAGGGCTACGGCGTGGTGGAGGCACTCGACGGCGTGCGCGCCATCGAGCTCGCGCGAAGCGTCCTGCCTGACATCATTCTGATGGACATCTCGATCCCCGAGATGGACGGCTGGGAGGCGACGCGGATCCTGCGCCAGGATCCGGCGACCAAGGACATTCCAATCGTGGCCCTCACGGCCCACGCCCTCGCCGACGACCGGGAGCGCGCGGCGGCGCTGGGATTTTCGTCGTACCTGGCGAAGCCCGTCGAGCCGCGAGCGGTGGCAGCGGAGGTTCGCCGCTGGATCGGCGACCGGAGCGGAGCACCACCCACTGCTGGCTGACGAGACGAACGCCGGCCACCAGCCGCGGTGGCGACGGATCGCACTCCGCCTGCTGGCGGCCTACGTCGCAGCCTGGGCGGTGGGGATCGGTTTCGGACTGCTGCTGCGCGCTGCCGGGGTGTGGAACGGCGCCGAGTGGGAGCGCGAGACGCTGCGGTGGTTCCACGAACGTCCCCTGCCCTGGCTGCTCGACCGGATGATGCTGGCGGCCCCGCTGTTCGGCACCAACCTCACCGTGCTACCGGCGATGATCATCGTGGGCTGGTGGCTGTGGAAGGAGCGCCGCGAACCGCTGCTCGGTGCGCACCTGCTCATCGTCGCCGCCGGATCGCTGTCGTTGAACCCGACGATGAAATACCTGCTGGACCGCGACCGTCCAGCGATGTATCCGGCTCGCGGCATGTACAACTGGGCGTCCTACCCGAGCGGACACGCGATCCTGACGGTGGCACTCTACTTCACGCTCGCCCTGATGCTGCGGCGCACGCGAGGGTGGTGGTGGCCCTTCGCCGTGGCGCCTCTGATCGTGCTTCTGACGTGCTATTCGCGACTGTACCTGTCGGTGCACTGGCCCACGGACCTCATCGGCGGACTGCTGATCGGACTCGTGTGGTTGGCAGGGACGTGGCGTGCGCTCAGTGCGCTCGAGTCGCCCGCAGCTGCGCGCGATCGGCGACGGCTGATACGAGAGCGACATCAACTGAAACGCTAACGGCAAGGGCAAGAGCGACGGCAAGAGCTATTTGAACTGCTCCAGCATCGAACGGATCGCTCCGAGGGCATTCGGGCTTCCAAATGGCCATTATGCCCTCTGCGGTGAGGAGGCACCGTTCCTTTACTGGTCAGCATCGCTGCACAGACAGTTCCCGAAATGCCTGGGGGTGCGCGAGGAGAGATGATCTCACCCGGCGCACCCCCAAAAGCATTTGGAAACCGTCCTTCCGACAGCCCCTAAGAGTAAAGGAACGATCGCCGATTCCCGTTTGACTCAGAGGAATGCGCCGGGAGAGTTGCCGGCGCATGGAGCGATCCGTTCGATGCTGGAGCAGTTCAAATGGCTCTTGCCGTTGCCGTTGTTTTCGCAGTTGTGGTGAGTGCGGCCGAGGAGAGCGGCGTCAATCTCCCGCCGGCGCCGGGGCTGCGACAGCGGAGCGTCGACGACGGAAGCCGTGGGTCGCGAACCAGGTCTGCAGCTCGTCCAGATAGGTGTAGAATACCGGCGTCACGTACAGCGTGACGAGCTGGGAGAAGGCGAGGCCGCCTACCACTGCCACACCGAGCGGGCGGCGGCTCGCCGCGCCGGCGCCCCAACCGATGGCGATCGGCAGAGCGCCCATCAGTGCGGCCATCGTCGTCATCATGATCGGGCGGAATCGGACACTTGCCGCTTCCACGATCGCATCGGCTGGCTTCGTGTGCTGGGTGCGCTGCACGTCCAGGGCGAAGTCGATCATCATGATCGCGTTCTTCTCCACGATCCCGATCAGCATGATCATCCCGACGAAGCCGTACACGTCGAGGTCGAGCCCGAAGATCATCAGCGTGACCAGCGCACCGAACACCGCGAATGGCAATCCGGACAGGATGGTGATCGGGTGGATGAAGCTCTCGTACAGCACGCCGAGGATGACGTAGATGACGAAGACGGCGAGCACCAGCAGCACCACGAGGCCCTGCTGCGTCGTGCGGAACGCTTCCGCCGTGCCGGCAAAGCTTCCCACCACGTTCGACGGCAGCACCTCCTTCGCGGTACGCTCCACCTCGCCGAGCGCGGTGCCGAGCGAGACGCCGGGCGCGAGGTCGAACGACACCGTCACGGCGGGAAGCTGTCCGGAGTGATTCACCGTCACCGGCCCCACGCC
>Ga0207657_10001557_pt1 | contig 24609 bp, 23 predicted proteins | sample KBSC33metaG_FD_184316 | JGI IMG/M metagenome (GOLD analysis project Ga0207657, IMG submission 184316) | Corn rhizosphere microbial communities from Kellogg Biological Station, Michigan, USA - KBS C3-3 metaG (SPAdes) (version 2) | ecosystem: Host-associated > Plants > Roots > Rhizosphere > Soil ... | reverse complement strand
CGAGGACGAGGAGAGGCACGTTGTTCCCTTGCTGCGCCAGTCCGGGCAGAAGGATCTGGAGGACGCCGCCAGTCAGTTGATGCAGGATCACGAGCAGATCCGCCTGGAGTGGCGAAGCCTCGAACCGTTGCTGCGAGAAGTGGCGCGTGGCGAAACGCCGGATCCGCACCGGCTTGCAGGAACGGTCCGCAGGTTCGCGCGGATGAACGAGAGCCATCTTGTCTTCGAAGGCGACGTCGTGTTTCCGCAAGCCCGCAAGCTCAAGGAGATCGAGGGGCCGCAGGCGCTGGCGGCCATGGGGCAGGAGATGGCGCAACGGCGGCAAGGGGGCGCCGGGCATCGGTGAAGCGAGCACGAGCGGGTCGCCGGCCGTCACGCGGCGAAACCACTGCATCTTGACCTGCGTCGGTCAGGCGGCGATCGGGACTTGAAGACCAGACCGGTCCATCTGGGGTGACCTTCGTGGGCTCCGCTGCTCGACGGTTGAGCGGTTGCATCGTCGTCGTGCGGACGATAGGATGGTTCGCGTTCTTCGCGTTGCTAACGAGCCAATTGCATGGTCATCCGCCCGAGCGCACCTCGGAGCGTCCAAACGACATCGCGCGCGGAGCCGGCACGCAAACTGCCGCTCGCAGCCCCTGCGCAGGAGTGAGATCACGTGAACGGCTGGAGCCTTGTCCCGCGAAAGACCTCGAGAGCGCTCGTTGCGGTGCTTGCGTGGGGTCTTGCGTCGGTCGTGGCCGCGCAATCGGAGGCCGTGCCCGCCTTCAAGAAGGTCGACTCCATCGAAGCACGAGTCCAGGGATGCGTCACCTGCCACGGACAGGACGGTCAAGGGACGAACAACGGCTACTTTCCGCGCATCGCCGGCAAGCCGGCCGGCTACCTCTACAACCAGCTGACCGCGTTTCGGGATGGCACGAGGCGATACCCGCCGATGAACTACCTCGTGGCCTACCTGCCCGACGACTACCTGCGGGAAATCGCCGGCTATTTCGCGAAGCAGCAGCCGCCCTTCGCCGCCAAGGAGACGGCCTCAGCCGACGCGCGAACGATCTCCCTGGGCCAGGCCCTCGCTGCCCAAGGCGACGCCAGCAAGGGGATACCGGCTTGCGTTGCCTGCCACGGCAACGCGCTGACCGGCATGGAACCGGGCATTCCCGGATTGGTCGGCCTTCGCCCGACCTACATCGTCGCCCAGTTGACACGCTGGCGAGTCGGCGAGCGCCATGCCAAGGAACCCGACTGCATGAAGCGGGTGGCCGAGCGCCTGTCCGACGACGACATCACGGCCGTGGCGGCGTGGCTCTCGCAACAACCGGCGCCCAAGGACCTGGCGCCAGTGTCCTCCAGCCAGGTTCGCATGCCGTTCGCCTGCGGCAGTCAACAGAGGTAGCAGCGCATGGTCGTGGCAATGCGCATCTTCCTGGGAGCGGTGATATTGGCCGCCGTGGCCATCGGCGTGGTCTTCGTGATGCGTCCCGGCGCCCTGCCGGCGGATGTCCGGCCCCGGGTCCTGTCCACCACTGCAGCCAGCGCTGCAGCGGCGGCCACCGCCGCGACCCGGGTCATCACCCGCGGCGAGTACCTGGCGCGCGCCGGCGATTGCGTGGCGTGCCATACGGCGCCCAACGGCAAGGCGTTCGCCGGCGGCCGCCCCATGCCGACACCCTTCGGGGCGCTCTACGTTCCCAACATCACGCCGGACGACGAAACGGGCATCGGACGTTGGACCCCGGATGACTTCTACCGGATGATGCACAAGGGGGTATCCAAGGACGGCACCCTGCTCTACCCGGCCATGCCGTTTGCTTCGTATACACGCGTGACGCGCGAAGATTCGGACGCCATCTACAGCTACCTGATGTCGGTCACTCCGGTCAAGCAGCAGAACCGGCCGCACGACTTGAAGTTCCCCTTCAACAACCGCGACTTGCTGCTTGGCTGGCGCACGCTGTATTTCCACGAGGGCGAATACAAGCCGGATCCGAAGCAGACAGCCCAGTGGAATCGGGGAGCGTACCTGGTCCAGGGGCTTGGCCACTGCGCGATGTGCCACACGGCCATCAACGCGCTGGGCGGCTCCAGCGAGTCCAAGGCCTTCGAAGGCGGCATGATTCCCAACCAGAACTGGTACGCCCCCTCGCTGACGTCCAACCGCGAGGCCGGCCTCGGAAACTGGGACCTGAAGGACATCGCCGATCTCCTCCAGGTGGGCGCGTCCCACCGCGGCACGACCTACGGGCCGATGGCCGAAGTCGTCTACAACAGCCTGCAGTACCTGGATGACGAGGACGTCAACGCCATGGCGGTCTACCTCAAGGCCCTGCCGCAGCGGGACACCGAGCCGACTCCGACGAGCCAGGCACGTCTCGTCGACCCCCAGGTGCTCGAGACGGGCCGCAAGGTCTACGCCGCGCAGTGCGGCGTGTGCCATGGCGCCGAAGGCAAAGGCAATGCGCCGGCCTACCCGCCGCTGGCGGGCAACCAGTCCATCACGATGTCGTCCCCCGTCAACTCCATCCGCATGGTCCTCAATGGCGGCTATGCGCCGGGAACCCTCAAGAATCCGCGTCCGCACGGCATGCCGCCGTTCAGCCACATCCTGAGCGACGACGAGGTCGCGGCGGTGGTCACCTACATCCGGGAGGCCTGGGGCAACAACGGCACGCCGGTCACCCCCGCGCAGGCGAACGACTTGCGCAAGCTCCTTCCCGAATAGGAACGCACCGATGACGAACACCGAACAGGAAGACGAAGACCGGCGGGTCGATGAAATCGTCCAGGCGGGCCCGGTCGGCGCCTTCGCCGTGGCCGGCGTCGCCACCGCCATCGTGGTCGCCATCTACTTCGTCTTCTACCTGGCGGTCTACCTGCCGCGGGGAGCAGTCCAGTGAGTCCGGCCGCTTCCCACCATGCAAGCGAAGCGGTCGCGGTCGCCGCGGAACGCCGCTGGGCCATCATCGTCGTGTCCATCATCGGGCTGCTCGTGCTCATGATGGTCATCACGGGGCTCCATTGGGCCTCCATGCCGCCGTCGCGTGTCGAGACGGTCGACGTCAAGACGGTTCACATCAGAGGCGAGTTCGTCGAGGGCAACCTCGGGACGGCGCTGGACCCCGATGGAACGGTCACGGTGCGCCTGGTCGCCCAGCAGTACTCGTTCGTCCCTCAATGCATCGTGGTGCCCGAAGGCATGCCGGTCACGTTCCGCGCGACGGCCACCGATGCCATCCACGGCTTCGTGGTGGGCCGCACCAATGCCAACACCATGCTTGTCCCGGGTTTCGTGTCGACCTTCACCACCACCTTCCCGAAGGCCGGTGAACAACTGATGCCTTGCCATGAGTATTGCGGAACGGGTCACGAGGCGATGTGGGCACATGTCCAGGTGCTCCCGCGCGACGAGTTCCTCGCCAAGGCGCGCAGCGCGGAAAGAGTGAGCTGTGTTCCAAGCTAAAAGGCTCGTGCTGGCGCACTTCTGGGTGGCGTTCATCGCCTTCTTCGGCGCCCTGGTGCTGGGGGCGTGGCAGATGTACGTCCGCAGCCCGCTGTCGACCTGGGTCCAGAATCCGGAGCACTACTACCGCTCCGTGACCGCGCACGGCACGGTGATGGCCTATGTGCTGCCGACCCTGGTGGCCATGGGCTTCGGGTATGCCATCACCGAGCTCGCGCTCAAGAAGCCGCTGATCGGGGTCAAGTGGGCCTGGGCCGGTTTCTGGCTGGTCATCGGGGGCACGCTCATGGCGGCGGCGACGATGGCGCTGGGCAAGGCCTCGGTGCTGTACACCTTCTATCCGCCGATGCTGGCCAGCCCGTTCTACTACTTCGGAGTGGTCCTTGTCGTCGTGGGTTCCTGGATCTGGGTCGCCCTCATGTCCATCAACCTGCGCGCCTGGAAAAAGGAGCATCCTGGCGAGTCGGTGCCACTGGCGATGTACGGCAACGTCGCCGGAGCCTACCTTTGGGCCTGGACTTCGCTGGGCGCCGCCATCGAGGTGCTGGTGCTCATCCTGCCCGCATCGCTGGGTTTGACCGACACCATCAACGCAGGGCTGGCGCGCGTGTTCTTCTCCTGGACGCTGCACGCCATCGTCTACTTCTGGTTGATGCCGACCTACATCGTCTTCTACACCATCGTGCCTCGCGCGATCGGCGGCCGGCTGTACAGCGACACGATGGGACGGGTCGCATTCGCGCTGTTCCTCGTCTTCTCGATGCCCATCGGCATCCACCACCTGTTCGCCGACCCGCAGGTTGGCGCCGGCTTCAAGTTCGTGCACGCGGTCATGACCGCGATGGTTTCCATCCCGACTTTCCTGACCGTGTTCACCATCGTGGCGTCCGCTGAAATCGCCGCCCGGCTGCGCGGGGGAACGGGCGCGTTCGGCTGGGTCAAGGCCTTGCCCTGGAGCAACCCCTGGATGCTCGCGTTGACGTTCTCCTTCATCATGCTCGGCTTCGGGGGCGCCGGCGGGCTGATCAACATGAGCTACCAGCTCAACGAGACCATCCACAACACGCAGTGGGTCACCGGGCACTTCCACCTCATCTTCGCGGGCGCCATCGTGATCATGTATTTCATGGCGGCCTACGAGCTGTGGCCGCAACTGACCGGCTGCGCGCCGATATCGCCCCGCCTCATCAAGGCGCAAGCCTGGCTATGGTTCATCGGCATGATGGTGCTGACCCTGCCGTGGCACCTGGTCGGATTGCTCGGCATGCCTCGCCGCATGGCCTACTACGACTACTCGAACCCGGAACTTGCTCCACAGGCATGGACGGTCACGATGTCCGCGATCGGCGGCTTCATCCTGCTGGCCTCGGGCGCCCTGCTCATCTACACGCTCGCGACGGCCTCGCGCAGGCGGGCCCCGGCCGTCGAACCCTTCACCTTCAGCCGGGCCGCCCATCCTGGAGGCCGCACGCCGGTGGCGCTGAACGGTCTGGGCCTGTGGGTGGCCATGATGATCGCCTTGACGTTGGTCAACTACGGCTACCCCATCGCCCAGCTTGCCTCGTTGAAGGAGGCCTCGGTGCCGGTCATCCCGATCGGGAGTCGATGATGAAGGAACCTGGCACCTTCGGATGGTCGAATCCGCTCGTGCGCTGGAGCGTCCTGGGGCTCGTGGCGCTCAGCATCGTGTCGATGCTGGTGGGATTCCTCTGGCTGCCTTCCGTGCAAGGCGACTACGCCGCGCAAGGCCTGTGGGCGAGCATCTGCCGCGCGGCCGGTGTCCCGGGCGACTGGTCGAGGGGCGCGAAGGCCCGGCAGGCCCCGACGGCGACCAACGTCGTCCTGGAGCGATCCATGGCCAACGAAGGAGCGAACGACGCCATCGGGCGCGGGGCTACCCTCGCGCTCAACTGCACCATGTGCCACGGTGCGCAGGGCATGAGCCTGTCGAATGCGCCGAACCTGGCGGGCCAGTATCCCGAAGTCGTCATCAAGCAGCTTCGTGACTACCAGAGCGGGAAGCGTTCCAGTGCCATCATGCAGGCGCTGACGGCCAAGCTGTCGGACCGGGACATCTCCGACCTGGCGGCGTACTACGCCTATCTTCCCAAGGCCCGCACGGCGCCCACGACGTACGACGAATCGCTGCCCGTGCTGGTCCGCGTGGGTGCGCCGCTGCGCAACGTCGCGCCTTGCGTCTCGTGCCACGGCGGCATCGACCAGAAGCTCGGCGCCCCGTGGATCGAGGGGATGCCCAAGGACTACATCGTCCAGCAACTGAAGGCATTCCGCTCCGGCACGCGGCGCAACGACGGCGAAGCGCAGATGCGAAACGTCGCTCGGTCGATGACGGATGCCGAGATCGCCGACGTTGCCAGCTTCTACGCTCGCAAGGCACCCTGACGGACGCTGCAACTTCAGCCCGTGCGTCCCTGGGGTCGAGCAGGCGCCTGACCATCTCATGCAGCGCGTCGACGTGCGGCATGAGGCATTCCACACCACACCACACCCCATCCCTTGCGCTCATCGCATGGGTCGGGGTCGTCCAACGTGGCCTGGAATTGTTCCCGGGTGCCGAAGGTTTCATGGGCAAGCCCGGCGGCCTTCGGGGCCTCCTACTGGAAGCGCGGCACCACCAGCGGAGGTGACAAGTGCGCAAGCGCGTGCCGAGCGCCCTCTCGACCTATCGGCCTGACTTCTTCGCGGCGTTCACCGCCGCCAGGATGCCGCGCAGGATCTCGATGGGCGCGGGCGGGCAGCCCGGTATGGCCACGTCCACCGGGATGACGTTCGAGACGCGGCCGCAACTGGCATAGCTTTCGCCGAAGATGCCCCCGGTGCAACCGCAGTCGCCCACCGCGACGACGAGCTTGGGTTCCGGCGTCGCGTCATACGTGCGTCGAAGCGCCTCCGCCATGTGTCGCGAGACGGGACCGGTGACCAGCAGAAGGTCCGCATGCCGGGGGCTTGCCACGAAATGGATGCCGAGCCCCTCGATGTTGTAGTACGGATTGTTCAGCGCGTTGATTTCGAGCTCGCATCCGTTGCACGAACCGGCGTCGACCTGGCGGATGGCCAATGCCTGGCCGAGCACGCCGAGGATGTCCGCGTGGATGCGCGCGGTCTCGACGCGAAGCGCCTCGTCGCCGGACGGCGCGGGCTCGGTGACGACCCCGACACGTGCGATCTGTCTGAGGATGGTCCACATCAGAGGTCGTGCCCCGAATAGCTCAGGTTGAAGGACTTGTTGATCAACGGGAAGTCCGGGACGATGTTGCCGATGATCGCGTGCTCGAGCACCGGCCAGTTCTGCCATGACGGATCATGGCAATGACAGCGCACGATCTGCCCGCCGGCGCCAAGCTCGAGTGCCACGAAGATCTGGCCGCGCCAGCCCTCGACCCAGCCGGCCCCGTGCGCGCCCTGCGCGAGCCGCACCAACTGCTGGCGGCAACGACCGACCGGCATGCCGCCGCAGAGCTCACGCAGCAGACGCAAGGACTCGAAGACCTCGTCGAACCGCACCGCCACGCGCGCCGCGACGTCCCCTTGGCTGCGCAGGCTGCACTGCACGGCCAGTTGGCGATAGGGTTCCCACGGCTGGTCGCAGCGCAGGTCTGCCCTTTGTGCACTGGCGCGACCTGCCAGTCCGGTCAGCCCGAGGCGCGCCGCGAGCTCGGGCTCGACGCGTCCGGTCGTCATGAAGCGATCCTGCAGGCCGGCGTGGTCGTCGTAGATGGCGCGCAGCGTCCGCACCTCGCGCTCGATCGTGTCGCACTGCCGGCGCAGGCGGTCGAGGGCGGCCGGATCCACCTCGCGCGCCAATCCCCCCGGCTCGATGACGTCCATCATGAGGCGGTGCCCGAACGTTTCGTTCGTCATCCTCTGCCAGTCCTCGCGCAGGCGCGAGAACTGGGCCAGGCCGAACGCGAGCGCGGCGTCGTTGCCCAGCGCGCCCAGGTCTCCCAGGTGGTTGGCCACGCGCTCGCGCTCGAGCATCAGGGCGCGCATCCACTGGCTGCGCTCGGACACCTCGACACCGCACGCCGATTCCAGCGCCATGCAGTACGCCCAGCAGTACGCGACCGTCGAGTCGCCGCTGACGCGCCCGGCGAGCCGGTGCGCCGTCAGTGCCGGCAGGTCGACAAAGCGCCGTTCGATGCCCTTGTGGGTGTAGCCAAGGTGCTCCTCCAGCCGCAGCACCTTCTCGCCCACCACCGAGAATCGGAAGTGGCCGGGCTCGATGATGCCCGCGTGCACCGGGCCGACGGCGATCTCGTGGACGCCATCGCCCTCGACCCGGACGAATGGATAGTCGTGCGGCAGCGTGCCTGTCGAAACGGTCGGCTCGAGGCCGCCGTGTCGCAGCGGGTGGTCGGTGCCCCAGAGTCCGTGATCGAGCCACGGACGCCTGTCGGCCGCCGAGTCGGGATGGACGCCCGATAGGTCGGCCGCTGCACGTTGCATGCGATCCGCGCAGGCAAAGCTCGGCGCGAGATCGGGGTACCCGGGAGCGGAATCGTCCAGGCCGAGTTCGACCCAGAGCAGGCCCGCGGCGGTCGCATACGCCGCGTTCACGGCCCGGCCAGGCGCCTCGCCGCCGCGATCGACGCCCCAGAGCGAGACCAGCCTGTCCCCGCGACCGGCGGCCTCGCCGGCCAATCCAATCCACTGCTCGCGATCCACGATGCCTCGCCAGATCGGCAGCGGCGCAGGCAGGCGTGTCGGCTCGAATCGCTGGTCCGGATGGCGCATGTTCAACTCCCAAGCATGGCCGCGGCCTGCCTGTACCAGGCGCTGAGGTACGGCGGGATGTACAGGCCCAGCATGAGCCCGATGCCCAGGTGGACGAACACGGGCAGCAGCGCCGGCGGGTGGGCAAGCCGTTGAACCGTGGTATCGCCGAACACCATCGCCTGCACGCGATGGAACACGGACGCGAAAGCCACGCCCAGTGCCACGAGCAGGAACGGGGTCGCCCAGGCGTGCTCGCGCATCGCGGTCGTGACGATCAGGAATTCGCTCGCGAACACGCCAAAGGGTGGCATGCCCAGGATCGCCAGCGACCCCAGCATCATGCCCCAGCCGACGGTCGGGCTGATCCTCAGCAGGCCGCGGATCTCGTCCATGATCTGGGTTCCGGCCTTCTGCGCGGCGTGCCCGACGGCAAAGAAGATGGCCGACTTGACGAGCGAGTGCACGGTCATGTGCAGCAGTCCCGCGAAACTCGCGATGGGCCCGCCCATGCCGAACGCAAAGGTCATCAAGCCCATGTGCTCGATGGACGAGTACGCGAACATCCGTTTCACGTCGCGCTGGCGCATGATGAAGAACGCCGCCGCGACCACCGACAGCAGGCCGAAGCCCATCATCAGGCGACCGGTCAGCGCGCTGCCGTGCAGCGCCCCGTCGGTCAGCACCTTGCAGCGCAGAATGGCATACAGCGCGACGTTCAGGAGCAGGCCCGACAGCACCGCCGAGACCGGGGTCGGGCCTTCGGCGTGGGCATCCGGCAGCCAGTTGTGCAGCGGCACCAGGCCGACCTTCGTGCCGTAGCCGATGAACAGGAATGCGAAGGCCAGCGTGATGATCTGCGGATCGAGCTGCGCCTTGACGGCGTCGAGGTTCGACCAGAGCAGGCCGCCGCCTTCAGGGCCGATCACCCGCTCGGCGGCCATGTACATCAGCACCGTGCCGAACAGCGCCTGTGCGATGCCCACGCCGCACAGGATGAAGTATTTCCATGCGGCCTCGAGGCTGGCGGCCGTCCGGTAGACGCTGACCAGCAGCACGGTCGTCAGCGTCGCGGCTTCCATCGCCACCCACAGGATGCCCAGGTTGTTGGTCGTCAAGGCCAACAGCATCGTGAACGTGAACAGCTGGTACATGCTGTGGTACAGCCGCAGGCGGGGCGGCGTCATCTTGCCCCGGTCGCGCTCCGTGCGCATGTAGGGACGCGAGAAGATCGCGGTCGTGAGTCCGACGAACGCCGTCAGTGCCACCAGGAAGACGTTCAGTGCATCGAGATAGACGGCATGGTCCCAGGCGAAGACCGGGCCGTCGCGCACGACCCGGATCGTCAACGCGCACGCAGCCGCGAACGTCGCGACGCTGAAGGCGACGTTGACGTCGCGCGCCTGGTCCCGGTGACCCACCAGGCCGAGCACGGCGCCGCCCGTCAAGGGCGCCGCCAGCAGGATGTCGAGCGCAAGCACGCCGTCAATCCTCCTTGAGTCTTTCCAGGTGCCGGATGTCCAGGCTGTCGAACTGCTCGCGGATCTGGAACAGGAAGACACCGAGGATGAGCACCCCGATCAGCACGTCGAGCGCGACGCCCAGCTCGACCACCATGGGCATGCCGTAGGTGGCGGACGTGGCGGCAAAGAACAGCCCGTTCTCCATGGCGAGAAAGCCGACCACCTGCGGCACGGCCTTCGAGCGCGTGATCATCGTCAGGAAGGAAACGAGGATGCAGGCGAGCGCGATGCCCAGCGTGCCGCTCGCGAGCGCCGACGACAGGCGCGAGATCGGCATCGACAGGTTGAACGCGAAGATCACGACCAGGATGCCGATCAGCATCGTCGTCGGCACGTTGATCAGCGTCTCCGTCTCCCAGCGGATGTCCAGGCGATCGACGGCGCGATGCAGCAGGCGTGGGATCAGCAGCACCTTCAGCACGAAGGTCACGCAGGCAGAAAGGTACAGGTGCGGCTGGCGGGTGACGAGGCCCACGACGACCGTTGCCAGCGTCAGCGTCACGCCCTGGGCCGTGAAGAGGTGGATCATCGACAGGATCCGCCGCTGCGAGATCATCGCGAATGCAAGGATCAGCAACAGGGCACCGAGCAGGTCGACGAATTGGGTCAGGAGCGCGTTCATCGTGGGGCGACCCGTTCAGCGCGCCAGCAGCTGGTGGACCAGCATGCCGATCACGGCCAGGAGAAACGCAGTGGCCAGGAACTCCGGGACACGGAAGATCCGCATCTTCGCCATCACGGTCTCGAGCAGCGCCAACATCGCCCCGCCGACCGCCAGTTTGAGTGCCAGCATGGGCAACGCCAGCAGCATCTGCAGCGGCGCCTGCGCGTGAGCGACGCCCCAGGGAAAGAACAGCGCCAGGCCGATGCATGAATAGGCGAACAGCTTCAGGCTGGCCGCCCATTCGAGCAACGCCAGGTGCCGGCCCGAATACTCCAGGACGAGCGCCTCGTGGATCATCGTCAGCTCGAGGTGCGTGGCCGGGTTGTCGACCGGAATGCGCGCGTTTTCGGCAAGCGAGACCATCGTGAAGGCGACGCCGGCGAACGCCAGCCCCGGGTAGATCGCGAAGTCACGATGCGCCAGCGTCTCGACGATCGTCGCGAGCGAGGTCGACTTGGAGATGAGCGAGGCCGAGAAGAGCACCATCAGCAGGGCCGGCTCGGCCAGGAAGCCCACCAGCATCTCGCGCCGGGCGCCCATCGTGCCGAATGCCGTTCCGATGTCCATCGCCGCGAGCGCGATGAAGACGCGGGCCAGGGCAAAGAGGCCGACCAGTGCGATCGCGTCGGCGGCAGGTGCAAGCGGCAGGTCCGTGGACAGCGTGGGAACGATCGCGCACGCGAGCGTCATGCAGCCAAAGACCACGTACGGCGTCACCCGGAACAACTGCGACGCCGTTTCCGCCACCACCGATTCCTTGTTGAACAGCTTGTGCAGGGTCCGATACGGCTGCCATGGACTCGGCGCCGACCTGTTCTGCAGCCAGGCCCGGCATTGGCCGACCCAGCCCGTCAACAATGGCGCCAGGGAGATCGCCGCGACGATCTCCAGGGCTTGGGACAGCGCGCCCGCCGTGGTCACGCTCATCGCATCACGACCGCGAGTGTCGCCATCAGCGTGACGAAGCTGTAGAGCAGATAGGCCGAGATCCGCCCGCGCTGCAGCACGCCTATCGCACGCGCCATGAATGCGGCCGCCGAGGCGATCGGCACGTAGAGCCAGCCCCAGAACCGATCCTCGATCGCCACGGCGTAGCGCGGCTTGTCGTCGAAGGGCGTCGGCAATTGCCTGCGCACCTTGAAAAAGGGCTCGAAGATCTGCCGGATGGGTTGCCCGAAGCCTTCGGCCGTGTCCTGCATTCGTGCGGTGCCCCACGGGTAGCCGCACGCCCAGGGCGGGCCGCGCCGCACGCGCCCGTGGTAAAGCAGGCGCACCAGCAGCCAGGCGATCGCGAAGCACGCGAGCACCCCCAGCAGGAAGATCGTCGGGCCATAGCTGGCCTGCTGCAGGCTGGCAGGTGCCAGCAGCCAGCGGCTGCCCGACATGCTGCCGTCCAGGCCCGCGCCAACCAGGCGCCGGGTGACCGGATCGATCAGGTGGATGAACTGCACCGGCATGAGGCCCAGCGCGAGGCAGCCGAGCGCCAGCCAGCCCATGCCCAGCCGCTCGAGCAGGCCCGCGTCGTGGGCGCGAGCGAGCTTGTCCTCGCGCGGTTGGCCCAGGAAGATCACCCCGAAGAACTTGACCATCGTGTAGCCGGCCAGTGCCGCGATCAAGGCAATCAGCGCGGCCACCACCGGCACCAGCATCGTCAGCAGCGTCACCGGCAGGCCCGGCGTGAACAGGAAGCTCTGCAACAGCAGCCACTCCGCGACGAATCCGCCCAATGCCGGCAGCCCCGCGCTTGCCAGGACACCCAGCAGCGACAGCCATCCGACCCACGGCATCGGCCGAAGCAGTCCGCCCAACTTGCCCAGGCTGCGCTCGTCGGTCGCGTGCAGGACACTGCCCGTGCCCAGGAAAAGCAGGCTCTTGAACGCCGCGTGGCTGGCGACCTGGTACAGCGTCGCGGTCAACGCCAATGCGGCCATGGGCTTCATCGCGAAGCCGGCGAACAGCAGTGTCAGGCCCAGGCCGACGAAGATCAGACCCATGTTCTCGATCGACGAGTAGGCCAGCAGCCGCTTCATGTCGGTCTGCACCGCGGCGAAGACGACGCCGAACAAGGCCGTCCCCAACCCCAGCGTCAGCAACACGCCGCCCCACCACCAAAGGCGCCACTGCAGCAGGTCGAAGCACACGCGCAGGAGGCCATAGATCGCCGTATTGAGCATGACACCGCTCATCAGCGCCGAGACCGGCGACGGCGCAGCGGGATGCGCCTCCGGCAGCCAGGCATGAAGCGGCAGGATGCCGGCCTTGGCGCCGAAGCCCAGCACCGCCAAGGCGAAGGCCAGTGACGCCGCGAAAGGCGTCAGCGACTGCATCCGCATGTTGGTGAAGGTGTAGTCGCCGGTGTCCGCCTGGAGCACGCCGAAACACAGCAGGATCGCGATCGCACCGACATGCGCCATGACGATGTAGAGATAACCCGCGGCCCGGACGTCTGGCAGGCGATGGTTCGCGGTCACCAGGAAGTACGAGGACAACGCCATCGCTTCCCAGGCGACCATGAACGCGTAGGCATCGTCGGCCAGCACGACGCCCACCATGCTCGCCAGAAAGAGGTGGTATTCAAGACACAGCAAGCCGGGCGGCGTGCCCTCGCCGCGGCGGAAGTAGCCGGCAGCAAAGAGCGAGATGCCGGCCGAGGCTGCACCGATGATGGTCAGGAACAGCGCCGCCAGGCCGTCCAGGCGTACATGAAAGGGCAGCCCGGGCAGCCCGAGCGGCAGCACGCCCACCTGCGGGGTCGCATCCAGCGCCCCCGCGGCCGTCGCCGCCACGACCAGGCCCAGCACGCCCCCTGCGGGAAAGAGGACGCGCGCGACGAAATCAAATCTGTTGAGCGCCAGCACGCCGGCAAGGCCGATGCCGGCCCAGCCGGCGACGACCACCAGCATCCAGTCCAGTTGCAGCCAGTCTGCCAGTGGCGGCAGCGTCAGCATGGCTCAGCCCTTCGAACGTCGCCCGCGAGGGGCCGCAACGCTTGATTTCGACAAGGCGACGGCCTTTGCGCCTTCGTTGGCTTCATCCGTATCGACGGCCTGGCCCGAGGGCTGATAGCTCACCTCGTGGTGCGCCAGGTAGTCGCGAATGAGCTGGCGCACGACCTGGGACGGCGTCAAGTCCTGCTGCGCGCACAGGCGCTCGAACGCGGCCTTCTTGTTCGGATCGATGAGAAGCGTCAGGCGTGCGGTTTTGAGCTCCATGGATCCTCGGTATGGCAATTGAACGCTGATGGGGTCCGCATCGCACGCGCCGGCATCGGCGAGTGGCGCGGCAGTCATGGGAAGTGCTTCCCATGTGCGGCCCTGACGTGGCCAAATGCGGCGCGCAGCTGGCGATTGGCGGCCGCGCCGAGCCGGGCGCACTGGTCGCCGACGTCGTCGGGGCAGGCAGCAAAGGCGGGCGCCTTCAGGGCAAAGACGATCTGATTGCTGCCGTCGGGGTCGTCGACGCCAAGGACGGCCTGGCCAAAACTGCGCCGGATCCGCGAGACATGGACGTCGTGGCGCCGATGTCCCGTATGCAGGTTGACCACCATCACGCCGCCGGGCGCCAGCATGGCGCGAGCATCGTCATAGAACCGACTCGAACAGAGTCGCGAGGGCTGGCCGCCCTCGTCGAAGCCGTCGACGATGAGCACATCGCATTCGTCGCGACGGCCCCGCACGTGGCACGCGGCATCGCCGGCGATCACCCGGAAGCGGTGGTCGTCGCGCGGCACGTGGAACGCGTCGCGCAGCGCGATGACGTGGCGATTGATTTCCACGACATCGATCCGGGCGCGCGGCAGGTGCCGCCAGCAGAACTTGGCGAGCGAGCCGCCGCCCAGGCCGACCATGGTGATGCGAAGAGGATCCGGCACGAACAGCAGGAATCCCATCATCAGGCGCGTGTACTCGAGATCGAGCGCGAACGGATCGTCGAGCCGCATCCGACTCTGGATCTCGCAGATCGAGAAGTGCAGCGATTTGGTCGTCAATTCCTCGAGGATGTACGGCATCACGCAGTTCGCGTCGTCGTGGGCATCCGCGGACGAGGGCCGGGCATCCAGGCTGGCAAGCGGGTACGACTCGCGGTCGCCAGGCTCCCGCAACGCATGCGCGTCCAGGTCGGGGGCGGGTCGTTCGTTCTCAAGCATGGCAAGCATCGATCAGGCCGGGGCAGGACGGCGAAATGGGGGCCAACGCGGTGAAGACAGCTCCGAGGTCGAACGAACTGCGTCACCGGACGTCTCTGATACCCGGTTCGTCGATGAAATGTAATGCGCCATCCGTGTTATTGCAATGCTCATTTCATTAACATGTGATGTTCCATCGAGATGATGGATCACCGGGTCGTGACGGCCTCCAGGCCTGTCGCGCGCCCTGCATGCGCTGCCTGGTCGGCTCGGTGGGGCGTTGCGCAAATGTCGACTCTGGCCTCGGATTGCTGCAGCGCAATACGGCGGATGGACGAAGACGCTGCAATGGAGTTCCCGACACAACAATCGATCCTCCATCATGTTCCAAGCCCCTCGCCTCGCCCTTGCTGCCCTCGTCCTCGTCCCGATGCTCGCCCCCGCGCAGACGCGCGACGATTCGGGTGACTGGATCGTGCGGGTGCGCGCGACGTACCTGAAGTCGGCCAACAAGGACGACACCGGCCTGAAGCTCTCGATCAATGACAAGACGCTGCCCGAGTTGGACATCACCCGCTTCTTCACGCCCAACCTGGCCGCGGAACTGGTGTTGACCTATCCGCAGAGGCAGACGTTGTCCGCCGGCGGCACCGCGATCGGTTCCCTCAAGCATCTGCCGCCCACGCTCACCCTGCAGTACCACGTGACCGGCCTCGGCCCGCTGCGCCCCTATGCCGGGGCAGGCGTCAACTGGACTCACTTCTCCGACGTGAGCTTCGACGCCGCGACGACGACGGCCCTGCACCCGTCGATCAAGAAGGACAGCTTCGGTGCAGCACTGCAGGCCGGCGTGGACCTTCCGGTCGGTGGCGGCTGGTTGCTCAACGCCGATGCGAAGTGGGTGCAGATCAAGACCGACGTGTCGTCGGGCGGCACGAAGGTCGGCACCTTCAAGGTCAATCCCTGGCTGCTCTCCGTCGGGGCGGGCTACCGCTTCTGAGCGGCGGCCACGACGTCGCCCGGGCGTGGCACGAAAGCGACGCCGCGGCCCGGGCGATGCGCCGAAATCCATAGATGCACCGGCTTTGTGCCGCGAATCCGCGCGTCGGATCGCCGCCGATGCGAAACACTGGCACCGGACCCTCGACATCTCTTCAAGGTTGCCCGGTGGCAGCGACATCCCGAATCACGAACGCTGCGCGCCTGCCTGGGGCACACAGGCAGCGAGCGCACTGGACCGTCAGCACGAACTATCGGCTGCGCACCGGTGCGTTCCTGAACATGTTCGCGAGCATCGCCCTGCACGGCTGGGACCGGCACTACGGGCCCGTGCTGTGGGGCCTGATCGGGCTGCATCTGCTGGTCTATCCGCACCTGGCGTACCTGGTCGCCAGCAGGTCGGCTCGTTCCCAGGAGGCGGAGGTGAACAACCTCACGCTCGACTGCTTCCTGTTCGGGCTCCTGATGGGCGCCCTGCACTTTCCCCTGTGGATCACGTTCACGGTCTACATCGCCAGCACGGTCAACATCACCATCAGCCGTGGGATCCAGGGCCTCATGCGCTCGCAGGTGGCGTCCTTTTGCGGCGCGCTCGTGGCCATCGCGCTCGTCGGATGGAGCCCCGTGGTCGAGGCCAGCTGGCCTTCGATCTGGCTTTGCGTCCTCGGCAATGCCGTCTACCTGAGCTGCATCGGCGTCGTGGCCCACAGCCGCAACCAGCAATTGCGCGTGACGCGCGAGGCGCTTCGCGCCGGCGAAGCTGCCCTGCAGGAACGCCTCGTCGAGATCCAGTCGCTGCGGGACAAGTTGCAGGAGCAGGCTGTGCGCGACCCCCTGACCGGCCTGTACAACCGGCGATTCCTCGAGGAGACGATCGCCAGGGAGCTCGCCCGCTGCAGGCGCGAGCAGCTGCCGCTGACCGTGGCGATGATCGACGTCGATCATTTCAAGAAGGTCAACGATGTCCACGGGCATCCAGCGGGCGACCAGGTGCTCAAGGCCCTGGCGGCGTTGCTGGAGCGCGAGGTTCGAGCCAGCGATTCGGCCTGCCGTTATGGCGGCGAAGAATTCTTCCTGCTGCTGCCTGGCATGGATGGCGAGACGGCACTCGGACGCGCGGACCGATGGCGCGAAACCTTCTCGAGGGAAATGGTGGTGCACGAGGGCGTCGGCATCCAGGCGACGATCTCCATCGGCCTCGCGAGCTTTCCCGATCACGGAACGGCGCTGGACGACCTCACGCGCTGCGCCGATCTTTCGCTGTACGAGGCAAAGCACCGTGGTCGCAACCAGGTGGTGCTCTACAGTCCTGCGATCGAGAACTCGCCGTCCGCCATGGCCGCAGCGTCGTCCCAGCCTGCCAGGCCCCGAGGCTTCCAGGTGACGGATCCCGTGGGCTAGCCGCGGCCTTTCAGGCGGGCTGATGGATCGGCAGCTCGTGCGCCTCACGCGCGGCCGCAAGAATGCCGCGCGCGCTCGCCGCGTCTTCCGGCGAGCCGTGCACGATCACGAGGAACCGGTCCGCCAGCACATCCGACTCGTAGCCGATCGCCCGGTCGTGCGGCACCCCGACGCTTGCCAGCGCGGCGGACAGCGCGGACACGCCGCCCACGATGGCCGCGCCTTCGAGTGCGGCGACCAGCGCCCCCGTGATGGGGCCTGCCGCCGCCACGATGCCGAACGGCGGCATCACGAAGACCGCCGAGCCCAGCAACAGCGCCCACGCCGCGCCCCAGAAGCCGCCCGTGACGCCCCAGGCCCGCACCCGGTCGCCCAGCGTGTAGAAGGCGTGCGGATGCGCGTCGGAGTCGCAGCCCTTGCCGAAGACGGACACCTTGTGCATGTCGAATCCGCCGCGCGCCAGCGCCTTCATCGCGCTTTCAGCGCCGGAGCGGGTGTCGTAGACGCCGATCACCGGATCGTCATGGGTTGCAATCGCGTTCATCCAGGATCTCCCTGCTGTTTCATCGCCAGCATGGCGCGACGGCGCCCGCGGCCATTGATCGCCGTCAAGGCGTCGGGGACCATCGTCGCGCCCATCTAGCCGGCGCCCACATCGACGCTTTGCTGGTACTCCGGCACGCTGCTGGACCACTTCAGCTGCTCCTCGATCGCCTGGCGCAGCGAGTCCGCGGCGGCCGGGTCGCCGTGCGTGACGTAGACATGGCGCGGGGGCCTGGGCAAGGCGTCCAGCCAGGCGAGCAGTTCGTCGCGGTCGGCGTGCGACGACATTCCCTCCAGCGACGCCACTTCGGCGCGCACGGGCACCCAGCGGCCGTGCATGCGCACCGAGCGTGCGCCGCCGACGAGGGCCGCCCCGCGCGTGCCCATGGCCTGGTAGCCGACGAACAGGAGCGTGTTGGCCGGCAGCGGCGCGAAAGCCTCGATGTGGTGGACGACTCGCCCGCCGGTGGCCATGCCGCTGGCCGAGATGATGATCGCGGGATAGTGCAGCGATGCAAGCGCGCGCGACTCCTCGGCGGTGTTGACGAAGTTCACGCCGCGCCACAGGTCGGCGCAACCGGCCTGGTCCAGCCGATGCTCCCCGGGGTGGTCGCGATAGAGTGCGGTGGCGTCGATGGCCATCGGGCTGTCGAGGAACACGGGGACGTCGGGGATCCGCTGCGCGTCCTTGAGGCGGCGCAGCGCGTACAGCAGCAACTGCGCGCGTCCGACGGCGAAGGCCGGCACGATCACATGGCCGCCGCGACCGATGGTGCGGTTGACGATCGTGGCCAGTTCGGTCAGCGGGTCGGTCAGGTCGTGCAGGCGGTTGCCGTAGGTCGATTCGATCAGCACGAGGTCGGCGGCCTCGGGCGGCGCCGGCGGCTTCATCAGCAGGTCGTCGCTGCGGCCGAGGTCGCCCGAGAACAGGATGCTGCCCGCTTCACTTTGCAGGTGCACGCTGGCGGCTCCCAGGATGTGACCGGCCTGGTGGAAACGCACGAACAGCCCCGGCAACGCCTCGACCGAGTCGCCGAACGGGTGCGAGCGCAGCAGCGGCAACGTCGCGCGCGCCTGCGCCTCGGTGTACAGCGGCAGCGCCGGCTGGTGCTTGCTGGTGCCGTGCCGGTTCGCGTAGGCCGCCTCTTCCTCCTGCAGGTGCCCCGAATCGGGCAGCATCAGGCCGCAAAGCTGCGCCGTGGCGCTCGTCGCGTGGATGGGGCCGCGAAAGCCCATCTCGACCAGGCGCGGCAGGTAGCCGCTGTGGTCGATGTGGGCGTGGGTCAGGACGACGGCGTCGATGGACGACGCCTCGACAGGCAGTGGCGCCCAGTTGCGCAGCCGCAGCTGCTTGAGGCCCTGGAACAATCCGCAGTCGACCAGCAGGCGGCGGCCCGCGTGTTCGACGAGATAGCGCGAGCCGGTCACCGTGCCGGTGGCGCCGAGGAAGGTCAGTTTCATGAAGTGCTCCGGGCAGGAAGGGGTCGAAGGCGCGAACGCCGACGAGCCATCGTCCGCGCGCCCGGAAAACGGCCGCTCAACGCCGTGTGACGTTGCGTAACGCCTCGTCAACCGACGATGTCACCGCGCCCCGTCAGGGTTTGCCCAAGCCGATCGTGCCGGACGAGGTACGCTTGGGGTTTGGCGCCACGGGCGTCGTCCAACCATTCCCGCCGACGTGTCTTCGACCCATATCGCCGTCCTCGACGACGAGGCCGACATCACCCAATTGCTTGCCGGCTACCTGGCCGCCCAGGGCTACCGCGTCACGCAGCTGCATGCCGGGCCTGACCTGCTCGCGCTCATGGCCGCCGATCCGCCGGCGCTCGTGCTGCTCGACCTGGGGCTGCCCGGGGAAGACGGCTTCGCGATCGCGCGCCAATTGCGCGAGCACTTCCGCGTCGGGCTGGTGATCGTCACCGGCCGCGGCGACTCGGTCGACAAGATCGTGGGCCTGGAGATCGGCGCCGACGACTACGTCACCAAGCCGTTCGACCTGCGCGAACTGGCCGCCCGCATCAAGGCCGTGCTGCGCCGCCTGGCGCCGGAATCGGCCGCGCCCGCTCCCGCGCCGACCGGCGCGAGCCCTGCCTCCCGCGAGCGCTTCCGCTTCGCGGGCTGGCAGTTCGACACCGCGGCCCGCAAGCTGCTCGACCCGCAGGGCACCGAGATCGTGCTGACCACCGGCGAGTTCGACCTGCTGGGCGTGCTGGTTCGCCATGCCGGCCGCGTGCTTTCGCGCGACTTCCTGCTCGAGCAGACGCGCGGCCGCGACGCCGGGCCGTTCGACCGCACGATCGACGTGCAGGTCGGGCGCCTGCGCCGCAAGATGGAGGCCGACTCGGAGCGGCCGGAACTCATCAAGTCGGTGCGTGGCGCGGGTTACGTGCTCGTGCCCGAAGTCGTCCAGGACTGAGAGCGCCATGCGCCGCGAGCAGGCTCCGCCGCTGTCGTTGTCGGGTTTCGAGGAGCGCAGCGTCTTTCGCTCGATCTTCTCGGCCTATCCCGACGCCATGCTGCTCGTCGGCTCCGATGGCCGGATCGTGCTGAGCAATCCCGCGGCCGAGACGCTGCTCGGGTACGGGGCCGACGAATTCGCAGGCATGAGCGTCGAGGAGCTCGTCCCGGACGCCATCCGGCCGCGCCACGCCGCCTATCGCGAGTCCTACGGACGCGCCCCGCGGCCGCGACCGATGGGCACGCAGATGGATCTGGTCGCCCGGCGCAAGGACGGCAGCGAGGTGATGGTGGAGATCGCACTCAGTCCCTTGCAGGATCATGGGCTGCCCTTCGTCGTCGCCTCGATCCGCGACGTCGCCACCTACCCGCGGGTGCGCCAGGCGCTGCAGCGCGCGCGCTACAGCGACCGCCTGGCGCAGCTCGGACGCCTGGCGGTGGACGAACGCAACATCCCCACACTGGTCGAGCATGCCTGCCGCCTGGCAGTGGGTGCGCTCGAGATCGAGTCCGCGCTGGTCTTCCTGCTGGCCGAAGGCGGACGCGAGTTCGCCATTGCGGGCGGATATGGGGCGCTGGCCGACCAGGTCGGCCGCCGGGTTCCGAACGAGCTCGACTCGCTGCCCGGCTATCTGGTGGCCCATCCCGAGCCGCTGCTGCTCGCAGACCCTGACCAGGAGCGCCGGTTCATGCTGCCGGACTACTTCGCCGCCCCGGGCCAGGCCAGTGGGCTCATCGCTCCGCTGCTCGATCGCGGCCGCGTGCTGGGCGCCCTGAGCCTGCATTCCAGCGCGTCGCAGCGCTTCGGCGAGGACGAGACGCGCTTCGTCGAATCCCTGTGCAGCCTGCTCGCGACCTGCCTGCAGCGCGCCCAGACCGAGGAAGCCCTGACCCATTCCCAGCGCCTGGAAACCGTGGGGCAGCTGACCGGCGGCATCGCGCACGACTTCAACAACCTGCTGACCGTCATCAAGGGCAACCTGCAACTGCTCGAGGACAACCCGGCGATCACCCGGGACGCGGCCGCGCAGACGCTCGTCAATTCCGCCGCGCGTGCGACCAACCGCGCGGCGGAGCTGACCTCCAAGCTGCTGGCCTTCTCGCGGCGCCAGATGCTGCAGCCCACCGGCATCGACATGTCGGCCATGCTGCAATCGCTGGCCGACATGTTGCGCCGCACGGTGGACCAGCGCGTGCGCATCGACGTCCACTGTCCCGAGGACTGCCCGCCCGTGCTGGCCGATCCGGTGCAGCTCGAATCGGCGATGCTCAACGTGGCGATCAATGCACGCGACGCGATGCCCGAAGGCGGCCGCCTGACGTTCCACGCCGAGCCGGTCGACCGGCTTCCCGGCCTGACGGGGCCCAGCGCGCCGGGGGCGCGGCCAGCCGGCCCTTATGTCGCAGTGGAGATCTCGGATACCGGCACCGGCATGCCCGAGGCGGTGCGCGAGCGCGCCTTCGAGCCCTTCTTCACCACCAAGGATGTCGGCCGCGGCACCGGGCTCGGGCTGAGCACCGTCTACGGCTTCGTCACGCAGTCCCACGGCACCGTCACGCTCGCCTCCGAACCCGGCGCCGGCACCACCGTGACGCTCTACATCCCGCAGGCGGACACGCCGGAGGTGCTGGCCGACGCCGAGGTCGATGATCCCGTCCCGGCGGGACTGTCGGTGTTGCTGGTGGAAGACGACGCCGACGTACGCAACGTCGCGCTCGCATTCCTGGCGTCATTCGAGGCGCGCGCGGTCGCCTGTGCCGACGCCGAGGACGCGATGTCGATCCTCGCGCGCGGCGAACGCTTCGACCTGTTGTTGTCGGACATCGCGCTGGGCCCGGGACGCCGTGGGACGGAGCTTGCCCGCATCGCCCAAGAGCGCCAGCCCGACCTGTGCGTGCTGCTGGTCTCGGGCTTTTCCGCCGAATTGATCGATGCGGACAGCGTCGCGCCGCCCGATTGGGCGCTGCTGCCCAAGCCCTACTCGCGCGCCGACCTGGCGCGCGGCATCGGCCAGGCGCTGCGGCGCAACGACGACAGCTGAGAACCTACTGGAGGGGGGCCGCCGGCGCCAGCGCGTCCTGCACGAACTCGCCCAGCGCGTCGACGTCGGGAATGACGATCTCGCGGCGCGCGCTGTCCGCAAAGCGGATCAGGCCTTCGCGCGCAAGACGAGACAGCGCGCGGCTGACCGTTTCCAGCGTCAGGCCCAGGTAGTTGCCGACCTCCGCGCGCGTCATGCGCAGCGTGATCTGGTCGGTGCGCAGGCCGCGGCGTGCCAGCGCGGTGGCCCAGTCATGCAGGAAGTCGGTGACGCGGGCGTCGGCCGGCAAGGTGCAAACCGACATCAGCGAGCAGCGATCGCGCGCCAGTTCGCGACCCATCGCCTCATGGAAGGAGGCCATCAGCACCGGGCTGGTGGCGCAGGCCTGCAGCAGCGCGGCGTACGGGACGGCCCACACCTCGCCGGTATCCAGGGCCACGGCATCGCACTCGTGCGTGCCTTCGGCCATGCCGTCCAGGCCCAGCCAGTCGCCCCGGAACTTGAGGCTGACGATCTGCTCGCGGCCGTCGCGGGTGAGGTTGACGATCTTGTAGGCGCCCGTATTGGCGACGTACAGGTGGGTGAAGCGCTGGCCTGCCTGGTAGACCAGGTCGCCGGCCCGCAGGATGCGCCGCTGCACGGCGACGCTCGCCTCGAGCAGCCCGAGCCGCTGCCCGATGCGCTGCGCATGGGCCGCGTCGAGCTCCGGCTTGGCGCGCGGTTCGCGCACCGCCGTCTTGCGGCCGAGGACGAAAGCGGCGCGCAGCGCATCGGAGGGGGCGGCGGTGGCGGTGTCGAGGGTCATGGTGGTTCCTGCGTGGTGGGCGAATGACGTCACGATAGGCAAGCCGGGCCACCGGCGTGCCAATCGGCCGTGTCGTCGAGTGACGTTGTGTAAACCAACGGTGACAACACCGCGCCGGCAGGCCGGGGCTTGATCGATCGCAAGGTTCTGCACGGGCGCTCGCCTAACCTGTCGCATCGATTCCACGATTCCGCTCCCTGCCGCGCTCGACGCCATGTGTCCCGCCCTCGCCAAGCAACTCCCCGCCCAGGATGCCAAGCAGGCCGCTGGCGCACTGGTCGAACGTGCACGCCGCCTGCGCGCCAGCCTGGAGACCGGGCCGGCGGCCCCGCTGAGGGGACGCCACGTCGCCATCGCCGCGGAGCGCCACGACACCCCGTCGGCCCGCCTGTTCGAACGTGCCGCGAGCTCGCTGGGCGCCCGGGTCTCCCACATCGGCCCGGACGCTCTCTCGCTGACGGACCAACGCCAGGAGACGGCTGCCCGCATCCTGGGCAGCCTCTACGACGCCATCGACTTCATCCCCCTGCCGCCGGAACGTGCCGCGCCGCTGCAGGACGCCGCCCGTGTGCCCATCTTCGCCGACCTCGGCGGGGAGCGCAGTCCGCTGCGGGCGTTGTTGACGACGCAGGAGGAAAACGCGGAACGCGAGGCGGAGTTGCTGGCCTTGATGCAGGCCGTGCTCGTGGACGCGATGCGCTGAGCCGCGTCTCGGCCGCAAGGCGTCCCGACGTGGCGCGATCCATCGAGGCCCTCCGCCGGGGCCTCTTGGACGACTGCTAGTGGGACATCAGCACCGGAACGGTCATGCTCTCCAGGACGGTGCGCGTGACGCCGCCCAGCAGGCGCTCGGTCAGGCGGCCATGGCCCCAGCAACCCATGACGAGCAGGTCGGCGCCGACGTCCGCGGCGTGCGAGAGCAAGGCGTTGCCGATGTCGGCGCCGGCGTAGCCCACGTGGCCGCCGGCACGGATGCCGTGGCGCGACAGCCATTGGACGAGACCCTGCGGCGGCGACTGGTCGATTGCGCCGCTGTCGCCGGCGTCCGGATCGAACACGACCACATGCACGGTGCCAGCGCGCCGGAGCAAGGGCAGCGCATCGGCCACGGCCCGTGCGGCGCCGTGGCTGCCGTCCCAGGCCACCAGCGCCGTCGTCCCGAACTCGTCGAAGCGGCCGGCATAGGGCAGCAACAGCGTCGGACGCGGGCTGCGCAGGACGACCTCGTCGACGACGGCGCGCCGGCGCGCCACGTCGGCGTCGGACGGATCCGGCTGGCCCAGGATCAGCAGGTCGTGCAGTGCGGCGCGCCGGAGGATCGCGCGGTCCGCGTCCTCGATCTCGTCGACCTCGGTCTGGAACGACGCCACTTCGGACTTGTCGCACAGGCTGCGAAAGCGCTGCTCGCGCTCCACGGCCTGGCGTTGGGCGGCTTGCAGCTCCTCTGTCAACGGATCGGCGAAGCCACCCATCGCCACGGCCAGGCCGACGCCCCTGGGTACCGGCTGGTGGCACGAGAGCCCGTCGACGTGGCTGCCCAGGCGCTGCACGAAGCGCACGGCCTGGGCGTTGCGCACCTCGGAGCGCGCGTCGTCGTCCAGGTACATCAGGATGGTCGGATAGGTCATGCGGTACTCCAGCCGGGGTTGAGATGAGCGGATTCTTGTCAGGCGCGGCGCGTGACGGATTGCGCTGCCGCAAGGACCGCCGAGTCCTCCGGTCTGATCCAGATCAAGCCCCGCGCGGCAGGCCACCGCTATCTTTGGCGGGCCGAGCCATCCTGCCGGCTTTCCAGACTCGAGGAACGATTCCCCATGACCACCCGCCGCGCCTTCATCCAGATCCTTCCGCTCGC
>Ga0207657_10001556_pt1 | contig 24611 bp, 20 predicted proteins | sample KBSC33metaG_FD_184316 | JGI IMG/M metagenome (GOLD analysis project Ga0207657, IMG submission 184316) | Corn rhizosphere microbial communities from Kellogg Biological Station, Michigan, USA - KBS C3-3 metaG (SPAdes) (version 2) | ecosystem: Host-associated > Plants > Roots > Rhizosphere > Soil ... | reverse complement strand
GAGTGGCGTCGGTTCGAGCGGTGTCGGTTCGAGCGGTGTCGGTTCGAGCGGTGTCGGTTCGAGCGGTGTCGGTTCGAGCGGTGTCGGTTCGAGCGGTGTCGGTTCGAGCGGCGTCGGTTCGAGCGGCGTCGGTTCGAGCGGTGTCGGCTCCAGCGCAGCCCCGAACTAATCCAACGGCATTCTCGGTAGTACGCAACCGCCGGCTTCAGCCGGCGGTTTGCTTTTGACGCGCGAATCCGTATGCTTCCGTGGTCCGATGTGGCTCGGGAGGAGCTGCGTGCGAATTCGCCTGTGGTGTTTACTGTTGGCCTTGTTGTCCTTCGCGGCTACGGCCGACGATAGCCCTCTTGGACAGTCGTACGTCGAAACGAGGGACCTGAAGCTCGTCTACTTCAATTCCCTGGGTTACCTCGCGCCGCATGCGGTGCGAACTTTCACCAACTCGCTCGCGTGGCAGCGCCGGATGCTGGGCTGGATGCCTTCGGAGATCACTACCGTCGTATTGCAAGACTTCGCGGACCAGGGCAACGCGTTCCAACAGTCCGCGCCGCACGACAGGCTTGTTTTCGAAGTTTCACCCAGCTCACACGCATTCGAAACCTTCCCCGCCACCGAGCGGATGTACGTGTTGATGAACCACGAGACGGTTCATGTGGCGTCGGGCGACATGGCATCCGAGGAGGACCGCCGCTGGCGCCGATTCTTTCTTGGCAAGGTCGCCCCGCAAAGCCAGGATCCCGAGACGCTGTTCTATAGCTATCTGACGGTCCCGCGCTTCAACACACCACGCTGGTACAACGAGGGAGCGGCGGTTTTCCTGGAAACCTGGATGGGAGGCGGGTTGGGCCGCGCGCAGGGCGGCTACGACGAGATGGTGTTTCGAGGAATGGTGCGGGACGATGCCCACTTCTACGATCCATTGGGCCTTGCATCGCGCGCCATCCGCGTCAATTTCCAGTCCATCGCGAATGCATATCTGTATGGCACCCGGTTCTACACCTATCTCGCGTACACCTATTCGCCCGAAAAGATCATCGCGTGGATCAAGCGCGACGAAGGGAGCCAGCGAAACTACGCCGACCAGTTTCAGCAGGTGTTCGGGCTCCCGCTTGAGCAAGCCTGGCAGGATTGGATCGCTTTCGAGCATCAATTCCAGCGGCGCAATCTCGAGGAAGTGCGCAAATTTCCGATTACGCCGCAGCACAACCTGTCGGCGACGCCGATCGGATCGATTTCGCGCATGTTCTACGACGAACCAAGCGGCAATATCTATGCCGCGTTTCGTTTTCCCGGCGTGGTTGACCAGGTCGGCGCGCTGAACACGCGCGACGGCAGTCTGCGGCGGCTCGCCGACGTCAAGCGTGCAACGTTGTACAAGGTAGCCTCGTTCGCCTATGACCCGGCGAGCCAGACGGCTTTTTTCACCAACGACAATCTTTTTCTCCGCAATCTTATGGCGGTCAACGTCAAGACGGGGGAAGAGCGCATGCTGTTCGAGCATGCGCGTATCGGCGAGATTGCGTTCAACCCGGCCGATCGTTCGCTTCTCGGCATCCTGCACAACAATGGCATCGCGGTGCTGGTGCGCATACCGTATCCCTATACCGAATGGTTCAAGGTCTACGAATTTCCATACGAATACGTGCCCTACGACCTGGACATTTCGCCGGATGGAAAACTGCTGTCGGCATCGGTCAGCGAGGTTAACAGCGACCAGTTTCTGCGCGTGTGGGAGATCGCCAAGATCCTGGCTGGGGACATCAAGCCGCTGAGCGAATTCCGCTTCGGCCAGTCCGTCCCCGAGAGCTTCGTGTTCTCCAGGGATGGGCGCTACCTGTACGGGAGCAGTTACTACACCGGAGTGTCCAACATCTTTCGTTATGAGATTGCAACCGGCGATGTCGTCGCGGTCTCCAACACAGACCTCGGATTCTTCCGCCCGGTACCACTGTCCGACGGGCGACTGCTGGTGCTGACGTATACGGCCGACGGTTTCGTTCCTGCGACAATCGATCCGAAACCGATCGAAGACGTGAGCGCGATCACGTTTCTGGGAGCCGAAGTCGCCGCCAAGTATCCCGTGGTCAAGACCTGGCAGGTGCCGCCGCCGAGTACCGTCGACTACGACAAAGAGGTCATCGCCAAAGGTCCGTACATTCCTCTGCGCAGCATGGGTCTCGATAACGCCTATCCGGTCCTGCAGGGCTACAAGAGTTCTGCCGGAGTCGGCTACCATTTCAATATCGGTGATCCGCTGTCGTACGCCAACCTCGGTATTACTGCTGCGTACACTCCGACCAACAAGTTCTCGAGCGATGAGCGTAGCCACCTAGAGATCAGCGGCCAATATATAAATTGGCGAGGCGCACTGTCTTGGAATCGGTCGGATTTTTACGACCTGTTCGGCCCGACCAAGCGCAGCCGCAAGGGCTTGGCCGCCAAGGTGGGGTACACCGACTGGCTGATCTTCGATGAGCCGCGAAGGCTGGATCTCAATTTCGATCTCGCGTACTACGACAAGCTCGACACGCTGCCTTTCGCTCAGAACGTAACGACCAACTTCACGCGACTGGCCACCGCGGAAGCCGGTCTCCACTATACCGATGTGCAGCGATCACTCGGCGCGGTCGACGGCGAGAAGGGCCTGTCCTGGGCGACCGTACTTACGGTTAATCAGGTGCAAGGCGAGACCATCCCGCAACTTCGCGGCAATTTCGATTTTGGCTTGCCGCTTCCGATCCCGCACTCTTCCGTCTGGCTGCGGACCGCCGCAGGCGGCGCCAGCGGCGATCGAAGCAACCCGGTTTCGAACTTCTACTTCGGAGGTTTCGGCAACAATTACGTCGATAGCGGACCCATCAAACGGTATCGCGAGTATTATGCGCTGCCCGGATTCGGGATCGACGAGGTCAGCGGGCTCACCTTCCTTAAGGAACTGGTGGAATGGAACATCCCGCCGGTTATTTTCGAATCGGTCGGCACGCCGGGCTTTTACCTCGCCTGGCTTCGGCCCGCGGTTTTCGCGACGGCTCTGTGGACCGACCCGGAGAACTCCTCCCGGCGCAAGCGCTACGCTGACGTGGGGGCGCAGGCCGACCTGCAATTTAGCGTCCTCCATTGGTACGACATGACATTGTCGGTCGGATTCGCCGCCGGGTTTCGCGGCTCCCAACGCGCGGGAACCGAGTGGATGGTGTCGCTGAAGATCATGTAAGCACGGGCGAGTCACCCCATGTCGCCCAAGCTCATCGCGCCCGCCCTGGTGGCCCTGCTGCCGGTGCTTTGCTTCCTCGCGGCACTGCTCTACCTCGACAGCTACAAGCTGGTCAGGCTGCAAACGGTTATCGCGGTCGTCGCCTGCGGTGCTGCGGTCGCCGGCGCAGGATTCTTCGTCAACGCCTGGCTGCTCGGCGTGCTCGGCATCGAGGTCAGCAGCTATACGCGTTACGTCGGGCCCGTCACCGAAGAGCTGCTGAAGGGCCTGGTCATCGTGGCCCTGATTCGCCTGCATCGGATCGGGTTTTTGGTCGATGCGGCGATATTCGGCTTTGCGGTCGGCTCGGGCTTCGCCGTCATCGAGAACCTGTATTACCTGCAGCAAGTGCCCGACGCCGGCATGGGCACCTGGATCGTGCGCGGCTTCGGCACCGCGATCATGCATGGCGGCGCGACCGCCATCTTCGCCGTGATGAGCCTGTCGGCGGTGGAGCGGGTGGAAGGCGCGAGGTCGTGGGTGTTCTTGCCTGGCTTTGCGCTCGCCGTCGCGCTGCACGCGGCATACAACCACCTGTTCCTGTCGCCGAAGCTTTCCACGCTGGCGATGATCGTGGTCATGCCGCCGCTGTTCTACCTGGTGTTCGAGCGCAGCGCGAAGGCAGTAGGCAACTGGCTCGGCCGCGGGTTCGACGCGGATACCGAAATGCTGGACCTGATCAACTCCGGACGCCTGTCCAATTCTCCGGTAGGCGAATACCTGCACACGCTGAAAGACAAATTCAAGGGCGCCGTCCTCGCCGACATCCTTTGCTTCCTTCGCCTCTATACCGAGCTCGCGCTGCGCGCCAAGGGCATCCTGATGATGCGCGAGAACGGCTTCGAGGTCGGCGTCGACGACGAGACGCGAGCGAAGTTCGACGAGATGCGGTATCTCGAGCGGAGTATCGGTCGTACCGGACTGATCGCGATGCAGCCGGTGCTGCACATGAGCCACAAGGATCTGTGGCAGCTCTACATGCTCGGAAAGTGAGACGACGGCTGCGCCGTCTCACATCACTACGGCGCGCTACGCCTTACACCAGAGGGTGGTTGCGAAGCACGATCCGCCATACGCCGGTCGCGATCAGCGAAAATCCGGTCAGCAGCCCGATGAAGGCCAGCGAGCTCTGCGGCCAGCCGATGGCGATCAAAATCGCGACGGCGATCGACAGCAGCCCGTCGAACAATATCCAGCCCCATCCCGAGTGCGGCTTGAGCCGGAACGCGAGCATCGTTCGAGCGATGCCGCCGGCGAGCAGAAATGCACCGACCATCAGCGCCAGCGATGCAACGCCGGCGACCGGGACGACAAGGATCGCGATGCCGAGCACCAGCGTCAGCACGCCGGAGGCGAGTTTCCAGCCGAAGCCATCCTTGGTGCGCGTCTGGATCGCGTGGACGATCTCGAATGCGCCGCCGAAGATCAGCAGCCAGGCGAAGATGAGCGCCGTCGCGAGGGCAGCGATTCCGGGCATCAACACCGCGAGAACGCCCGAGACGATCAATAGCGCGCCCCAGACGACTTGCCAGCCGCTGCCGGACGTGGCAAGCGGAGCGGCCTGCGCCGTGTTTTTTGCATCTGCCATCATGGTTCCTCGCTGCGCGAAGTGCGCTCGGCCTCGGCACCCAGTGTTGCCGCCGGAGTTTCGATCATGCGCCCGGGCGGCTCCCGGCGTCAAAAGCCGGACGTCCGTCGGGACAGGGGGTTCGTGCCGGCGCCCGACTGGAGTATCTTCTGCTTCCCGGCCCAACCGAGCACAGTGCTTTTAGCCCGCCCAGGGCCGAGCCCAGCGCAATGGATCCCGTCTACGGCATACCCCTGATTGCAGCGCTGGTGCTGGCGTGGCTCGCTGCCCGCCACGTCATCAACAAGGCGCGGCAGCAGCGGGAGTTGCTGCGCCGGCAACGCCTGCGTTCCCGCAGCAAGTACCGCGACGCGCCGGAAACCGTCAGCTCGCGGTCGGACATGCGGTCCACCGACGCTCCGGTAACGATCGCCGACAATATCCGCAAGCGCGAACGCGCACCGAAAGAAGACAGCGCTTCGGACAAGCCTCCCGGGCGCCGGGGCTAGCGGGCGACGCCGGCCGGCCAAGCCTGCCGATGGCCGTCACCCGATCGACGATTGCGCGTCGGTCGCCCTGCTGGCGGACGGCTCCGGCTCATTCGCGCGACGGGCAAGGCCCCGGGCGAAAGACGATGTATTTGCAGGCGAAATGGCGGCGGAAGTACTGCGAGGAAGGTGCCAGAACGGGGCGGCGCCGGCGAGGAGAGGTAGTCACGGAGAACGCCGCCCCGTCTGGGTACGGACTACCAAGCAATTGACGTGCCTTTCGGTGTAACCGGCGGAAAATTCCGCCAGCGCAGCGCTATGCGGCGCTTCTCCGAAAACGGTTGACACTCTTGGTGCCAATAATCATAATGCGAATCATTCGCATTATGATTGGTCGATCGAGGGGCTTCCGCCATGTTCGCCACGGCAATTATTGTTTTCCGGGAAACGCTCGAAGCCGCGCTGATCGCCTCGATCGTGTTGGCGGCCACTCGGGGACTCACCGGCCGTCGCCGCTGGATCGGCGGTGGCATCGCTGCCGGCGTTGCGGGGGCGCTGGTCATCGCGGCTTTGACGGAGCTCATTGCCGGTGCGCTGCAGGGAATCGGCCAGGAGCTGTTCAACGCGTCGATATTGATCGCCGCGGTCGCGATGCTGGCCTGGCATCATCTATGGATGGCGGTTCATGGCCGCGCGCTGGCCTCACGCTTGCGGCGCTTGAGCGATTCAGTCCGCCAGGGCGGGGCGACGATCGCCGCGTTGTCGATCGCGGTCTCGCTTGCGGTGCTGCGCGAAGGTGCCGAGACGGTGTTGTTCATTCAGGGCATCGCGACCAGTGAACCCCTGCGCAACGTTCTCGCAGGGCTGGCGCTGGGAGCGGCCGGCGGCGCCGCGCTGGGCGCGCTGCTCTACCTGGGCCTGGTGCACGTGCCGGTCAAGCATTTCTTCAAGCTGACCGGCTGGATGATCGTCGCCCTGGCCGCGGGCCTGGCCGCGCAGGCGGCACGCTTTCTCGAACAAGCGAATGTGTTGCCGCCGATCGTGCCCGAGCTATGGGATACGTCGTCGATACTCTCCGAGGCAAGCCTGCCAGGCCAACTGCTCCATGTTCTCGTCGGCTACACGTCGACGCCTTCGGGCCTCCAGTTCGCCTGCTATGCCGCCACTGCCTTGGGGCTCATCGTCGCCTCGCGCTGGCGTAGCGCCGCGGCAGCCGGGCGTCCACCGCAAGCGCACGCCATCTGATCCATCCCATCGCTTTTATCCATCGGAGCTCCCAATGCGCACCTTCCTCGCCCTGTGCTGCTTCGCCGTTGCCGGCGTAGCGTTTGCCGACGACCCGACGTTCGAAATCGCCATTCGCGACCACCGCTTCGTGCCCCAGGAAATCACCGTGCCGGCCGGGCAGAAGATCAAGCTGATCGTGAAGAACGAGGATGCCACCGCCGAGGAATTCGAGAGCAAGCGACTCAATCGCGAGAAAGTGATTCCCGGTCGAAGCCAGGCGACGATCTATATCGGTCCGTTGAAGCCGGGTGAATATCCGTTCGTCGGCGAATTCAACGAGAGCACCGCGACGGGCAAGATCGTCGTGAAGTAAATCGAGTCGGCGCTCGAACACGCGCCGCGCTCGATCGCCATCATCTCCTGTTGGTCAAATCGTCGCCGCTGCAGGGGCGCGGGAAGCTCGCGTTTTTTTCGCCCAGACTCACCGAGGAAATCACATGAAATGGCTTAGTGCCGCCGCTTTCGCCGCATCGGTGTTCGTTTCGTTATTGAACGCCGCACCGGCGCAGGCGGTCGAGCCGGATACCATCTATTCGCCGCGAGTCGAGCAGGGCGAATGGGAGCTCGAGTACGTGGGACGATATTTCCATGATCGTGACAGCGACGAGCATCGGCAATCGCAGAACAAGCTGGCACTGGGCTACGGCCCCACGTCGTACTGGTGGACCGAGCTCTACGCCGAATACGAGCATACGCCCGGAAGCGGCGGCGGCTGGTCGGCATTCGAATGGGAGAATCGCTTTCAGTTGACCGAGCCCGGCCAATACTGGGTCGATGTCGGCGCGCTGGTCGAACTCGAGCGAACGCATCCGGGCACCGGCAAGGAAGTCCGCGCCGGCCTGCTGCTGGAAAAGGACATCGACGAGACGACGCTGACGGTCAACTGGCTGCTCAGCCGGGCTTTCGCCGAGGAAGAGTCCTCGCGCTGGGAGCAGGTATACCGCGTGCAATGGGCGTGGCGTCTCCGTCCCGAGATTCAGCCGCTGGTGCAGTGGCAGAGCGACGAGCACAGCGCGTACGCGGGGCCCGGTATTTCGGGCAAGCTCAAGATCGCTGCACAACACGTCAGCTATCATCTGACGTGGCTGCGCAGGATCAACGGCGACATTCCGAAAAACGCCTTTCGTGCACAACTGGAGTACGAGTTTTAGCCTAGCTTCTGGCGCGCGCCCGGCCCGCCGGGTGCGCTGGCGACCCTTGAGGCGGCTGCGACGCGCAGGAACTTCGCGCCCGCGCGCGATCCAATGCCAGTGAAGCTCGCTCGATCGATGCCGTGACCTCGTCCGATTTTCATTCCGCCCGCAAGGTCATCGTGGGGCTCGGCGCCGTGGTCGCGCTCGCTTGCGCCGGTCCGGCATCGGCCGATCTATGGGGTTATGTCGACGACAAGGGTGTTGCGCATTTCGCCACCGAACCAATCGATTCGCGGTACCGGCTTTTTTTCAAGGGTGGCACTACGCTGGACGCCCCGGACGCGGGCGAGCGCGCCGCGGCGGTGAGCGACGAGGCATTCCGCCGGACGGCCATCTACCAGCGGGCCGTCAACCACCCGAACCTCAAGCGCCTGCTGCCGCTGATCGAGCGAAACGCCCGCTTGCAATCGCTCGATCCCGCGCTGGTCAAGGCCGTCGTTGCGGTCGAGTCGGGGTTCGACCCGGCTGCGGTGTCGCCCAAAGGCGCGTTCGGCCTGATGCAGCTGCTGCCCGAAACAGCCGCCCGCTACGGCGTCGTCGGCGATACCAAACGCAGCGCCGCGCAAAAGCTGCTCGATCCTGCGATCAACCTGCGCGCCGGGACACATTATCTGCACGACCTCATCGAGCAATTCGCCGACGACGTTTCTCTCGCGCTGGCGGCATACAATGCGGGAGAGCAGGCGGTGCTGCATTACGGTTCGCGCATTCCGCCGTTCGCGGAAACGCGGGAGTTCGTCCGGCTGGTCGAGCAATTCCGCCGGCTGTTCACCCCGGCCCCGCCGCCACCGTCGCGCGTTCGGCTAAAATTGCCGGACAAGCGCGCTGCCGTTGGCCGTGCGCAACCGGCCTCGGCAGCGGCAGCCAGCCCGGCCGGCGCTGAGGATCCGAGCCTGCATTAGAATCGAAGCTGCCGCTGCTTCGAGGTAGCGCTGGAGAAGCCAGTCATGTCGACAGTCGATACCGTGGATGCCACGCCTTCGTCGTATCTGTATTACCGGCATACGGCGGCGGTACGCATCATGCACTGGATCAACGTGATTGCGCTGACGGTGCTCTTCATGAGCGGGCTCAATATTTTCAGCGCGCATCCGGCGTTGTACTGGGGTCATTCGTCGTACTCGGGGCGTCCTCCCGTGCTGGAAGTCGGCGCGATGGAGGATGCCGACAACGTCACCGGCGTGACGCGCATTCTTGGTCACGATTTCGATACGACCGGGCTGTTCGGCGCCTCGCGCGACGCCAGCGGCGAGATCGTGGCGGCGACCTTTCCCTCCTGGCTGACGATTCCCGCCAACCGCTGGCTGTCGCTGGCCCGGCAATGGCATTTCCTGTTCGCCTGGATATTCGTCGTCAACGGCCTCTGCTATGTCCTGTATGCGATCTGGAGCCGGCATCTTGCGCGCGATCTCGCGCCGACGCGTGCCGACTGGCGCTCGATCGGACGCTCGATCATCGACCACCTGCGCTTTCATCATCCGACCGGCGAAGCATCGAAGCATTACAACGTTCTGCAGAAACTGACCTACCTCATCGTGATCTTCGTGCTGTTGCCGCTGGCGATATTGATGGGGTTCGCGATGTCGCCGGGGCTCGATTCGATCATTCCGGGATGGGTCGACCTCGTCGGCGGGCGGCAGTCGGCGCGGACGATCCATTTCATCGTTGCGTGGCTGCTGGTTCTGTTCGTGTTCATCCACGTCTTCGAGGTCGTCATTACCGGGCTGTGGAACAATCTTCGTTCGATGATCACCGGACGCTATCGTGTCGAAGGCGAGGCCAAGCGATGAATCCCGTTGAATCTTCCGCGCGGCGACGCTTTCTCATCGGCGCGCTGTCCGGCGCAGGCGCGCTCGTGCTGTCGGGTTGCGACAGGCTCGCGAATACCGCCTGGTTCCAGAAGGCGCTGGGCGCCGGCGAATCGCTGACGCACGTTGCACAGCGCTGGGTAATTCCGCGCAGGGCGATGGCGCAGGAATTCAGCGATGCGGACCTGTCGCCGGAGTTTCGCAGCAATGGCACGGCCGTCCCGCGCAACGCCCAATACCAGGCGCTCGCGATGGGTGGATTCGCCGCGTACCGCCTCGAGGTTGGCGGGCTGGTCGAGCGGCCCGCGAGTCTGTCGCTGGCCGACCTGCGGGCGCTGCCGAGCCGAACGCAGATAACGCGCCACGATTGCGTCGAGGGTTGGAGTGCGATCGGCAAGTGGAAGGGCGCGAAGCTTTCGGCGCTGCTCGATATCGTCCAGCCGAAAGCCACCGCGCGGTATGTCGTATTTCATTGCGCCGATCCGATGGAAAACGACGGCACCAGTCCGTATTACGAAAGCATCGATTTCGAAGACGCCTATCATCCGCAGACGATTCTCGCCTACGAGCTGAACGACAGGACGCTGCCAGTGCCGAACGGCGCGCCGCTCAGGCTGCGCGTGGAGCGGCAGTTGGGCTACAAGCACGCCAAATACCTGATGCGCATCGAGCTGGTCGAGAGCTTCGCCAGCATCGCCGGCGGCAAAGGCGGCTATTGGGAAGATCAGGGCTACCAGTGGTACGCCGGGATCTAGCTGCAGCCTCGACGCCATCTTTCGCGATCGGTTGACGCGGCGGGGCGCTCCCCGCCACACTTCGCGCTTTGTCCGCCGGCCGCAAACCCATGCCTTCCGTCCGCTTCGATCGGTTTTACCGCTATGACGAGCTGACGGCGATCCTCAGGCAGTACGCCGCCGAATTTCCCCAACTGGCATCGATCGAATCGATCGGCAAGAGCCACGAGGGCCGCGATATCTGGGTGCTGACGGTGACCAACACGGCGACGGGACCGGCGGCGGACAAGCCGGCGTTCTGGGTCGAAGGCAATGTGCACGCCACCGAAGTCGCCGCATCGGTCGCTTGCGTGTATTTCCTCAATCATTTGCTCACCCGGTACGGCGCGGACGCCGACGTGACGCGCGCGCTCGACAGCCGCGCGTTCTACGTCTGCCCGCGAGTCAACCCCGACGGGCCCGAATGGGCGCTTGCGGACAAGCCGAAATTCATCCGCTCGAGCACGCGACCCTACCCGTACGACGAAGAGGAGATCGAGGGGCTGACGGTCGAGGACATTGACGGCGACGGACGCATCCTGCAGATGCGCGTCCCGGACAGCAACGGTCTGTGGAAGGCTCATCCCGATGAGCCGCGTCTGATGGTGCGTCGTGAGCCGACCGAAGTCGGCGGCGAGTACTTCCGTGTCCTTCCCGAGGGCACGCTGGAAGACTACGACGGATTCATGTTAAAGGTAAAGAAAAGGAAAGAAGGACTTGATCTTAATAGGAATTATCCGGCGCATTGGCGGCAGGAGCACGAGCAGTTGGGGGCGGGTCCCTATCCGACGTCCGAGCCCGAGGTGCGCGCCCAGGTGCAATTTCTGACGTCGCATCCGAATATCGGTGGCGGCGTCAGCTACCACACCTGGAGCGGCGTGCTGCTGCGGCCGTTCGATCATTCGCCCGATGAGGACATGGTCCCCGAGGACCTGTGGGTCTACAAGAAGATCGGCGTCAAGGGCACTGAATTGACGGGCTATCCGGCGATCTCGGTCTACCACGAATTTCGCTACTACCCGAAACAGGTGATCGGCGGAACCTCCGACTGGCTGTTCGATCACCTGGGCGCGTTCTCGTGGGTGGTCGAGATCTGGTCGCCGATGCGCGAGGCGGGCATCGAGAAGTACTTGTACATCGACTGGTTCCGCGACCATCCGATCTCCGATGATCTGACCTTGTACCGCTGGAACGAGCAGAAGCTTGGCGGTGCCGCGCACGTCGACTGGAAGCCGTTCGACCATCCGCAGCTGGGGCCCATCGAAATCGGCGGCTGGAACCGCTTGCACGCGTTCAGCAATCCGCCGCCGGCTTTCCTGGAAAAGGAAGTCGCGCGATTTCCGTCGTGGATGGTATGGCAGGCGCTGCTATTGCCGAAGCTCGAGCTCGTCGACGCGATGGCCGAACGCCTCGGGCCCGAATCGTGGCGTGTGCGGCTGGTCGTGCAGAACACCGGCTGGCTTCCGAGCTACGTCAGCAAGCGGGCGCTGGAACGCAAGATCGTGCGCGGCCTGATCGCCGAGATCGCGCTCCCCGAGGGCGCGAAGCTGCACAGCGGCAAGCGGCGACAGGAGGTCGGACAGCTGGAGGGCAGGGCATACAAGCACACCGGCGTTTCGTTCTGGCCGGACTACCATGTGACCGACGACCGTGCGAAGATCGAATGGGTGGTGCAGGGCAGGGCGGGGGACCGCATCGCGCTGACGGCGCGGCACGAGCGCGCCGGTACTGTGCGCACCGACGTGACACTCGACTGAAGGGCGATCGATGGCAAAAGTTCTCGGCCTGGGGGGACTCTTTTTCAAGTCGCCGGACCCGGAAAAGCTGCTCGCCTGGTACGCGCAATGGCTCGGCGTCGGCGACGGCAAGGCGTCGATCGAGTTCCGCTGCGCGACGCTGCCGGCCAACAGCTTTACCGTCTGGAGCCCGTTCCCGGCGAATACCGACTACTTCGCGCCGTCGGGACGCGCGTTCATGTTCAACCTGATTGTCGACGATCTCGATGGCGCGCTGGGCCAGGTGCACACCGGCGGCGCGCAGGTCGTCGGCGAGATCGAGGAGCATGAGTACGGCCGCTTCGGCTGGTTCATCGATCCCGACGGCAACAAGGTCGAGCTGTGGGAGCCGCCGAAGACTGCTTGAGGCGAGACACTGAACTCGAAACCACACCCGCCAGCGAGGCACCGATGCGCTTGACGACTAAACGATGGGCCTGCGTCGCGGTCGCGCTCGTCGCGCTCTGCGGGTGCACGCTGCCGCCCCCGGCGCCGACCGGGACGGGTCTCGACCGTATCGAGCACATCGTCGTCATCTACGCGGAGAATCGCAGCTTCGACAATCTGTACGGTCTGTTTCCCGGCGCCAACGGCATCGCCAATGCGACGCCGGCGCAATACACGCAGCTGGACCGTGACGGCCGGCCGCTCGCGACGCTGCCGCCGGTGTGGAAGGGCAAGGATCCCGATCCGGCGTTTCCACGCGATCTGCCCAATCGGCCGTATCGCATCGATGCGCCGCCGATCAACCTGCCGCTGTCGACGGCAACGCGTGATCTGATCCACGAGTTCTACCGCAACCAGGAGCAGATCGACGGCGGCCGCAACGATCGCTTCGTCGCCGCGAGCGACGCCGGCGCGCTGACGATGGGCTATTACGACGGGTCGAGCTTGCCGGTGTGGAAATGGGCGCAACAATACACGCTGGCCGACAATTTCTTCATGGGAGCATTCGGCGGCTCGTATCTGAACCACCTCTGGCTGATCTGCGCCTGCACGCCGGTCGATCGCGACGCGCCCGCCAGGCTTCGTGCGCAGGTCGACGAGCGGGGCTGGCTCAAGACGCGGCCGGGTTCGCCGTCCTCAGTGCTCGCCGGCGCGCCCGAATTCCTCGGCGGCGAAGTCACGCCCGACGGCTATTCGGTGAACACTTCGCAGCCGCGGTACCAGCCGTCGCGCGTGCCGCCGGCGAAGGACGGCGATGCGCGGTATGCCGATCCGGCACAGCACACGCTGCCGCCGCAGACGCTCACCACCATCGGCGACACGCTCTCGGCCAAGGGCGTGTCGTGGGCGTGGTACGCCGGTGCCTGGGACGCCGCGCTGCAGGACGGCATGCAGCCGCCCGACGCGCCGCGCAAGGTCATCGCGACGCGCGCCAACGGCGCGCCGTATTTCGTCACGCATCATCAGCCGTTCAACTATTTCGCGCGCTTCGCGCCGGGGACGGCGGACCGCGCCCGCCATCTGAAAGACTACAAGGACCTGGTCGCCGGCATCGACAAGGGCGAACTCCCGCAGGTCGCGTTCTACAAGCCCGAGGGCGTGCTGAACCAGCATCCGGGGTATGCCGACATCCTGTCCGGCGACGAGCACATCGCGGCGCTGCTGGCGCGCATCAAGGCGAGCCCGCTGTGGGCGACGACGGCGATCATCGTCACCTACGACGAGAACGGCGGCTTCTGGGACCACGTTGCGCCGCCCGCCGGCGATCGTTGGGGACCCGGCACGCGCATTCCGGCGCTGATCATTTCGCCGTTCGCCCGGCGCGGTTACATCGACCACACGCAGTACGACACGACGTCGATCATCAAATTCATCACGCGCCGCTTCGGTCTGCAGCCGTTGCCCGGCGCGCGCGCGCCAATGGGCGATCTCACCGCGGCATTCGATTTTTCGCAGTGATCGACGCAAGGCGCGGCGGCGGCCGCCCGAAGCGACCGCGCGGCTCACGGCGCGGCGCGCGATGAAAAAGTCGGCGCTATCGCGCATCCCGGCCAGCGTCTGGACGCTCGGGCTGGTGTCGATGCTGATGGACGTTTCGTCCGAGCTCATCCACAGTCTGTTGCCGCTGTTCATGGTCACGGTGCTGGGCGCGTCGACGTTCGCCGTCGGCATCATCGAGGGCATCGCCGAGGCCACGGCGATGATCACCAAGGTTTTTTCCGGCTACGTCTCCGACCGCTTCCGCAAGCGCAAGCTGCTGGTCGTCCTGGGCTATGGGCTCGCGGCGGTAACCAAGCCGCTGTTTCCGCTGGCGACCTCGCTCGGCTGGATCGTCGCCGCGCGCTTCGTCGATCGGATCGGCAAGGGCATCCGCGGCGCGCCGCGCGATGCACTGATCGCCGACATCACCCCGAAGGAGTCGCGCGGCGCGGCGTATGGATTGCGCCAGGCACTCGATACCGTCGGAGCCTTCGCCGGGCCGCTGCTGGCGATCGGCGCGATGCTCTGGTTCGCCGGGAATTTCCGCGCCGTGTTCTGGCTCGCGACGATCCCGGCGTTCGCCGCGGTCGCGTTGCTCATCTTCGGCGTGCGCGAGCCCGACCAGGTGGCCGACGGCAAGCCGGCGGGACCGCCGATCGCGCTCCCCGACATCAAGCGACTGCCGTCGCGCTATTGGTGGATCGTGGCCATTGCCGCCGTGATGACCTTGGCGCGATTCTCGGAGGCCTTCCTCGTCCTCCGCGCGCAAAGCGTCGGCATGGCGCTGGCCTGGATACCGCTGGTCATGGTGCTGATGAGCGTCGTCTACGCCCTGGTCGCTTATCCGGCCGGGGTGCTCGCCGACCGGGGCAGACAAGGTGCGTTGCTGTCGGGAGGGCTGGTCGCACTCATCGTCGCCGACCTCATCCTCGCCCATGCCGGATCGGTCACCGCCGTCCTCGCGGGCACGGCGGTCTGGGGCATCCACATGGGCCTGACCCAAGGTGTGCTGTCGGCCCTGGTGGCACAGACTGCGCCGGCCGATTTGCGCGGCACGGCGTTCGGCCTTTTCAACCTCGTCAGCGGGAGCGCCCTCCTGCTGGCGAGCGCGCTGGCGGGATGGCTCTGGTCGGCGTACGGCCCGACGCTGACTTTTTACGCCGGCGTGGCCTTTACCGGGCTCGCGCTGCTCGGCTTGTGGCTGCGTCCGCGCCAGCCTGGCAATTTTCAGGTTTAACCGGCGCTTAGCGGACGAAGTTCATGTCGGGCGGCGGGAATTGTTCCCGCGCACGGCCCGCCGATGCTATGCTCGGCCTAGAACGAACGTTCTACGCCGCGGGACGCTGACCCTCCCGGCGGCGCGACGTCAGACCCTGACCCGAGACCGCATCGTTGTCTACGCCGATCGAAGCCCGAACGCCCATCGCTGGCGGTGCCGACCGCTATCTGAGCACGCTGAACCCGCAGCAGCGCCTTGCCGTCGAGCACGGCATCGAGCGGGCGGCCATGGCAGGGCAGGGACCGCTGCTGGTGATCGCCGGCGCCGGGTCGGGCAAGACCAACACGCTCGCCCATCGCGTCGCGCATCTGGTGTTCAGCGGGGCGGATCCGCAGCGGATTCTGCTGCTGACGTTTTCGCGTCGCGCGGCGGCAGAAATGGAGCGCCGTGCCGGCCAGGTGCTGAGCCGCGCCATCGGTTCCGGTAACGCGCGCCCTCCGGCGCTGCCGTGGTCCGGGACCTTCCACAGCATAGGCGCGCGTCTTCTGCGCGAATATGCGGGCCGCATCGGGCTCGACCCGTCGTTCACGATCCACGACCGCGGCGACTCGGAGGATCTGCTCGCCATCGTGCGCCACAAGCTCGGGCTTGCGGCGACCAAGAATCGTTTCCCGGGGAAGGGGACCTGTCTCGCGATCTACTCGCGCGCGATCAACAGCGGGACCGAGCTTCCGGCCGTGCTCGCCGCGACGTTTCCCTGGTGCGCGCCGTGGGAAGCCGAGCTCAATCGACTGTTCGCCGCGTACGTCGCCGAGAAGGGAGCGCAGAACGCGCTGGATTACGACGATCTCCTGCTCTATTGGTCGCACATGGTCGCAGTGCCGGCGCTCAGCCGCGAAATCGGCGCACGTTTCGATCACGTCCTGGTCGACGAATACCAGGATACCAACCGCCTTCAGGCGGCTATCCTCCTCGGCCTCAAACCCGACGGTGCCGGGCTCGCCGTCGTCGGCGACGACGCGCAGTCGATCTACTCGTTTCGTGCAGCCACCGTGCGCAACATTCTCGATTTTCCGCGCGCGTTCGAGCCCCCGGCGCGCATCGTCACGCTCGACCGCAACTACCGGTCGACGCAGCCGATCCTCGATGCGTCGAACGCGGTCATCGCGCTGGCCAGCGAGCGTTACAGCAAGAATTTGTGGACCGAGCGCATGGCGGCGCAGAAGCCGCAACTGATCAGCGTTCGCGACGAAGCCGATCAGGCGCGGTGCGTCGCCGAGCGCGTGCTCGCGCAACGCGAGTGCGGGATGATGCTCAAATCGCAGGCAGTGCTGTTCCGCAGCTCCAGCCACAGTGCGCAGCTCGAGCTCGAGCTGGCGCGCCGCGGCATCCCGTTCGTCAAGTTCGGCGGACTCAAGTTTCTCGACGCAGCGCACGTCAAGGATGTCCTGTGCGTGCTGCGCTGGGCGGACAATCCGCGCAGCCGGATGTCGGGCTTTCGCATCGCGCGGCTGCTGCCCGGAGTGGGGCCGGCGATTGCGGCGAAGCTGCTCGATGCGATGGAAGGCGCGCCTGATCCCGTCGCCGCCATGGGCGAGTTCCGGATGCCCACAGCCGCAGCCGCCGATTTCGACGTCCTGCGCGATGTGTTCGGTGCGCTCCGCTCGGACAAGGCAGGCTGGCCCGCGGACATCGACCTGGTCACGCGCTGGTACGAACCGCACCTGCGCCGGATCTATGACGATGCACACGTGCGGGTATCGGACCTGATACAGCTCGCCAGGATCGCATCGACCTACGCCTCGCGCGAGCGCTTCCTGACCGAGATCACGCTCGATCCGCCGGCCGCGACCAGCGACGAGGCCGGCGCGCCCGGCCTGGACGATGACTACCTGATCCTGTCGACGATCCATTCGGCCAAGGGCCAGGAATGGCGCAGCGTCCATGTCCTCAACGTCGTCGATGGATGCATTCCGTCGGACCTGAGCACCGGATCGGCCGAAGAGATCGAGGAAGAGCGCCGGCTGCTTTACGTCGCGATGACCCGGGCCAGGGACGAGTTGCACTTGATGGTGCCGCAACGCTTTTACGTGCATCAGCAGACGGCCTACGGCGATCGTCACGTCTATGCATCCCGCAGCCGCTTTATCCCGAACGCGCTGGCACCGTTTTTTGAATCGTGTTCATGGCCGGCGCCCGAAGCCGAAGCTCCGGACGTCGTCACGGGTGCGGCGCCGGTCCCGCTGGCGGATATTGCGGCGCGCGTCCGGGCGCGCTGGCAGCAACCGAGCTGAGGACGAGTGGATCACGGACCTGCTGGCTGCGACGGAACAATCATCCTGCTGCGCATAATGTATATTATGTCAAATCACTGATTCGGCGATCAAACCGGTCAGGCGACGTCCGGGAATGGCCCTTCCCGCGGGCCGCCCCACCGTGGGTTCGGGCGATCGATCAGGTCCTGCCGTCAGGACCCTCACGCGCCGCGGCAGCGCGCGCTCCCCATTTCCAGTCGCGGATTTCCGGCATGTCTTCGCCGTACTGGCGGATGTAGCGCTTGTGATCGATCAATTTGTCGCGAACGAGCTGGCCGAGATACGCGGCGCGGGCGCCAAGCGCCGGCACGCGCGTGATGACGTCGTTGACCAGATGAAAGCGATCGATGTCGTTGAGCACGGTCATGTCGAACGGCGTCGTCGTCGTTCCCTCTTCCTTGTAGCCTCGGACGTGCAGGCCGTCGTGGTTGGTCCGGCGATAGGTCAGCCGGTGGATCAGCCAGGGATAGCCGTGGTAGGCGAAGATGATCGGCTTGTCGGTCGTGAAAAGCGCGTCGAACGCGCTGTCCTCGAGGCCGTGCGGATGCTCGCTGCGCGGCTGCAGCGACATCAGGTTGACGACGTTGACGACGCGGATCTTGAGCTCGGGCAGATGCTCGCGGAGGATGTCGACCGCGGCGAGCGTCTCCAGCGTCGGCACGTCTCCCGCGCATGCCATGACGACGTCCGGCTCACTGCCCTCGTCGTTGCTCGCCCACGGCCAGATGCCCAGTCCCGCCGTGCAATGCCTGACCGCCGCATCGATATCCAGCCATTGCGGCTGCGGCTGCTTGCCGGCGACGATCACATTGACGTAATCGCGGCTGCGCAGGCAATGATCGACCGTGGCGAGCAGCGTGTTGGCGTCCGGCGGAAGGTAGATGCGGATGACCTCGGCCTTCTTGTTGGCGACGTGGTCGATGAAGCCGGGGTCCTGATGGCTGAAACCGTTGTGATCCTGCCGCCAGACGTGCGAGGTCAACAGATAAGTCAGTGAGGCGATCGGCTGCCGCCAGGGAATCCCGCGCGAGACCTTCAGCCATTTGGCGTGCTGGTTGAACATCGAATCGACGATGTGGACGAAGGCTTCGTAGCAGGAGAAAAAGCCGTGGCGCCCGGTCAGCAGATAGCCTTCGAGCCAGCCCTGGCACAAATGCTCGCTTAAGACTTCCATCACCCGCCCGTCCGGCCCGAGCTTGGTGTCGCTGGGCAGAATCTCGCCGATGAACATCCGGTCGGTGACGTCGAACGGGGCGATCAGCCGATTGGACGTCGTCTCGTCCGGGCCGAACATGCGGAAGTTGCGCGCCTCCGCATTGAGCGTCAGCACGTCGCGCAGCAACAGTCCGGTGATACGCGTCGACTCGGCCGCCGTCCCGCCTGGATCGGTCACGGCGACCGCGTAGTCGCGGAAGTCCGGCAGCTTGAGGTCGCGCAGCAGCAGCCCGCCATTGGCGTGCGGATTGGCGCCCATGCGGCGCTCGCCCGTCGGCGCCAGTTCGGCGAGCTCGGGAACGAGCCCGCCCGCCTCGTCGAACAGCTCTTCGGCGCGATAACTGCGCATCCACTGTTCGAGCGCCGCCAGATGCGCGGGATTCTCTGCGAGGTTCGCCAGCGGGACTTGATGCGAGCGCCACGATCCTTCGGTCATCAATCCGTCGACGGTCTTCGGACCGGTCCATCCTTTCGGCGTGCGCAGCACGATCAGCGGCCACGCGGGCCGCTCGACGGATCCCTTGTTTCGCGCATGCGACTGGATCCGGCGAATGTCGGCGACAACCCGGTCGAGCGTGCCGGCCATCGCCTGGTGTACGAGCTTGGGATCGCTTCCCTCGACGAAATACGGCGTATAGCCATAACCGCGAAAGAGCGCTTCCAGTTCCTTGCGAGGGATGCGGGCAAGAACCGTGGGGCTGGCGATCTTGTAGCCGTTCAAATGCAATATCGGCAGCACCGCACCGTCGCGCGCCGGATTGAGGAATTTGTTCGAGTGCCAGCTGGTGGCGAGCGGCCCCGTCTCCGCTTCTCCGTCCCCGACGACGCACGCGGCGATCAACCCGGGGTTGTCGAACACCGCCCCATACGCGTGCATCAGCGAATAGCCAAGCTCGCCGCCCTCGTTGATCGATCCGGGTGTTTCGGCGGCGACATGGCTGGGAATGCCTCCGGGGAATGAGAACTGCTTGAACAGCCGTCGGATGCCCTCCTCGTCGCGCGTTATGCCGGGATAGAACTCGCTGTACGTTCCCTCCAGGTAGGTGTTCGCCACGACGCCCGGACCGCCGTGCCCCGGGCCGGTGACAAAGATCATGTTCAGGTCGTACTGCTTGATGATCCGGTTCAGATGGACGTAGACGAAATTGAGCCCGGGTGTCGTGCCCCAGTGCCCCAGCAGGCGCGGCTTTACGTGCGAAATTACTAGAGGTTTCCTCAGCAAGGCATTGTCGAGCAGGTAAATCTGTCCGACCGACAAATAGTTGGCGGCCCGCCAATAGGCATCGATACGCCTTAAGAGATCTGCGGAAAGAGGCTCGCGCATCGCCTTGCCTCGATAAGATCAGTCGCCCCGCCGGCCAACGCAGTAGCGCGCCAGGGCGTCCAGCACCCCCCCGTCCTCGCCGGCGGGTGCGGCAACGCTGATCGTGATCCCGGCGAAGCGGCCTTGAACCCCGGCGATCAAGCCCGGCAGATCGCGGCGCACGTGCCCACCCTGGCCGAGAAAGACCGGGACGACCCGGATCGACTCGACGCCCAGCGCCACCAGTTCGTCGATCGCGCCTTCGAGGTTCGGATGCATCAGCTCGAGATAGCACAGGCGGACTTCCGCGTCGGGCGCCAGCGCCCTGACCCGCTGCTGCAGGCGTTCGAATGGCTCGGCCCAGCGCGGGTCCCGTGCTCCGTGCGCGAAAAGAACCAAGCCACGCTTTTTCATCTCGTATCCCGCGTTATGCGATTCGGCTATCAACTAATCGCCACTCATTCCTTGTACGCATAACACCGCCCCACTACGCTGGCGGCTGGACCACCCTCATCCGCCCCATGTATCGATACGACCACCACGATCAGCGCCTAGTCGACGAGCGGGTCGCCCAGTTTCGCGACCAGACGCGGCGCTTTCTCGCCGGGGAGCTGACCGAGGACGAATTCCGGCCGCTGCGGCTTCGGAACGGCCTGTACATCCAGAAATACGCGCCGATGCTGCGTATTTCGATTCCTTATGGACTGCTTTCATCGACCCAGATGCGCAAGCTCGCACACATCGGTCGAAAGTATGACAGAGGCTACGGACATTTCACCACGCGGCAGAACATCCAGTTCAACTGGCCGCGGCTCGAGGACGTTCCGGACATTCTGGGCGAGCTGGCCACCGTGCAGATGCACGCGATCCAGACGAGCGGCAACTGCGTGCGCAACATCACCGCCGATCATTTCGCCGGCATCGCGGCCGACGAAATCATCGATCCGATGCCGTACAGCGAGCTGTTCCGGCAATGGTCGACATTCCATCCCGAGTTTGCCTACCTGCCGCGCAAATTCAAGATCGCGGTCTCGGGCTCGGCGACCGATCGCGCGGCGACGCTGGTGCACGATATCGGTGTCCAAGCGGTGCGCAACGAGGCGGGCAACATCGGATTCCGCGTACTCGTCGGCGGCGGACTCGGCCGCACCCCGGTGATCGGCCACGTCATTCGCGAATTTCTGCCGCGGGAAGAGATACTCAATTACCTGGACTCGATTCTTCGGGTCTACAACCGCTTCGGGCGGCGCGACAACATCTACAAGGCGCGCATCAAGATCCTGGTCAAGGAGATGACGCTCGAGGTGTTCACCCGCCACGTCGAATCGGAGTGGCAACGTCTGCAAGGCGGCCCCGCGACGGTGCCCGACGAGGAAATCGAGCGCATCGCCGCCTTTTTCGCGCCGCCGCCGTACGAACGTTTACCGGGCGACGACACGGGCTTCCGCGCCGCCGTCGCCGACAACCGCGCGTTCGCCAACTGGGTCAAGCGCAACGTCTTCCCGCACAAGGTCCCGGGCTACGCCGCGGTCACCCTGTCGCTGAAGAAGACCGGCGTGCCCCCGGGCGACGCGACCTCGGACCAGATGGACATGGTCGCCGACCTGGCCGACGCTTACAGTTTCGGCGAGATCCGGGTTTCGCATGAGCAGAACCTGATCTTCGCGCACGTCAAGCAGGCCGCGCTGTTCGCGCTTTGGGGCGAGCTCAAGGCGCTTGGGTTCGCGACGCCGAACATCGGCTTGCTCACCGATATCATCTGCTGCCCTGGCGGCGACTTCTGCTCGTTGGCCAACGCGAAGTCGATACCGATCGCCGAAGCGATCCAGCGCCGGTTCGACGATCTCGATTACCTGCACGACATCGGCGAAATCAACCTCAACATTTCCGGCTGCATGAACGCCTGCGGCCACCACCACGTCGGCAACATCGGCGTGCTCGGTGTCGATAAGGGCGGCGACGAGTGGTATCAGGTGTCGATCGGCGGCGACCAGGGCGAGCGCGCGTCTTTGGGCAAGGTGATCGGTCCGTCGTTCGCCGCGCGCGAGATGCCCGACGTCGTCGCCAAGCTGCTCAGTACCTACATCGAACGGCGCCACGACGACGAGCGGTTCATCGACACCGTGCGGCGTATCGGCCTCGAGCCGTTCAAGGAGCGCGTCTATGCCTCTGCTCACTAAGGACCGGACCTTGATCGACGACCGCTGGGCGCTGCTGCCCGAAACGGCGGCGCTCGCCGATGTTCCGGCGTCGACGCCCGCCATCGTTCCGCTCGCTCTGTGGTCGGCGCAGCACGATGCGCTCTCGATCAGGAAGGATATCGGCGTCTGGTTGAAGCCCGACGACGACCCGGATGCGCTGGCCGGCGACGTCGCGCGCCTGCCGCTGATCGCCGTCGACTTCCCGAAGTTCGGCGACGGTCGCGGCTATTCGACCGCGCGCCTGCTGCGCGAAAAATACGGCTACACCGCCGAATTGCGCGCGATCGGCGACATCCTGCGCGACCAGCTGTATTACCTGCGGCAGTGCGGTTTCGACACCTTCGCGCTGCGGCCCGGCCGCAGCGTCGCCGAAGCGATGGCCGCGTTCGACGATTTCAGCGATAGCTACCAGGCGACCGTCGCACGGCCGGTGCCGCTTTTCCGGCGCCGCCTGCAGCCCGCCGCGTCGGCGCCGGGCGAAGGTTCGACCCGATGACCATCGACGCGCGCATCGCCGCCATGGCCGCGCTGCCTTCCCAATGAGTACGCGCGGCAGCGGCATCGTCTATCTGGTCGGTGCGGGTCCGGGGGCACCGGACTTGCTGACGCTGCGCGCCGCCAAGCTGCTCGAACAGGCCGACATCGTGTTTTACGACGCCCTCGTGCATGCCGACACGATCGCGCTCGCGGCGAACGCGCGCAAGATCGCTGTCGGCAAACGCTGTGGCAAGCACTCGACGGCACAGCAATTCATCAACAAGCGGCTGATCGATGCGGCGGCCGCGCACTCGATCGTCGTCCGGCTCAAAGGCGGCGATCCGATGCTCTTCGGCCGCGCGCAGGAAGAGATCGCCGCGCTCGAGGCGGCGGGCGTGCGCTACGAAGTCGTGCCGGGCATTACGGCGGCGCTGGCGGCGAGTGCCCAGATCGGCATTTCGCTGACGCAGCGCGGCCTCGTGCGCACGATCAGTCTGGTCACGCCGCGCGTCGGTGAAGGTGAAGCCGCGAACGAATGGGCGCGAAGCATCGCCGCCGCCGACGCCGGGGCGATTTACATGGGCGTGGGCCAGGCGGACGCCATCGCGGCGGCGCTGATCGCCGCGGGGAAGTCCCCGGCGACACCGGTGGTGGTGGTCGAGAACGCGTCGCTGCCGAATGCACGCGCGATCTATTCGACGATCGCGACATTGCCGCGGATCGGCGATGCCGGCTTGACCGGCCCCGCCGTCATCCTGATCGGCGCGCAATTTCGCGCGCATCAGGCGGCGGCAAAGGCCTCCGCCGGCGGCGACGGTGTCGATCGTGCGATCGACGACCGCCGTCGCGCCCGTTCCGGCCGATAGGAAGAGCCCGCCCGCGCTGTCGCGGCGATGGTCGAAGTCGCGTGGTTCGCTTCGTCCGCGCTCCGGCCGATGACGGGCCTTTGTCAGGAACGGGAGACTGCCGCGCTTGGCGGCAGCGGCGTCTAAAGATCGGGTCAAGCGGCGGGCTTGCCCTGCGCGCTACAATGGTCGCCGCGCCCGGATTCGGGCACCGCGCCCGATGCCGTTACCTCTTTTCCACCTGTCGCCCGCCGAGCAGCAGGCATGGTTGCGCGAGCGGTTCGAGCGACCGGCGCCGGGGTCGGCGACCAATCTTTCCGACGGATTCCGTTTGCCGGGCCGCGAAGGCGCGACCACCCCCGCGGCGGTTCTGGTGCCGCTGATCAATCGCCCGGAAGGCCTGACGGTGCTGTTCACCGAGCGCAGCGCCGATCTCCCCGACCATGCGGGACAGATCAGCTTCCCCGGCGGCCGCATCGAGCCGGAAGATACCGACGCCGTCGCCGCCGCGCTGCGCGAAGCCGAGGAAGAGATCGCGTTGCCGCGCCACCGCGTGCTCCCGCTGGGGCGCCTTGCCGACTACGAGACGGTGACCGGATATCGCGTGACGCCTGTCGTGGGCTGGATCGAGCCGCCGATCGTGCTTACCCCGGATCCGGTCGAAGTGGCTTCGGTCTTCGAGGTGCCGCTCGCCTTTCTGCTCGAGCCCGGCAATCAGCAACGTCATTTCCGCATGCTCGGCGCGCTGCGGCGCGATTACCACGCGATTCCGTACGGCGAACGCTATATCTGGGGCGCAACCGCCGCGATGCTGCTGATCCTCGACCGGACGCTGCGCGCGGAGTAGCGAGCCTGATCCCATTCGGCGACGCGCGCACCGGCACCGGGATCATCCTCTCCGGAGGCGGCGCGCGCGCCGCGTACCAGGTCGGCGCGCTGCGCGCCGTTGCAAGAATCCTGCGCCCG
>Ga0207657_10001555_pt1 | contig 24617 bp, 24 predicted proteins | sample KBSC33metaG_FD_184316 | JGI IMG/M metagenome (GOLD analysis project Ga0207657, IMG submission 184316) | Corn rhizosphere microbial communities from Kellogg Biological Station, Michigan, USA - KBS C3-3 metaG (SPAdes) (version 2) | ecosystem: Host-associated > Plants > Roots > Rhizosphere > Soil ... | reverse complement strand
ATCCGCAAGAACGGCAGATACTGGTTCTACGCCGCCGTCGAGCATGACGACACCCACCCCGGCAAGGCGATCGGCGTCGCCGTCTCGGACCGGCCGACGGGGCCGTTCGTCGACGCCAAGGGCTCCGCCCTCGTCACCAACGAAATGACGCCGAAAGGGACGCACAGCTGGGAGGATATCGACCCTACCGTCTTCACAGACGACGACGGCACCACCTGGATCGCCTGGGGCAACCGCCAATGCTACCTCGCGCGGCTCAAGCCCAACATGATCGAATTGGACGGCCCGATCGCCGAGATCACGCCGCCTTATTTCGAGGAAGGGCCGTGGCTGCACAAACACGGCCGCCTCTACTACCTCACCTACGCCTCGCTCGACCGGTCGCGCGACCAGGCCGAGAAGGTGTCCTACGCCACCGCGCCCTCGATCCGCGGCCCCTGGACCTATCGCGGCGAGCTGACCGGATCGGCCAATGGCAGCTTCACGATCCACCCCGGCATCGCCCGCTTCAAGGGGCGATGGTACATCTTCCTCCACAATGCCTCGCTCTCGATCGGCGACCAGCACGGCGGGCTCGGCCGCCGCGCGGTGACGGTCGAATATCTGCGCTACAACCGTGACGGAACGATGAGCCCGGTCGTCCAGACCGACGTCGGCGTCTCCGTCCCGCCGCCACGCTGAATGGGAGATTTGCCGATGTCCCTCCGTAAGAGACTCTCCGGCGGGCGCCTCGCCGCCTTCGCCATGGCGATCCTCGTCGCCCTTGCCGCCCCCGCCCAGGCGCAGGACGACAGGATGGTCCCGGTCGCCGTCCCGGCCCAGCCGGACGCGATCGTGCTCGGCACCGGTCCGTTGCCGGGCGCCGCCGCGCCGGAGGCCTGGCACAGCCAATATGGCAGCGTCTTCGCCCGCAACGTCACCGTCGCGACGCTCACGCCCTTCCTCCCCGCGCCGGGCAAGGCGAACGGCACGGCGGTGATCGTCGCGCCCGGCGGCGGCTTTCGCACCCTGTCGATGGAGAATGAGGGGTGGAACGTCGGCCGCGCCCTCGCCGCCCGGGGAGTCGCGGCCTTCGTGCTCAAATACCGGCTCATCCAGACGCCGCCCGACGTGGCGGGCTTCGAGCGGTCGATGCGCGACATGTTCTCGGGCGCGGCGCGGCCGCCGCAAAGGTCGCCTGAGCAGGCGATGGCCGATCTCGCCCCGCAGATCGCCGACGCCCGCGCCGCCTTCGCCCTCGTCCGCGCCCGCGCCGCCCAGTGGCGGGTCGACCCCGGCCGCGTCGGCATGGTCGGCTTCTCGGCCGGGGCCATGCTGACCATGGCGACCACGCTGGCCGGCCAGGACGCGAAGCCCGCCTTCGTCGCCATCGTCTACGGCCCGCTCGCGCCCGTCGCGGTGCCGCCCGACGCGCCGCCCCTGTTCGTCGCGCTCGCCGCCGACGATCCCCTGTTCGGCAATGGCGGCACCGGCCTCATCGACAGCTGGCGCGCGGCGCATCGCCCGGTCGAGTTCCACCTCTACGAGCAGGGCGGCCACGGCTTCGGCATGTACCAAAAGCCGACCACCAGCACCGGCTGGTTCGACGCCTTCGCCCGCTGGCTCGCCATGCACGGCTGGCTCGGCCGCTCGGGCCCGGCGAGCAACTAGGCCGCCGCGCCCGCCGCCCCCGATCCGGAACGCATTGCGGAACCCTGCGCGAGACCATAACCACATCACCGGGTGCCGGCACCGGCAAGGGGGATTTCGGCGTGACTGAGGAGCGTGACGGCACGGCGCGTCCGGAACCGGCTGTCGAACCCGCGGGCCCGGGGCCCGAAGCCGTGCCCGAAACGCAGGATCAACCGGGGAGCGACATGGAAATCCACAGGCCGAAGGCGGCGCACAGCTGGCGCGAGTTCCTGACTGAGATCGGAACAATCGTGCTCGGCATCCTGATCGCGCTCGGCCTCGAACAATCGATCGAGGCGCTCCACGAGCGCCAGCTCGCGCACGAGGCCCAGGAGGCGATCGACGCCGAAATGCGCGGCGACCTCGATCTCATTGCCGAGCGGCTGTCCCGGCAGGCGTGCATCGAACGCCGGCTGGCCGAGGTCGCGGGCCTGCTCGGGGGCTGGCAGAGCGGCAAGGCGCCCCCGGAAGGCCTGTCGCTCGGCGACCCCGGCGACGCGCCGCTCATCGACCAGCGCTGGCAGGCCAATCTCAACAGCGGCCGGTTCAGCCGCCAGTCCGCCTCCGATCAGGCGCGGCAGGCGGATTTCTACACCCGGCTGCGCATCCTCAACGATGTGCTGCAACGCGAACATTATGCCTGGTCGCAATTGCGGACCCTGGAACTGGGCCCCGGCCTGCTCTCCCCGGACATGCGTCCCCGCCTTACCGAGGCGCTGCAAAGCGCCCGCACCGACGCCCACGATTTCGCCCAGGTCGCTCGGCTGCAGGCCCGGCTCTTCGGACGGGCGCTGAGCACGTCGCGCGTGGCGAGCGACGCCGCCAATCTCGGCGACATATGCCGTCCGCTCGCCGCCGGAAGGCCGTAACAGGGCGAATTGCCGGCGCCGGATAGCCCCCGTTACTCGCCTACTCAGCAGGAGAATGTCCGCTTTCACCCATTGCAAACATTGGGGCCACCAAGACCAGGGTGCGGCGAGGGGCAGGATGAAACCATCTATGAGCTTGGCGTTCCGACTGCTCGCGGCTGGTGCCCTGCTGCTTGGGCTTTTCGCCGGGTCTCAGCCTTATCGCCACGAAATCGCATGGCGGGTTTCGCCGCAGCACCAGCGCTTCGTGCACGAAGCGTTGGCTCGGGCTGCGGCCGTCTTCCACACCACGAAGGATGAATACCGGCGTGAAACACGCCCCCATGTCCAAGACCGCGGGCATGAGACCTGCGTCACGCTCGCAACCCGTTGGAGCCACGCGGGCGGAAGCTACATCGCCTGTTTCGATACCCGCGACGGGTCCCTCCTATCCGAGAGGGCGCTTGGCATGCCATTCGCCGCGACACGGCTCAGGGACCGCGTGGCCGAATGGGTGTGGTGATCCTTCCTCGGCTCCTGTCCGCTTTCGACCCATAACGACGCTCCGCCAGGCTACGGGTTCGGGAGACCCCTGATGTCGCGCCAATACGCATCCCGAACGTCGGAGTCGATGTCGACGGGCTTGGCACTGCCCTCATAGAGTCGGTCTTGGCCATCCTTTCGGGGACCGGAAATCCAGAAATGGTCTCCAGTCTCCACGTCGAAATAGTTGGCTTTGAAGCCGCTTCCAGCCAGAGTCTGAAACGTTCGGCCAGCATAGTGCAGCGAGCGACCGGACTTTGAGAAGGTCACCCGGCCGATCCGTGCCGGGCCATTCAAGCCGTTCGATTTATCCTCGATGTACATGATCCGGGTTTTCACCGCCGACACCCTCACCACCTGTTTCGCGCACTCTACCCCTGGGCCCGGATTCCATCCATCCCGGACCTTGATCTGAACGTCCGCTTTCGACCCGTTGCGGAAATCGTCATCGGTCTGCATCCTAGGCCCATGAAGGAGCCGATGGGGACGACCAGAAGAGGTCAGCTGGCACTTGGGGTCCTCGGTTTGGGCGTGGGCGTTGGTGGCGCGGCCGGATTGGAACTGGTTCCATCCATCTTCGAGCCGCCGCTGCAACTCGTGTTGGACGGGCTTGGAGAGCTTGTGCGGGAGCCGTTCCGCTACGATCCGTCCCAGCGAACGCTCTTCGTCTTTCTCCTCGTGATGCTTGGGCTTCTTTGGGCTCTCCTCTTGGCGCGGGCGTTCATTCGCCAACCCGCGCTCGACCGAAAAATTGACGCTTACCTGCGGCGACGTGAGGAAATCCGCGCGTTGCGGACATTGCCACCGGCAGGTATCGAAGCCTGCACCCGCAGCGCGGGACCGTTGTAACGGTGCGTCTACCAATTGCGCCACGGTGGCGCGCCGGATCGTAAGCTGACGCATGTCCGCTTACCACCCAATTGCGGACGTTCGCCAAGCGTGAGAGGCTGCCCGAAGGAGGCAGACGCGGTGACAAAGCTGGTGATGCACAAGCCTGTGGAGAAGCCGGAGTGATCCCTCGGAACAAGTCCGCCTTCGTCTTTGCGCTTCTAAGCCTGGGGCTGGCGGCGGCGAGTTTTGCCGATCGCGCCAGCCCCTACGGTACGTCGCTCCACCGCTACCTATGGCTCGGTTGGACTGCCTCGGCTGCGGCATGGCTCTATCGCGCTTACCGGCGAGCCCCGAAACAAAGTCTGTGAGCTGCACTCTCGCGCGGCCCCACCCAGGAGGCGACGCCAAGCGTCCGCATTCGACCCATGGCAGATATACTCAGTTCGGCTAGTCTGGGTGGATGCGCGCCCCTGTCCGAACCTCTCTCGCCTGTCTCACGCTGCTCGGGCCCTGGCACTCGGTTGCGGCGCGACCCGGCCAATCCGTTCGGGCGCCGTATCGCGGCGGGGCAGTAACCGACGTCCGCTGCAACCTTGCCACCACATACCGCCTGGAACGTGGAGCAGCGCTGAAGGTCAGGTCGAAGCCAAGGGGGAACGCACCGGTGGTCGCCCGCCTGGGCGAGGGTCGTATCGTCTACGTTTGCGACTCAGCCGGAGGGGGGTGGCTCAACGTCTTCTTCGGCGGTGTCGAGGGGCCGTGCTACCGCACGTATCAGGACGGGTTGAAGCTTCGAGAGGCTCGTAATTGCCGCTCAGGCTGGGTGCGCCGGCATTGGGTGAACATCCTGTCCGGGTGAGAGCGAAGCCGCTCCCGGACCGCCCCAGGGCGGATGTCGCGCTGAACGTCCGCTTTCGACCCATTGCGGACGTTCAGCATCTGCGCCACCATTGCGCATGTTCGTGTTCACCAAACCAGAGGCGCTCATCACGGGGGCGCTCGTGGCCGCCGATGTCGAACGGAAGCTTGAGCCGCTTGCCTACGAGATTGAACGAGGCGACCGGAACGTGACCTACAAGATCAGCTCATTCGCGCCCGGCATCCGCTACTCGCTATTCGCCGCCTTCTCGGAAGTGTCTCTCACACCTGAGCGCGGGAATTGGGTTCTGCGAATGAAGCCGACCAAGCTCCTGTTGCTGCCATTCGCAATCTTCGTCGCGGGGTTGCTGGCGTTTCGAACGATCGGACCCATTGACCTCGCGGGGGTGCTCATTGCGCTGACTCTGCCGGCTGTCCTTGTCTCGCTGACGCTGATCGCGGCTTGGATGCGGCTTCGAAGGTGGTGGAACTCGCTTTAGCCGCAATGTCCGCTTTCCATCGATGCCGGACATTCAGAGGCTGCCGCGTCACCACATGCCCTGCGATCCAACAATTGGCCTGACCGACTTATCGGGGTCTTCGCTCACGTTCGCCGGTGTTCAGATCCGCTCCGAGCGCCAGCACGGCATGCACGATGGTTTCGCGGACAGGGCGGTGGCTGTCACTGCAGCTGGTCAAACGCGCATGGCTCGACGGACCGTCCCAGCGCACCTCTATGTCATCAGGACGGGGATCGTGGAGTGGGTCCGGCTTGCCATCGTCGCCGAGGGCTCGGCGGCACCACACGTCTAGCCGTCGCTCGCCCGGACGCTTGATCCGATCGAGTAATTCACGAAAAATCGCTAGTTGACCGCACGTACCCTATAGCGGTGGCGGGTCGCCCCCGGCCAGAACTCCTGGGCGACGACGTTGCCGGAGGGATACACGGTCATCGTGAAATTCGGACAGACGCCGGCGCACACTGCGTAACCGTGCCGCAGGCGAATAGTGATCGTCTCCGGTCGGCTTGCCGCCGCGGCCGAACTGCACAACAGGAGGACTGCCGCGGCGATCGCTCGGAACTGCATCCGCATAGCCGGACGGTAGCAGGTTGAGGTGCACTTTCTAGCTACTACCGGCAGTGGGCTACGCGTCCGCTTTCCACCCGTTGCAGACATTTGGGAGCTTGAGCCGCGGCTGTGGGCTGCGACGGGCCACGTGCGTTCGGCGGTCGATAACATAAGAGTCAGCTTTTCAACCAAATAGCCCACATTCAGCGGGGTAAGATTCAGGCCGGGTTCGTCGACGAAACTCGTCCTTTTGTAGAAGAACCGTGGCGACCAGAGCGAGGTCGTCCACGGAGCCCGCAGGGTGCCACCCCGCTGGAGACGATACCAAGTGAAAAATGCGTCGCTTTTCATCGCTGTTGCGCTGCTACCGATTACGCAAGCTGCATTTGCAGAGCAGCCCTCGTCGGCAAATCTCGCACCGGCCACAGCGTCTCCGTTGCCGGTTCTGAGCGCCGCTGCCAAACAAGAAACGGCTGAGAATATCGCGGCGGCAGCCGAGCGGCTTTATGTGGATCCAACGTCCGGTAACGAGTTGGCGAGGCATATCCGGCAGCAGCTTCGCTCCGGCGCCTACGATAGATACGCCGATTCCAAGTCGTTTGCGGCGGCACTGACAAGCGATTTGCGCTCAGTGGTGTCGGACCTGCATCTGCGAGTAGCGTACGAGCCGAACAGGGATGTCTCGACGGGGCCGACACAAGGGCGCGCCCAGGTAGCAGGCGGGCGCATGATGGCGCGCATAGATCCCCGAAGCGCAAGGGAGATTGCGCGCACGAACTTCGGCTTCGATCGCGTCGAACGGCTCGAAGGCAACGTCGGCTACCTGAAGCTGAGCAAGTTGGTGCCGCCCGATCTGTCCCGTGCGACTGCCGAGGCGGCAATCGCGTTTTTAGCCAATTCCGACGCAGTCATCATCGACGTACGGGGCGTACCGGGCGGCTCCCCGGAACTGATCCGCCTCCTCCTGAGCAACTTCGTGCGGGAGCCCACACGGCTTCTGACAACTTTCGATCGTGCGAGCGGCACGACCGAAGAGATCTGGACGCTGCAAGGGCCGCCCGGCCGGTTGGCCGGCGTTCCGCTGTACATTCTTCAAGACCGTGCCACCGCGTCAGCTGCCGAAATGCTCGCTTACATCGTACAGCGTCGCAACCTCGGAACGGTGGTCGGTGAGACAAGCAGGGGTGCGGGAAACGGGGGGAACATGATCGATGTGGGTAGTCACTTTTCTTTCTTCCTGCCGCAACGACGTGTGACCGATGGTCCGGGCTGGGAGGGCGCCGGGGTACGACCCGATGTGCCGGGCCCAGCAGAAGATGCGCTCAACGTTGCTCATTCTCTGGCGAGCAGGAGACCGGCGACGCCGGGCTAATCCCCTGATGTCCGATTTCCACCCATTGCGGATATAGCGCCAGCGTCCGCTTCCGCCCATTGCGGGCGTTTCGTTCGGATGAAACAAGCGTGGCGTGACAAGCGACTTTGACCATGCCTCACCGACAGTTCCTCAGAGCGCGCCTTGTTCGTCGCGGCGGATGAGCGGCTGCTGATTTATCCGTCTGTGGCCGCAGCGGAGCGGCACCTTGAAGCAATCGACGTTGAGGATCATGTCTATCCAGCCGCCTATGGGCCGAAGGGCGAATCATTCCGCATTCGCACCGCGGGCAACCGGGTAGTCATCGAGCCGACCGGAGAGCCGAACTGGCCAGACGAGCTGCGCCGTTTGCTGGTGCGGTATCTGGAAGCGACTGGACGCGCGCCCGACGCAACGGGGACATTGGATGACCTAGGGCGTCGGCTTGAGCTGCCGAAAGCGACTTTTGGCAAGAGCATGACCCATTGGTGACCGGTTCGGGACGCGCATCCTTGCGTGGGGATGCTTCATCCTCGTCGTGGCGTTGGTTCTCTATGTCGTTTTACGATGACCCTCGAATCTCCGCTTTCCACCCGTTGCGGAATTTCGGGTATCGCTCGAAGCGCGATCGGTGAGGATGGCAAGTCTTCGTGCAGCGCTGATGATCGGTCTTCTGTCGCCGATCCTGGCCGCGAACAGGCCCGTTCCGAAATGGCAGGGCCTGCGCGAAGGAACGACCGGAGCGGCGGTGCGGTGCCTGTCCTCAGGCCTCGCGCGGTTCGGGGCGGTGCAGGTCGAGCGCGGCGCGAAGCCCGAAGCGGGAAGCGTGCGGGTTCGCCTGAGGGGAGGAGCAGGCTACCAACTTCGAACGAGGGCAACCATCTTTGTCGAGAAGGGACCGGGCTTCGGCGCCGTCTGGATGGACGCCGAGACCGATCGGCTGGGCGACGCCATCTGGAAGGAAATGAGACGCCGCTGCCGCGTGAGGTGATGCCGGCGTGCCAGCCTCGGCGAACGCTCCACCTCGCTCGCGACGGCCGCCTGGCGCGGCGCGGTGGATGCCCCAGCGGCGGCACGCGCCGTGCCACGGTCCGCCTCGAAACCCGGTTACCACCGGCCGCGATCCGTCCCGTGGAGGGGCAGGGGCGGGGTTAACCTCGTTCCTCCCTCGACTCGGGCGCGGCGCCGCGCGATCCCGCCGCGCATGAAGCGCACCCTCCTGCTCCTCGCCCTCCTCGCCGCTCCGGCGCTCGCCCAGGGCTCCGCCCCCTACACCGTCCCGGAGACCGGCCAGGGCTTCGGGTCGCTCCAGCAGGCCGTGCAGGCGATCGGCGGGGGCAGCGGCACGATCCTCGTCGCGCCGGGGCGCTATCGCGACTGCGCGGTGCAGCAGGCCGGCGAGGTGACCTTCCGCGCCGCCGAGCCGGGCACCGCGGTGTTCGACGGCGGCGCCTGCGAAGGGAAGGCGACCCTCGTCCTGCGCGGCCGCGCGGCCAGCGTCGAGGGGCTGGTCTTCGAGAACGTCCGCGTGCCCGACGCCAACGGCGCCGGCATCCGCCTCGAGCACGGCGCGCTGACGGTGCGCGAGACGATGTTCCGCAATTCCGAAAGCGGCATCCTCTCCGCCAACGATCCGTCGGCGCGCATCCTCGTCGAGCGCTCCACCTTCTCCGGCCTCGGCCGCTGCGACCGCGGCCTCGCCTGCGCCCATTCGATCTACATCGGCGAATATGGCAGCCTCACCGTGCGCGCCAGCCGCTTCGAGAAGGGCCGCGGCGGCCATTACGTCAAGACTCGCGCCCGCCGCATCGAAGTGACCGATTCGAGCTTCGACGACAGCGCCGGCCGCCAGACCAACTACATGATCGACCTTTCGGGCGGCGCCACCGGCCTCATCGCCCGCAACGTCTTCGTCCAGGGCCGCGACAAGGAGAATCACAGCGCGATGATCACCGTCGCGCCGGAGGGCACCGTCCACGACGCGAGCGGGCTGACGGTGACCGGCAACACCGCCTCGCTCGCGCCCGGCATGGAGCAGGGCACCTCCTTCGTCGTCGGCTTCAACGACGCGGCGATTCGCATCGGCGACAACCGGCTGGCCCCGAAGATCGCAGCCTTCGAGCGCCGCTGACGCCCCTCGCGCCGCGACCCCCGTTTTCGCTTCACACGTTCAAAGAGACTCAAACTCCGAGTCGTGTGGAACATACCAAATACGGCAGAACCCGTCAAGAACATTCGTCGCCGTTGCGGCGAGGCCGGGCGCCTCCTAGGGTCGCGCCGGACATGCGCGCGCTCCTCCTTTTCCTCCTGGCTCTGCTCCTCGCCGCCCCGGCGGCCGCGCAGCTCGGCGGCGGCGAGCGCCACATCGACGTCCGCCTCGTCGCCGGCGCCGAAGGCACCAAGGGTTCGCTGGTCCTCGCCATGCATCCCCATCCCGGCTGGCACGGCTATTGGGTCAATCCCGGCGACGCGGGACAGCCCACGAGCGCATCCTGGTCCCTCCCCGAAGGCGCTTCGGCCGGGCCGCTCCGCTACCCGGTGCCGGACCGGCTGCTGATCGGCGGGCTGATGAACTACGTCTTCGCCCGCGATTACGCGCTGCTCGCGGACCTCAGCCTGTCAAAGCCGCTGCGCGCCGGCGAGACGCTGCCGGTGCGCGCCTCGCTGCGCTATCTCGCCTGCACGGACAAGCTGTGCGTGCCCGAGACGGCGGAGGTGTCCGGCACGATCGCCGCGGGCCTGCCGCCCGAGGTCGCGGCGGCGAAGCAGGCGCTGCCGCGCCCGCTCGGCACGCCGGCCCGATTCGCCCTCGCCGGCGGGACGCTGCGTCTCGGCATTCCGCTGCCGGCGGCGGTGGCGGTCGCCGATCCCTATTTCTACCCGTTGAGCGAGGGCGCGATCGACTATGCCGCGCCGCAGCGGGTCAGCCGCAACGGCGACTGGCTCGTCGTCGAGGCGAAGGCCGGCCCACAGGCCGCCGCGGCCCTCGACGGCGTCATCGCCATCGGCCGCGGCCAGGGCTTCGCCGTCGCCGCGGCGCCGGGTGCCGTTCCCGCCGCCGGCACGCCGGTCGGAGCCGCGTCGCCCGAGGCAGGCTGGCGAGCGATCCTGCTGGCGCTGGGCGGTGCGCTGCTCGGCGGGCTGCTGCTCAACGTCATGCCCTGCGTCTTCCCGATCCTGAGCCTCAAGGCGCTGAGCCTCGCCCGCGCCGGCGAGAGCGACCGCACGGCCCGGGTCGAGGGCCTCGCCTACACCGCCGGGGTCGTGCTCGTCTGCCTCGCCCTCGGCGCCGCCTTGCTCGCGCTCCGGGCCGGCGGGACGGCGGCCGGATGGGCCTTCCAGCTCCAGGACCCCCGCGTCGCCCTGTTCCTGCTGCTCCTGATCGGCGGCCTCACCCTCAACCTCGCCGGCCTGTTCGAGCTGCCGACCTTCGGCGGCGGCGACTCCCTCGCCGGCAAAAGGGGTGCGGCGGGCGCCTTCTGGACTGGCGCGCTCGCCGCCTTCGTGGCGACGCCGTGCACCGGTCCGTTCATGGGCGCGGCGCTCGGCGCGGCGCTGGTCCTGCCGGCCGCGGCGGGCCTCGCGGTCTTCGCCGGCCTCGGTCTCGGCCTCGCGCTCCCCTTCCTCCTCCTCGGCTGCCTGCCGGCGCTCCGCCGCCGGCTGCCGCGCCCCGGCCCGTGGATGAGCATCCTCCGCCGCATCCTCGCCGTGCCGATGGGGCTGACGGCTCTGTGGCTCGCCTGGCTGCTCTGGCGGGAGGCGGGAGACGCGGCGCTGGCGATCGGCGCCGGCGCCCTGCTGCTCCTCGCGCTCGCCGCCTGGTGGGGCGGCCGGCGCCGCGGCTGGCTCGCCGCGCTGCCCGCCGTCGCCGTCGCGGCCGCCGCGCTCGCCCTGGTCCCCGCCGCCCCGGTGGCGCGCGCCGAAGCGGCCGGCGCACTCGGCGCGCAGCCGTTCAGCGAAGCGCGCCTGGCGCAGCTGCGGAGTGAAAAGCGCCCGGTCTTCCTCTATTTCACCGCCGACTGGTGCCTCACCTGCAAGGTCAACGAGAAAGCGGTGCTGGAGCGCGCCGAGGTCGCCGACGCGTTCCGCAAGCGCGGCGTCGCCGTGCTCGCCGGCGACTGGACGCGCGGCAATCCGGAGATCGGCCGCTTCCTCGAGGCGCAGGGCCGCTCGGGCGTGCCGCTCTACCTCTGGTACGCGCCGGGGAAGGACGCCGAGGCCCTCCCGCAGATCCTCACCGTCCCGGCGCTGACGTCGCTGGCTGGCTGACGAGCGGCCACACCCGCTCGCCGTTCATCCACGTCTCCAGCACCTTCGTCTCGCGGATCTCCCGCGGCGTCGCGCCGGCGAAGATGTCGCGGTCGAGGAACAGGAAGTCGGCATGATGCCCCGGCTCCAGGCTCCCCAGCCGGTCCTCGGCGAAGCCGGCATAGGCCGCCGTGCGGGTGAAGGCGGCGAGCGCCTGCTCGAGCGTCAGCTTCTGCTCGGGCTCCCAGCCCCCCGGCGGCTGGCCCTGCGCATCCTCGCGGCTCACCGCGGCGGCGAGGCCCGGGAACGGGTTCGGGTTCTCCACCGGATAGTCGGAGCCGAAGGCGAGCGGCACATTGTTGGCCAGCATCGTCCGCCACGCATAGGCGCCGCCCAGCCGCTCCATCCCCATCCGCGCCTGCGCCATCTTCCAGTCGGACGTCTCGTGGGTCGGCTGCATCGAGGCGACGATGCCGTGGCGGGCGAAGCGCGGCAGGTCGGCCGGATCGACGATCTGGGCATGCTCGATCCGCCAGCGCCGGTCGCCCTTGTAGGTGTCGGACAATTCCTCGATCGCGCCGAGGATCTGCGCGTTGGCGGCGTCGCCGATGGCGTGCACGGCGACCTGGAAATTGTCCATCGCCGCCCGGCTCATCAGGTTGCGGATCTCGGAATCGGAGTGGAACGGCAGCCCGCGCTGCGTCGGCGCGTCCTTGTAGGGCTGCTTCAGCCACGCCCCGCGCGATCCGAGCGCGCCGTCGGCGTAGAGCTTCACGCCCACCATGCGCAGCCGGTCGCCGTAGAGCCAGGGCGTCGGCCCGGTCCCCGCCACCGCGAGCGCCGAATCGACGCCGATCCCGTAGGACATGATCCGCACCCTGAGCCGCCCGGCGTCGCCCGAGCGGCGCATCACCAGCCAGTCCTCCGGGCTCGTCCCCATGTCGGCGGTCGCGGTGACGCCGTAGCCGAGCAATATCTGCTGGGCCTTCTCGAACGCCTGGTCGCGGACCAGCGGAAGGGGCGGCGGGATGATCTTCTCGACCAGCCCCTTGGCCGCGTCGACGAGGATCCCGGTCGGCTTGCCCGCCGCCATCTCCACGCGCCCGCCCGAAGGGGAGGGGGTGCGCGCGTCGATCTTCGCTTCCTTGAGCGCCAGGCTGTTCGCCCAGCCGGCATGGCCGTCGACCCGCTCCAGCCAGACGGGCCGGTCGGCGACCACCGCGTCGATGTCGGTGGCCGTCGGGAAATGGCCGAGGCCCCAGATTTCCTGGTTCCAGCCGCGCCCGACGATCCAGCGCGGCAGCGGGTTGGCGCGGGCGTAGGCTGCGAGCCTGGCCTGCGCCTCGGCGAGGCTGTGCGTGTCGGAGAGGTCGAGCTGCAGCGCGCCGTAGCCGAGCTCCATGACATGGCCGTGCGCGTCGATCAGGCCCGGGATGACGGTGCGCCCGCGCCCGTCGAAGCGGAATTTTGGCCGCTCCGCCTTGCGGTCGCCTGGCCGGTAGAGCTGCTGCACCTTGCCGTCGTCGCCGACCAGCATCGCCGAAAAGCGGGCGAGATGCCCGTCGCGGTCGATCGTGTAGCCGTTGACGTTGTCGACGAGCACGTCGGCCGAAGCGGCGGAAAGGGCGAAGAGCGCGGCGAAGGCCGCCGCGAGGGTTCGAAGGCGCATGGCCGGGCGATAAGGCTTGTTTCGCGCGGAAACCAGATGGAGTAACCGCGCGCCATGGCCAGCCCCGCTCGAACCGCCGCCCTCCCCGTCACCCTCGTCGACATCGAGGCGGCGGCGCGGCGGATCGAAGGGCAGGTGGTCCGCACGCCCACCTATCGCAGCCGCAACCTGTCCGAGCTGACCGGCGCCGACATCTGGGTGAAGCTCGAGAACCTCCAGGTCGTCGCCGCCTACAAGGAGCGCGGCGCGCTCAACAAATTGCTGCTGATGGACGAGGCGACCCGCAAGCGCGGCGTCATCGCCGCCTCGGCCGGCAACCACGCCCAGGCCGTCGCCTATCACGGCGCCCGCCTCGGCGTCCCCGTCACGATCGTCATGGCCAAGCCGACGCCGACCGTGAAGGTCGCCCAGACCGAGCGTCACGGCGCCCGCGTCATCCTCCATGGCGAGCTGCTCGACGAGGCCTTCGCCGAAGCCCAGCGGCTGAGGGAGGAAGAGGGCCTCACCTTCGTCCATCCCTTCGACGAGCCGGACATCATCGCCGGCCAGGGCACGGTCGCGCTGGAGCTGCTCGAGGACGCGCCGGAGGTCGACACGCTGATCGTGCCGATCGGCGGCGGCGGCCTCATCTCGGGCATCGCCATCGCCGCCAAGGCGCTCAGGCCCGACATCGAGGTGATCGGCGTCCAGGCAGCCCTCTATCCCTGGATGTACTGCGCCCGGACCGGCGAGGAGCTGCCCTCCGCCGGCGACACGATCGCCGAGGGAATCGCGGTCAAGAAGCCCGGCGTGCTGACGCCGCGGATCATCGCCGAGACGGTCGACGACATCCTCCTCGTCGACGAGGACCAGATCGAGCATGCGGTCGCCACCTTCCTGCAGCTCGACAAGACGGTGGCGGAAGGCGCCGGCGCGGCGGGTCTCGCCGCCGTGCTCGCGCATCCGGAGCGCTTCCGCGGCCGCAAGGTCGGCCTCGTCCTTACCGGCGGCAATATCGATCCGCGCCTGCTCGCCACCGTCATCCTCCGCGACCTGTTCCGCACCGGCCGCATGTCGCGCCTCAGAATCCAGCTCCAGGACCGCCCGGGCGCGCTCTATTCGGTGGTGCGCCTCTTCGAGCGCCACGGCGTCAACATCATCGACGTCGTCCACCAGCGCGTCTTCACCTCGCTGCCGGCCAAGGACGCCTTCATCGATGTCGATTGCGAGGCCCGCGACGCCGGTCAACTCGCCGCGCTGATCGCCGACATAAAGGCCGCCGGATTCGAGCTCCACCCCGTTGAGATTCGCTGACGCTCCGTCCCGCGCCGGAACGCGCGCCCGTTAACCACGTTTCCGCGCCGGACCGATCTTCCCATGACGGGCGTGAAGCCGCATAACCTTTGCGCAACCACGTCCCTTAAACCGACGGAGCCGAATTGAGCGCACCGTTCCGCTTTCCCCGTTTCTTCGTGACCAGCCCCGCGCCTTGTCCCTATCTCGCGGGCAAGACCGAGCGGAAGGTGTTCACGGAGCTGACGGGCGCCCATGCGGGCGAATTGAACGACGCGCTCGGCCGGATCGGCTTCCGCCGCAGCCAGGGCGTCGCCTACCGTCCCTCCTGCATGGACTGCGCCGCCTGCGTCTCCGTCCGCGTCGTCGCCTCGCACTTCCAGCCGAGCGGGACGCAGAAGCGGATGCTCAAGCGCCACGCGGACCTCGAGGTCACCGCCTGCAAGCCCTGGGCCACCGAGGAGCAATATGCGCTGCTGCGGCGCTACCTCAAAAGTCGGCATCCCGACGGGGGCATGGTCGGCATGGACGAATCGGACTTCGCGGACATGATCGAGCAGAGCCCGGTGAGGACCTACGTCATCGAGTATCGCGAGCCGGCGCAGAACGGGCGGCAGGGGCGGCTGGTCGGCGCGTGCCTCACCGACCAGCAGGGCGACGGCCTGTCGATGATCTACAGCTTCTTCGAGCCCGACGATGCGGCGCGGCCGGGCCTCGGCACCTACATCATCCTCGATCACATCGTCCGCGCCGGCAAGGCGGGCCTGCCCTACGTGTACCTCGGCTATTGGGTCGAGAATTCGCGCCGCATGGCCTACAAGGCCCGCTTCCGCCCCCTGGAGCGGCTCGGCCCCAACGGCTGGTACCGCTTCGAACCCGATCAGCGCGAGCTCCCGCTGGCGTAAGTGCCTCCCTCTTCTACTCCCTCCCACTCGAGAGGGGGGGCTTCGAACGCACGCCCGCCCCCGCTAAACTTCCTCTTAATCCCTAATCGCTTAGACACCGTGGTTATGGGGTGGGTGAAGGAGCGCTGGCGCCTGATCGTCGACGCGGGCGAAGCGGAAACGCCCGCCGGCCGCGCGCTCCTCCAGCAGCGTTTCGCCGCGCTCCAGCGCCAGATCCCGCTCCTCTATACCGTCGCGCTGACCAACGTGCTCGGCCTCGCCGTCGCCACCGGCGGACGATCGGCGACCTTCTTCAAGGCCTCGGCCGTCCTCGTCCTCATCGTCCTCCTCCGCCTCGCCCACTGGCTCCGCGCCCGCAACCGGGTGCTGCCGCCGGAAAAGATCCTCGTCGAGCTGCACAAGACCTGGGTCTATGCCCTCCTCATCAGCGTCGGCTTCTGCGCCTATGCGCTCAGCCTGCTCGATACGGTCGGGCCGCAGGACCATTTCTACGTCATCCTGTTCGGCAGCCTCGCCGCGGTCGGCTGCGCCTACGGCATTTCCAGCTACGGCGGCGCGGCGCGCCTGCCGCTCCTCCTCCTCGGCTACCCCCTGGCGGCGCGGCTCGTCTTCTATCGCGACGCCGCCCATGTCGGCATGGGCATCAGCGTCGCGATGGTGATGCTGCTCATCCTGCGCCTGCTGTCGATGCACAATCGCGGCTTCCGCCGCCTCGTCGAGGCGCAGGTCGAAACCGAAGCGGAGCGCAAGCGCGCCCGGCGCGCCGAGCGCGCCGCCAAGGCGGAGAAGGAGCGTGCCACCATCGTCGCCGACACCGATCCGCTGACCGGCCTCGCCAACCGCCGCGCCTTCCTGCGCGAGCTCGGCGAGCGCGCCGGGCAGGTCGGCCGGCGGGGCGGCGCCTTCGCGCTGGCGGTGATCGATCTCGACGGATTCAAGCCGATCAACGACACGTTCGGCCATGCCGCCGGCGACATCGTCCTCCAGCAGGTCGGCGCACGGCTGGCCGCCGCGATGGGCCCGGGCGCGCTCGTCGCCCGCACCGGCGGCGACGAGTTCGCGCTGGCGCTCCCGGGCGTCGGCGACCGCGCCGCGGCGGAAGAGGCGGGCCTCGCCGCCTGCGCCGGCCTCAAGGCGCCGTTCCAGGTCGACGGCCGCGAATTCCGCATCTCGGGCTGCTGCGGCCTCACCTTGCTGCGCAAGGGCGATTGCGACGTCGAGGAGGCGTTGATCCGCGCCGATACCGCGCTCTACCGGGCGAAGGGCATCGGCCGCGCCGGCGTGGCCGTGTTCACGCCGGAAATGGGCGCCATGCACCGCCGCCGCAGCCTCGTCGAGCAGGCGCTGCGCGACACCGAGACGCAGGAGACGATCGGCCTCGTCTACCAACCGGTCGTGGACCTGGCGACCGGCGAGCTGCGCGCCCTCGAGGCGCTCGCGCGATGGGATCACCCGCAGCTCGGCCGTGTCCCGCCCGACCAGTTCGTCACCGTCGCCGAGCAGATCAACGTCATTGGCGAGCTCAGCGACCGCCTCCTCGCCAAGGCCGCCCGCCAGGCGCGCGGCTGGGCCGGCTCGGTCCGCCTGTCCTTCAACGTCAGCGCGATCGAGTTGTGCACCGCGCGCTCGTCGCAGCGCATCCTCGCCGTCGCGGGGGCCGAAGGCCTCGCGCCCGAGCGGCTGCAGATCGAGGTGACCGAGACTGCGCTGCTCGTCGATTTCGAGGCGGCGCGCCGCAACCTCGGCGATCTGGGGGACGCCGGCGTGCGCATCGTCCTCGACGATTTCGGCGCCGGCCACGCCTCCATCTCCTACCTGCGCGAAATGCCGTTCGACGGCGTCAAGATCGACGGCTCGCTGGTCGCGCCGATCGCCCATTCGCTGCGCGCCCAGCGGCTGTTGAAGGGGGTGCTGGACCTCTGCGCCTCGCTCGGCATGCCTTGCGTCGCCGAGCAGATCGAGACGGAGGAGCAGGTCGCGCTGCTGCGCACCATGGGCTGCCGCGACGGCCAGGGCTTCCACCTCTCGCCCCCGCTCCACGCCGCCGCCGCCGCGGCGCTCGCGGCCCCGAAGGTCGTGCCGCTCAGCCGCCGCTCCGCCGCGGCCTAGTCCAAACCGACCCTCCCCCGCCCAGCCTTCACCGACCCGCGCTGCTTCTTCGCATCCACCCGCCGCGCCTTCGCGGCGCGGCTCGGCTTGGTCTTGACCCGCTTCGCCTGGCGCTCGTGCGCCTTGGCGATCAGCGCCGCGAGCCGCGCGCGCGCCTCCTCCCGATTCGCCTCCTGGGTCCGATAGGTCCGCGCGGTGATGACGATCTCGCCGTCCGCCGTCATCCGGCTGCCGGCGAGCGACCTGAGCTTCTGGTAGACGTGCGGGGCGAGGCCGAGCTTGAACACGTCGCAGCGCAGCTGGACGGCGGTCGCGACCTTGTTGACGTTCTGCCCGCCGGGGCCGGAGGAGGCGAGGAACTTCTCCTCCAGCGCCTCCTCGGGGAGCGGCCAGAGCTCAGAGGTCGGCATCGCCGAACCCGGCGGCGAGGAAATGCGGCGGCAGCGGCGCCGACGCCTCGACGGGAGGCTTGCCGTCGCGCTCGACCCGGATCGAGCGGGCATGGAGCAGCATCGGCCCCCGCCCGTCCCCATAGACGGGATCGCCCGCGATCGGCACGCCGATGCCGTCGGCGGCGTGGACCCGCAATTGATGGGTGCGGCCGGTCTCGGGGCTGAACAGGACGAGCGCCCGCCCGTCCCTGACGGACAAGCGCCGCCAGTGGCTGACGGAGGGCTTGCCCTTCTCGTCGCGGACCATACGCCACCCGGCCTCCGCGCTGGACACCTTGCCCAGCGGCATGTCGACCGTGCCTTCCTCAGCTTCGGGCACGCCCGCCAGCACCGCGAGATAGGACTTCGTCACCTTCTTGTCCTCGAACGCGCGCTGGAAGCGCTTGTGCGCCTTGGGATTGCGCGCGAGGAGCAGGCAGCCCGACGTGTCGCGATCGAGCCGGTGGACGGGCAGGGGCTCGCGCTGGAAGCCGAAGCGGAAATGGCCGAGATATTGTTCGAGACTCTCGTGCGTTTTCGACCCCGGATGGACGGCGAGCCCCGCCGGCTTGTCGAGCACGATCGCCTCGCCGTCGATGAACAGGACGTACTTCTCCCACATGTAAGGGCCTGTCCTCCACTCCCGCAGCGAGCGTGATCGCCCGGAGAGGCGCGCCGGGCAGGAGCGCGGCGTAGGCCGTAGTGGGGCTACGGACAAGCCGCGCGACGCACCCGGCGATGGGCAGGTCGCCGTGGCCCCCGGACACGGCTGAAACTGCCCGGGGGGCAGTTTCACCTGCCCATCTCCGGGCGACCGCGAAGCGGCGGGCGCCTTTTGGCCGCTCGCGTCGTCGCTCGCCGGGCGCGATGTCCCCGCATCGCGCCCCACCTTGCTCCTAGCCAGCGGCCAAAATGCGCTCCGTCACGCCGCTGCGCGAGTGGAGGACAGGCCCTGCACGCCCTCGCACGCCTGTTGCGCCGGCGCAACGGATTGCGCGACTCATTGGGATTCCTCGTTTAATTCGAAATTAACCTTTTGCGTTCATTCCTCCCATGGTTAATGAATCTCCTCAGGGGGCGCGAAGGCAGGGCCGGAGCACCGCTGAAACAAGGGGCGAGCCACTATGCGCGTGCTGCTGATCGAAGACGAGCCGACCACCGCCAAGAGCATCGAGCTGATGCTGAACGGCGAAGGCTTCAACGTCTACACGACCGACCTGGGCGAGGAGGGCTTGGACCTCGGCAAGCTCTACGATTACGACATCATCCTGCTCGACCTGAACCTGCCGGACATGCACGGCTACGACGTGCTGAAGAAGCTTCGGCTCGCCAAGGTCGGCACGCCGGTCCTCATCCTCTCGGGCATCTCCGAAATGGATTCGAAGGTCCGCGCGCTTGGCTTCGGCGCCGACGACTATGTCACCAAGCCTTTCCATCGGGACGAACTCGTCGCCCGCATCCACGCGGTGGTGCGCCGTTCGAAGGGCCATTCGCAGTCGGTGATCAAGACCGGCAAGCTGGCGGTGAACCTCGATGCCAAGACCGTCGAGGTCGACGGCGCCCGAGTGCACCTCACCGGCAAGGAATATGCCATGCTGGAGCTGCTCTCGCTGCGCAAGGGCACCACGCTCACCAAGGAGATGTTCCTCAACCACCTTTACGGCGGCATGGACGAGCCGGAGCTCAAGATCATCGACGTGTTCATCTGCAAGCTGAGGAAGAAGCTCAGCCTGGCCTGCGGCGGCGACAATTATATCGAGACGGTGTGGGGCCGCGGCTACGTGCTGCGCGATCCCGAGGACATGGAAGCGGCCAAGGTCGCCTGACATTCTCTGCGCGTGGGGGCGCACAAGCCGGCGTCCGCTCCCCCGGGGAGCGGGCGCCGGTTTCGTTTCGCCTGGTCTGGCGCAGGCCGCGGCGCTTCCCTAGCTAATGGGGCATGTACGACTTCCGCATCGACGCCGCCGACAAGCCTTCCCTCTACCGCGAGCTGATCGCCGCCGCCGACGCGCTCACCGCCGGGGAGCCCGACGCCGTCGCCAACATGGCCAATATCGCCGCCCTCCTGTGGGAGTCCCTGCCGGACCTCAACTGGGCCGGCTTCTACCGCAATGTCGGCGGCGAGCTGGTGCTCGGCCCGTTCCAGGGGCGCGCCGCCTGCATCCGCATCCCGTTCGGCAAGGGCGTGTGCGGCGCCGCCGCGGCGACTCGCGAGCCGCAATGCATCGAGGACGTGAACGCTTTCCCCGGCCACATCGCCTGCGACAGCGCCTCGGCGTCCGAGCTCGTCCTGCCGCTGGTCCATGACGGCCGGCTTCTCGGCGTCATCGACCTGGACAGCCCGCGGCCTGCCCGCTTCGACAGGGAAGACGTGGCGGGCTGTTCCGAATTGGCACGTCTGCTCGCGCCGCGCCTCGCGTCCATGGACGCCGCCGCGCGCGAAGCGTTAAAAACGCGATAACCGGGTTCCCCTGTCGGGAGCCCTTGGCTTCCGCGCGACGACAAGGGGACGCGACATGGCTGGACTGGTGCTGATGGCAATCGCGGCGGCCGCCGCCGCGGCGCAACCGGGGCCCGACGGCGGCTACGCGCCGCCCCCTCCCGGCATGGCGCCGCCTCCGCCCATGGCGCGGGCGCCCGGCGCACCGCCCCCGGGCGTCACCTGGCGCGAGACGGCTCCGGGCGCGCGTCGCTACGTCGTGGCGCCGCCGCCGGGCGATGCGGTGCCCGGCGTGCGCACGCGCACCTGGGTCCAGCCCAATCCGCCGGCGCCGCCCCACCCGCCCATGGCCGGCGGCATGCACCATTATGACGGTCCGCCGCCGCCGCCGATGGACGGTCGGCATTGGGATCGGCGCGACGGCCAGCGCCGCCACGTCGAGATCCGCCGCTACGGCCCTCGCTACATGGGCCCGCCGCTCGGCTGGCAGGGCGGCTACGGCGTCGAAGGCGGCTACGGGATGGGAGGCGGCTATGCGATGGAGGGTGCGCCGCTGCCGCCCCCGCCGCCCTGCCCGAATGCCTGCCAGCCGCGGCCCATGCCCTACGGCTACGGCTACGGCGCGCCGGGACCGGTGATCGTCACCGAGACCACCGTCACCGAGCCGGCCGTCGTCGAGCGGCGGGTCTATTACACAACGGTGCGCGAGCGCGTCCGGGTCGTCCGCCGCCACCACCGCCCGTGCCGTTGCAAGCTCGTCAAGGTGCGGCCCAGCGCGGGCGAACGCGGCTAAGCGGATCAGGCGAGCCGCTCGAGCGCCTCGTCGCCGAGCCGCCCCGGCACGATCACCAGCGGGCAGGGGAGGGTCCCCGCCGCAGCGCCGGAGAAATGTTCGACCAGCGGCCCCGGCCCGCTTTCCGCGGCCGCGCCGAGCACCAGCGCGGCGACGTCCTCGCGCTCCTTGAGCAGGTCGGCGATCGCCTTCACCGGCTCGCCTTCGCGGACCACGATCTCGCTTCTGACGCCCGCCTCCTCGTCGATCGCTGTGGCGGCCTGCAGCCCCATCGCCTCGGCGCGGAGCCGCGCTTCTTCCTCCATCGCCGCCTGGACGCCGCTCCACTGGACGAATTCCTGCGGCGGCACGACGGCGAGGATGACGACGCTTCCGCCGGTCCGCGCCGCCCGCCGCGCGGCGTAGCGGAGCGCGGCCCGCGCCTCCTCGCTTTCGTCGATCACCACCAGATAGGAGCGCATCGCCCGTCCTCGCCCTGTGCGCGCGCGATGCTGCGCCAGAAGGGCCGCGCGGGCAAGCGCATGCCTCGCCGGGCTTGACCGGGAACCGAAACATGCTGTTTGGGCTTCACGCCTTGTGACGGGAGCGCGCGATGCCGATTGAACTCAAGATGCCGGCTCTGAGCCCGACGATGGAGGAGGGCACGCTCGCCAAGTGGCTGGTCAAGGAAGGCGACACGGTCGCCTCGGGAGACCTGCTCGCCGAGATCGAGACCGACAAGGCGACTATGGAGTTCGAGGCCGTCGACGAAGGCACGATCGCCAAGATCCTCGTCCCCGAAGGCACCGACGAGGTGAAGGTCGGCACCGTCATCGCGCTGCTCGCCGGCGAGGGCGAGGATGCCGGCGCCCCGACATCCGCCCCGGCGGCAGCGAAGGAGCCCGTCGCAAAGGACGGCGGCGAGACCGGCGCCGGCCAGCCCGCGACCGACAAGGCGCCGACGCCGACCCCCGATGTGAAGGGCTACGGCGCGAGCCCCGCGCAAGACGCTCCCGCCGCGGCGCCGCAGCCGCGGCACGACAGCGGCGAGCGGGTGAAGGCCAGCCCCCTCGCGCGCCGCCTCGCCGAGCAGCGCGGCATCGACCTCGCCTCGCTCAGGGGCTCCGGCCCCGGCGGCCGCATCGTCAAGGCCGACGTCGACGGCGCGCAGCCCGGCAAGGCCACTCCCGCCGCCGCGCAGGCGCAGGCGCAGCCCGCTCCGGCCGCTGCCCCCGCGGCGGCGCCGGCGCCCACCGCGCACCCGATCCCGGACGTGCCCCACGAGGTCGCGAAGCTCTCGAACGTCCGCAAGACGATCGCGCGGCGCCTCACCGAATCCAAGCAGCAGGTCCCGCACATCTACCTGACGGTCGACATCCGCCTCGACGCGCTGCTGAAGCTGCGCACCGAGCTCAATGCCAGCCTCGAGACGCGGGGCGTCAAGCTCTCGGTCAACGACTTCATGATCAAGGCCCTGGCGGTGGCGCTGAGGGACGAGCCGAAGTGCAACGTCATGTACACGCCGACCGAGCTCGTCAGCTTCCACCGCGCCGACATCTCCGTCGCGGTCTCGACCCCCACCGGCCTGATCACGCCGATCGTCGCCGCTGCCGACAGCAAGGCCCTCAGCGCGATTTCGACCGAGATGAGGGACCTCGCTGCCCGCGCCCGCGACAACAAGCTGCAGCCGCAGGAATATCAGGGCGGCACCGCCTCGCTCAGCAACATGGGCATGTACGGGATCAAGCAGTTCGAGGCGGTCATCAACCCGCCGCAGGGCATGATCATGGCGATCGGCGCGGGCGAGAAGCGCCCCTACGTCATCGACGATTCCCTCCAGATCGCCACGGTGATGAGCGCCACCGGCAGCTTCGACCACCGCGCCATCGACGGCGCCGACGGCGCGGCGCTGATGAAGCGCTTCAAGGAGCTGGTGGAGAACCCGCTGGGGATGATCGCTTGAGCGCAGGCATGCAGCCTCTGCTCCTCGCCGCGGACGAGTCGTCGCGCGGGGTCAATACCGTCTCGATCGTCAATATATCGCCCCCGCCTCCGGGTCCGAGCCCGTGGCTGCCATGGGCGATCGGCGCCGCCGCGCTGCTCGCCGCGGGCGCCGTCGCCTATCGCCGCGCGGCCCGCCATCACCGCGGCGTGCCGAGCCGCCGGGCCCGCATCGCGATCACCGGCTTTACCTGGGCCGCGACTCTGGCGGCGATGTTCGCCCCGCGCGACCATGCGACCGGCGGGGGGGACTTCCTCCTCTTCCTGCTCGCGCGGGTCGCGTTGCTCACCGTGTTCGCGGCGGCGCTGCTCGGCGCCCTCGACCTCATGCTCGATTATTTCCAGCCGCGCCGGCGCCTCCCATGGCTGTTGCTGGGACCGGCCTTGTTCGCGATCGTCGTGCCGCTCACCGCATCGATAGGGGACCTTTCCGCGTCGCTCTCGATGCTCAGCGACGCCGGGCCCGGCCCGCTCGCCCTCGCCGGCGTTGCCGCCGGTCTCGTCTGGTGGTCCTGCCTCCCGCATTGGGACGTACGGCTTGCCTCCATCTTCGATTGAACGGGGTTTGACCGATGGCTGACACTTACGATCTCATCGTCCTCGGGTCCGGCCCCGGCGGCTATGTCGCGGCGATCCGCGCCGCGCAGCTCGGCATGAAGGTGGCGATCGTCGAGCGCGAGAAACTGGGCGGCATCTGCCTCAACTGGGGGTGCATCCCGACCAAGGCGCTGCTCCGCACCAGCGAGATCTACCATTACCTCACCCATGCCTCCGCCTACGGCCTCAGCGCCGAAAAGCCGGGATTCGACCTGGCGAAGATCGTCGACCGCAGCCGCAAGGTCGCCGGCCAATTGAACGCCGGCGTCAAGGGGCTGATGAAGAAGAACAAGGTCACCGTCGTCGAAGGCGAGGGGACGCTCGGCGGCAAGGGGATTCTGAACGTCGCCGACAAGCAGCTCCAGGCCAAGCACATCATCGTCGCCACCGGCGCCCGCGCCCGCGATCTGCCCTTCGCCAAGGCCGACGGCGACAAGATCTGGACCTACCGCCACGCCATGGTGCCCAAGGAGATGCCCACGAAGCTCCTGGTCATCGGCTCGGGCGCGATCGGCGTCGAGTTCGCCAGCTTCTATTCGGACATGGGCGCCGAGGTGACGATCGTCGAGATGCTGGAGCGCATCCTGCCCGTCGAGGACGAGGAGGTCTCCGCCTTCATGACCAAGGCGCTGACGAAGCAGGGCATGAAGATCCTGACTTCGTCGGGCGTGGAGAAGCTCGAGGCCGGCGGCGGCGGCGTCAAGGCGACGCTGAAGGGAGGCGACGTCCAGCAGTTCAGCCACGCGATCGTCGCGATCGGCATCGTCCCCAACACCGAGGGCATCGGGCTCGAGGCGCTCGGCGTGAAGACCGACCGCGGCCACATCGCCACCGACGGCTACGGCCGCACCAACGTCGAAGGGATCTACGCGATCGGCGACGTCACCGGGCCGCCGTGGCTTGCGCACAAGGCCAGCCACGAGGGCATCGTCTGCGTCGAGGCGATCGCCGGCAAGAAGCCGCATCCGTTCGAGACCTGGAACATCCCCGGCTGCACCTAC
>Ga0207657_10001552_pt1 | contig 24634 bp, 18 predicted proteins | sample KBSC33metaG_FD_184316 | JGI IMG/M metagenome (GOLD analysis project Ga0207657, IMG submission 184316) | Corn rhizosphere microbial communities from Kellogg Biological Station, Michigan, USA - KBS C3-3 metaG (SPAdes) (version 2) | ecosystem: Host-associated > Plants > Roots > Rhizosphere > Soil ... | reverse complement strand
GCTTCGCTCCAGTGCCCCGATCACGGAGCGCGAGAATTGGCCATTGTCCTGGACGAGCACCGCGGTGGGCAGATGCTTCGGATCCGAATTGATCGCATAAGCCTTTGAGCGAAACCTGTTGTCAGCCAAATAACTTTAGACATAAAACAAATCTGATCTTAGCGCGGGGACCAGTCTGTGAATCAAAATGCCGATCTCGCGACGACCGCAGGACGTGTGAACGAGGACGTTGCGGATCGCGAGAGCGGGCTCAACAAAGGTCTGAGCAAAGCGCAAGTGGTCATGATCGGCCTCGGCGGCGCGATCGGCACCGGGCTCTTCATGGGCAGCGGAATCGCGATCCATTACGCAGGCCCGGCAGTGCTCCTCAGCTACATGATCGCCGCTTTCGCGGCAGTCGTGATGGTGTTCAGCCTGTCCGAGATGGCCGTGATGCACCCTGCCGCCGGCTCATTCGGAGTCTATGCGGAAACTTACCTCAACCCCTGGGCCGGGTTCATGGTCCGCTACACTTATTGGGTTGCGCAGGTGATCGCGATCGGCGGCGAAGCCGTCGCGGCCGGTGTCTACATGACCTTCTGGGTACCCGACGTCCCGGTGTGGACCTGGTCCCTCGGATTCGCCTTCGTGTTGCTCTATGTGAATTCCAGGTCGGTAAGCAATTTCGGAAGCTTCGAATATTGGTTCGCCCTGATCAAGGTGACGGCGATCGTCCTGTTCATCATCCTCGGGATCGGGACGATCTTTGGAATCGGAACCGAGCCGGTGGGACTGAAGAACCTCACCGGCCTTCCGGGTGGCTTCATGCCCAACGGGTTTTCCGGGGTGTGGATGGGCGTGCTCATCGGGATCTTCTCGTTCATCGGGATCGAGGTGATCGCAGTCACGTCGGGGGAAACGAAGGAACCCGAGAAAGCCATCCCAGCGGCGCTCAGGACGATGGCCCTGCGCCTTATCCTCTTCTATCTCCTGGCGCTCACGGTCGTCGTGAGTTTCATCCCTTGGACCCAGTCCGGTGCCGAGGTGGTCGAGCAGAGTCCGTTCGTGAAAATTCTCTCCTACAGCGGCATCCCGCACGCCGCCGGGATCATGAACTTCGTGGTGGTCAGCGCCGCCCTGTCGAGCATGAACACCAATATCTATCTGTGCTCGCGAATGCTCTTCTCGCTATCGCGCGGCAATTATGCGCCGGCATTTCTTGGGAGGCTGAGCCGCAACGGGACCCCGGTTGCAGCCATCCTCGCCTCGGGCGCGTGCATCCTTCTGGCGGCCGGCGTTTCGAAGCTCACGCCGCTCGCCTACAATTACCTTTTCGGGATCGCGATCTTCGGTGCGATCATCGTCTGGATGACCATCCTGGTCAGCCACATCAGCTTCCGCCGGAGGCATGACGTCAAGGACCTGCCGGTGAGGGCCCCGCTCTTTCCCTACATGCAGATCGCCGGACTGATCCTGCTGGCGGCGATCCTCGTCACGATGGGACTCGACACCGATTTCTGGAACGTCGCCTGGATCGTCGGAGTGCCATGGCTCATCCTGATCTCGATCGCTTACTGGGTGTGGAAGCGCAGGGCGGGCCGGCGGGTGGCGGCCGGGCTGTCCCGCTAGGCGTCCGCGAGCGAATTGAAGAAGCGCGAAAGCCTCGTCATCGCCTCCTCGATCTCAAAATCGGCTGCCGAACCGAAGCAGACCCGAAGGTGTCCTTCTCCGGCGGGTCCATAGAAGCTGCCTGCCTCGACCACGACACGCGCTTCTTCGAGAATGGATTCGGCGAGTTGCCGGGACGGGATTCCGGTGCCGCTGACGTCGGGGAAAGCGTAGATCGTCCCCTCCGGCGACGCGCATCTCACGCCCGGCATCTGGTTCATCGAGCGAACCACCATGTCGCGCTTGCGCCGATCGTCAGCAACCATCCGCGCGACATCCGGCTCTCCGTGCGTAACGGCGGCGAGACCGCCATATTGGATGAAGGTGTTGACGTGCGTGACCTCGTTGGCGGTGACCTTCATCAGCCCGTCGATAAGCGAGGAATCGGCGCACAGATAACCCAGGCGCCATCCGTCCATCGCATAGGCCTTGGTGAAGGCGAATGCCGAGATGGTCCTGCTGCGCATCCCTGGAAGGGAGGCGATGCTGATGTGCCGCTCGCCATCGAAGGTGATATATTCGTAGACCTCGTCGGAGAGGACGAGGAGGTCATGCTCGATCGCGACCTTCGCCAGCCCCTCAAGCTCTTCCCGGCCATAGACCCGGCCCGTCGGATTGCACGGATTGACCAGGACGATCATCTTGGTCCGGGGGGTGACGGCCGCCTCGATCCAGTCCGCGCGGATCCGGAAACCGTTGGCGGCATCCAGCGGAACGGTGACGACTTGCCCGCCGGCGAGCTCCACCTTCCCGACATGCTGCGGATAATAAGGATCGAGAAGAATGACCTCGTCCCCGGGGTCGACCGCCGCGAGGAACGCGGCGAACGAGGCCTGCGTCAGCCCGTTGGTTACGAGCACCTCGTCGGGCGAAGCGTCGATCCGGTTGAAGGTGCGCAGCTTGGCTGCAAGGGCGGTCCGGAACTGGCCCTCGCCGCGAAGGTCCCCATAGTGGACCTTCCCCGCCTTCAGCGCCGCGATTGCGGCATCCTTGATGTGCCCCGGCGTATCATGGACGGGCCGGCCGAGCTCGAGATGGATGAGGTCGGCCCCCGACTCGCCAAGCGCGGCGGCACGCGAATACATCCCGAAGGACTTGGCGGGCGTGTCCGTCACCCGCCGGGCAAGCCTGACCATCCTGCGCGCGCCCCGGCCTAGCGCTGTTCTCGGCGCAGCGGCCTTGAACCGCCCGCGAGCGGAAGCTTGTCCTCGTCAACGAGCCGGCCGGCCTTCATCACCCAATAGATCTGCTTCATGTTGTTCACGTCGGCCGTCGGATCCGCATTGAGAAGCAGCATGTCGGCGATCTTTCCGGGCTCGATCGAGCCCATGTCCTTCTCCTTGCCGAGGTGCTTCGCGCCGTTGAGAGTCGCGATGGTGACGATGTCGCCGGCCGGGATCCCGACCGCCTGAAGAAGCTCCATCTCGCGGTGAACCGCCGGCCCGATCGTCTGATCGGTGCCGATCGCGATGATTCCGCCGGCCTCGTGGATCTTGCGCAAATTCTCCTGGGCGATTGGAGTCATCAGCTTCATCCACCAGGTCCAGCCGCGCGCCTTCCAGGCGGGCAGCGTCTCGGTCCTCATTTGCCGGATCTCGGCCGGCGTGAGCGCCGCCTGGTACAAGGGCTGGTCGAGATATTCGGGGTGCTCGACCAGGCGGCTGTACCCCTCGCCGATGGTGAGCGTCGTCGCCATCGGCACCTTCTTGGCACCCATGAGCCGAGCGAATTCGTCGGTGATCGGGCCCTGGATGACCGGATGTGCGAGGCTGTCGACGCCGGCAAAGATGGCCTCGGTGGCGCGAAGCTCGCTCGAGGTGTGCGCGGTCGTCCGGATCCCATGCCGGTTCACCTCGAGGATGATCTCCTGCATGAGGTCGATTGGGAGAAGCGGGATCAGCGGCCGGGTGCCCCAGCCATGCTCTTCCAAGGTGAGCTTGACGATGTCGGGCTTCTGCTCGTCGAGATAGCGAAGCAGCTTTTCCCGGTCCTGCGGCCAGCTCGAGATCGTGACCGCCATGTCGCTTCCGTGGCTGCCTGGATAAGTGACCAGATTGCCGGTCGCGAATATATGCGGCGCAAGGATCTTTCCGGCCCGTTCCTCCGCCCTCAGGCCAAGGATATGCTCGGCCTTGTTGCCGGCGTCGTAGATGGTGGTCACGCCCGAATAGAGGTAGCTCGCGAGGGCGGCAGCTCCCGAATCGTGGGCCTCCTTGGCGCTGATGTCCCTGCCGCTGCCGCCGCGCGCACCCTTGAGGTGGATATGGACGTCCATCAGCCCCGGCATCAGATAGCGCCCGGAGCCGTCGAGATGGCGCCCCGGAACGCGCGGAGCGAGCGATGTCGGCGTGACGAAAGTGATCCGGCCCTTGTCGACACCCACCGACATGCCGGGCTGTTCCGGCCTGCCGGTCCCGTCCACCAGGGTCACATGGTCGATGATGAGGTCCTCGGCCTGGACCGGGGCTGCGATCGCGATCGCCGCGGTGCTCGCGAGGATCGAGAAGCCGCGGGCCAGCCTGCGCAGTGAAATCACTTCGTCACCTCCTGGCCGTCCTGCTTGAAGATGATCCCGTCGCGCATCACGAAGTTGACGTTCAGGACCTGGTCGATGTCGGCAACGGGATCGCCGTCGAGCGCAATGACGTCGGCCGCCATTCCGGGATCGAGGCGACCGCGGTCGCGCAAGCCTGCGGCGGCAGCAGCGTTGACGGTGCCCGTCTTGAGCGCCTCGACATTGCTCATCCCGGCATCGACATATTCGAGCATCTCCTGGGCATTGGTCCCGTGCGGCGCGATCCCGGCGTCGGTTCCAAGAGCGATCGGTGTCCCGATCCTGATCGCCATGCGAACCATCTTCTTGGGCTGGTCGCCCAGCTTGAGGAGCTTCGCGAACGAATTGGGATTGATGTCCTTGAGCGGCCCTCGCCGCATCTGCTCGGGAGTGGTTCCGACATAGCTGATCGGCCAGACGGTCGGGATGAGCCAGGTCCCCCTGGCCTTCATCATTCGGAGGCTCTCCTCGTCCGCCCACATGCCGTGCTCGATTGAATCATAGCCGGCGCGGACGGCGGCATCGATCCCGCCCTTGCCGTGGGCGTGCGTCGTCACCTTCCGGCCCATCGAATGCGCAGCGTCGGCAATCGCCTTCAATTCCTCGTCGGTGAACTGCTGCTCGGTTCCCGCGTCCGAAGGATCGAGGACCCCACCGGTGACGTGAACCTTGATGACGTCGGCTCCATATTTGATCGCCGCCCGGGTCGCCCGCCGGCAATCGTCGGCGCCGTCGCAGACATTGGCGTGGGTCTCCGCATCGAGGAGCGAGCGCTTGAGGTTGTGCGCGTCGGCATGGCCGTTGGTGGGGCTGATCCCCTCCCCCGCGGCAATGATCTTGGGCCCCGGCACGATGCCCATCCGGATCGCGTCGCGAAGCGGGAAAATGGCGGCGTTGGGAGCGCCGAGGTCGCGGATCGTCGTGAACCCCGCCATCAAGGTCGTATTCGCGTTGGTCGCTCCGTTGAGCGCCCAGAACCCATCTTCCTCGCGAAGCGCGAGCCAGGGATCGCGCCCGGCGATGCCGCTGCTGGTGATGTGCACATGAAGGTCCATGAAGCCCGGCATCACGAACTTGGACGACAGGTCGACGACCTTCGTGGTTGCTGGAAGGCCGAGTGCCGAAGCGTCGAGGAAGCCCTTGTGGACGGACTGGACGAGGCCGCGATCGGCGACCAGCGTGGCGTGGGTCAGGACCGGCTTGCCAGGCTCGGTCATCAACTTGCCCGCATGTATGATTGTCGGGACAGCGGTCCGCGCCACGGGCTGCGGCGGCTGGCCGGGCTCGACAACCCGCTCGGCGGTCGCCGGAGCGGTCACTGAAAGCGATACGCACGCGATGCTCGCCAGCAGAATCGAAAAACGCATGAAGACCCCTCCCCAAGCGCGACCGCCGCAATCCGGCGATTGCTATAAGCCTAAAGTAATTCTACCCTGCGGCTCATGTCCAGTGCAGATTTCCATCAGTCCGAAGACCCGGACGGCTGGTCCGCCGATGTCCGTGCCCATTTTCCGAGCATCGAGACGCTCGCCTACCTGAACAGCGGTTCCTACGGGTTGCTGTCCGACCGGGTCCAAGAAGCGGTGCAGGAATATCTGGATCTGCGGGTTCGAGCCGGAGCCGATTGGGATGCCTGGGTCGAGCGCTCGATGAGCCTCGCCGCGAAGCTCGCCCGGCTGATAAACGCAAGTGCCGACGAGATCGCAATCACAACCACCGCGTCGGCGGGAATCAACGCCATCGCAAGCGCGCTCGACTTCTCGGGCTCCCGCAACCGGGTGCTCGTGAGCAATTACGAATTCCCGACCAGCGGCCAGATCTGGCATGCGCAGGAACGGCGGGGCGCGATCGTCAGGCACGTCGAGGAGGATGAGGGGCAAGCCATACCGGCGGAGCATTTCATCGAGCTGATCGACGAACGCACCGCAATCGTTGCAATCTCGCGGGTCTGTTACCGGCACGGCGGACGGATCCCGGACGAGGCTGTCCGCGCAATCGCCGACGCAGCGCACCGCAACGGCGCCTACCTGATCCTCGACTGCTTCCAGTCGCTCGGCGCGGAAACGCTCGACGTGAAGACGCTCGGCGTCGATTTCGTGGTCGGCGGAATGTACAAATATCTTCTTGGGACTGCCGGCGCGGCCTTCCTCTACGCGCGCGAGGGAATCGAGGCTGAGCTCGTCCCGGCGGCAAGCGGCTGGTTTGCGCAAGAGGATGTCGGCGCAATGAACATCTTCGGCAACGACCCGAGCCGGAGCGCCCGCCGATTCCAGGCCGGGACCCCGCCGGTGATTGCCTGCTACGCGGCGGACGCCGGCCTCGACCTCATCTTCGAATATGGTCCCGGCACGATCGAGGCACGGGTTGCAGCAATCAACTCGGCCGCGATGGAGCGACTGGTTGAAAAGGGCTTCCCGGTCGCGACCCCGGTTGCAAGCAGAGGCCCGATGATCGCAATCCGCTCGACCGATTCGCCGGCGCTGGTGCGGGCACTGATGGATCGCCGGGTCGTGACGTCCGAGCGCGACGGGAACGTCCGCGCAGGCTTCCACTTCTACAATGACGAGAGCGACGTCGACCGGTTGATCGAAGCGCTCGAGGCCAACCGATCGCTGCTTCGATAGGGACTGTCCCGGATCCCCGGACGCGTCCGATCTACCTGGTCCCGCGGCTCTCCGCGGCAAGCGACTGCTTCAACTCGGCGAGAAGCTCGTAGAGCTGGTCACGGTGACCAGTGGACATCCCCGCGAACATCTCGGCGATCCAGTGCTGGTGCTGAAGCGCCATCACCTTGAAGTTCCTGCGGCCGCGAGCAGTGATCGTGACCACCCACGAGCGGCGGTCCTGGGGGTCGCGAATCATCTTGACCTGCCCGTTCTGCTCGAGCTGGCGGACCAGCGAGGTCAGATTGCCGCCCGAGACCAGGAGCGCCTTTGAGAGCTCGCCCATCGTCATTCCGACCGGCCGGCGCTCGAGAGCGGCGAGGACGTCGAATCTCGGCAAGGTTGTCTCGAACTCATCGGCAAGCCGGCGGCGGACCCGCTTCTCGATCGTGATCGAGCATGTGAGAAGCCGGAGCCAGAGGCGCACTGCCGCGGGTTCGGAAACCGCATCGTCATGCTTCTCGGCAAGCGACTCCCGGAGTTGCTCGACAATCTGACCGTCCAAGGACCTTCCTCCCTCGCAAAGCCGGATATTACGACCGGCCGACCACCGCCAGTGAATTCAATATCCAACCGTGCCAAGCGAGATTGTTCAAGCTTGAAGAATTCTGTTGCGCGCGCTTTCGCATAGTTTAAACATAAAGGAATTGTGAGGCGACCGTGTTCTCGCCCGTACAGGGGCAAGGAAGTGCTCGGCATTAGAACAGAAAAGCAGGACTGCCTGGCAAGCGAGAGCCTCGCCTCGCCGGCGCTGCGAAACGTGCCGATCCGCTCCAACGCAGCTCAGGACCGCGCCTTCGCGGCGCGTCCGGGCACGCGTTCAGAAACGCAGGAGACCGATCGCAGGTAGATCGACCAATTTTGGAGGGGAGAAGTCGAATGATGAAATTGATCAGCCGCCGATCGCAGTTCCTCGCGAGCGTCGCGCCCACCTTGCTGTTCGCGGCCATCGCGAGCCCGGCGAATGCCCAGGCGGCTCCGCCTTCCCCAACCGATCCCGCCAACGCCCAGGCGACGGATAGCACTGCCCTTCCAAATCCGGACTCCACCACCGCCAAGGTCGAAGGTTCGACAGCGAACCCCACGATCGCGGACAAGCAGCCGACCGGCCCGGCTCCAGAAGCAAGCGACACGATCGTTGTTACCGGCTCGCGTATCGCGAGCAAGGCGCTGACCGCTCCCAATCCGATATCCATGGTCTCGAAGGAGGAGTTCACCCAGACGAGCTCCGCAACGGCGGAGAATCTCCTCAATACCCTGCCCCAGGTCGTCCCCGGCGAATCGGGCTTCACGAACAACGAGAGCAGCGGCGTCGCGACGGTCAATCTTCGCGGGCTTGGCGAGCAGCGCAACCTCGTTCTCGTGAATGGCCGCCGATGGATCTTCTTCGATGCGCGCCAGGTCACCGACCTCAACACGATCCCGACCGGCCTCGTCGACAGGGTCGAGCTGATCACCGGCGGGTCTTCCGCAGTCTACGGATCGGATGCGGTCAGCGGTGTCGTCAACTTCATCCTCAAGAACAACTTCGAGGGCCTCCAGGCCACTGGCCAGTATGACATCACCGATCATTGGGACGGCGCCAAGAAGAACCTCGACCTGCTCCTCGGAGTGAACTCGGCCAACGGTCGCGGCAATGCCACCTTCTTCTTCAACTATTTCAGCCGAAAAGCGGTCATGGCGGACGCTCGCAAGCGGTCCGAGTGCTTCCTCGAGGACACGAAGATCAACGGCGAGCCGGCCCTTGCCTGCGGAGGGAGCGCGGGAATCCCGAACGGCCGCTTCACGAGCCCGGCCCTGGTGACGCCGACTCCCGAAGTTGCGGCGGCGCTTGACCAGCTTGGACTGACCGGGATCGACGCGAACGGATTCAAGTTCGACAATAGCGGAACTCAGGTCAGCCGCTTCATCGTCCCCGGCGACAGATACAACTTCAACCCCGACAATTACCTGCAGCTTCCGCAGGAGCGCCGGATCCTCAGCGGAATGGGACATTATGATGTCCTCGACAACCTGCAGTTCTACGTCGAGGGAATCTTCGTCAACAATATCGTGAAGACCAAGCGCGCCGCGACCCCGGTCGGCGGCAGCTACCGCTTCCAGGTCAACAGCCCCTTCCTGACCCCGGGGCTCCAGAACCTGCTTCAGGCCCTGGACGAGACCGAATCCAATCCCGCCACCCGCAACGACGGCTTCGCGACGCTGAGCATCGGGCGACGGATCAGCGAGGGCGGAACGCGCGACGTCACCTTCGAGCGCAATGCCTGGCGAATCGTCACTGGAGCGCGCGGCGATCTAGGCTCGGTCTCGGAGCAGTTCCTCACCAACCTCAAATATGACGCTTATTATTCCTACGCGCGCACGAAGAATGTGAGCAACTCGGAGGGCAACATCCTCCAGGCCGCGTTCACCCAGGGCGTCACGACCGTGTTCCGCAATCCCGATACCGGCGCAACCAGCCCCTTCCCGTTCGCCGGAGTTCCCGACGGAGGCATTCTCCAGTGCCAGAATCCGGCCAATGGCTGCGTTCCGCTCAACATCTTCGGGCCGAACATCTCGCCGGAAGGCCTCGCCTTCATCACCGGCCGGTCGACGAGCAGCGAACAGGCCAAAATGCAGGTTGCGACAGCCTATGTGACCGGCGACCTGTTCCAGCTGCCGAAGGGCCCGGCAAGCTTCGCCCTGGGCGGCGAATGGCGCGACGTTTCGGCCTTCTTCATCCCCTCCCAGGGCGGAGTTGGCGACGTCGGCGAGATCTCGGGCGGCGGCTACAACGTCAAGGAAGTGTTCGGCGAGCTCCGGGTGCCGGTCATCCGCGGTCTCGAAGCGAACGGAGCCTTCCGCTACTCCGATTATTCGCTGGCCAATGTCGGCGGCGTGTGGACCTACGGCGCAGGCGCAACCTGGCAGGTGTTCCCCGCGCTCATGCTCCGCGGCGAATATCAGCGAGCGGTCCGGGCTCCGAGCGTCGATGAACTCTATCGTTCGCGCTCGACGGTTTCCGAAGCTGCAAGTGACCCGTGCGCGACGAGCGCTGCGCTCACAGGCAAGCTTCGCGACCTGTGCATTCAAACGGGCGTGCCGGCAGCCTCGGTTGGAACAAGCGGTATCCAGCCAAACTTCCAGATCACTGGAATCGTCGGCGGCAACCCGGACCTGCAGGAAGAAACCACCGACACCCTCACGCTCGGCGCGGTGTTCCGGCCGATGCCGAGGTGGAGCACGACGATCGATTATTACAAGATCAACATCAAGGATGCGATCTTCCGGGCTCCGCTGAACAGCGTCCTCGACCTCTGCTACAATATCTTCCAGGACGCCAGCGACCCCTATTGCCAGGCCATTGTTCGCCTTCCGGACGGCACCATTGGAACTCCGGGCGGAATCAACGCTCCATTCGCCAACATCGGCTCGATCAAGACATCGGGCATCGACGTCAGCTCCGCCTACAGGTTCAACCTGCCAATGCTCGGCGGCGGAAGCCATCTGGACATTGCCGCATCGGTGAACTGGGTCGATAAATTCGAGCGCAACCCGGTCGCTGCGATCTCAGGGCTCACCACCAAATGCGAGGGCGCATTCGGTCTGAGCTGCGGCGAACCCACTCCGAAGTGGAAAGGAACCGCGCGAGCAACGCTCGACTGGAAGAATATCACCACCAGCCTTCGCTATCGCTATATCGGGTCGGTCACCGACGATCGGGTGACGCGCGGCCTGTTGACGAAGGACCAGCTGGCGGTCCCGGTCATCCATCCCGAGCATTATTTCGATCTCTCGCTCAGCTGGGACCGGGAGCCGCTCACGCTGTTCGGCGGGGTCATCAACATGTTCAACAACAAGCAGCAGCTGATCGGAAGCGCCCAGGAACAGCTCAACACGTACCCGAGCACCTACGATCCCCTTGGGCGCCGCTTCTACGTGGGAGCGACCGTCAAGTTCTGATCGCCAGCTCAATTGCAGGGCGGCGGACCAGGCACAGCGCTCCGCCGCCCTTCGCTCCGCGGGGGGACCGTGATGACCATTGGTGAAAACCGCCGCTTCCGCACTGCCGTGCTGCTCGTCGCGGCGCTTCTTGCAACCGTGGCGGAGCCATCGCTCGCACAGCCGCTCACCGCGTCGGGAGCGCTCGACGCAAAAACCCGCGACGCCCTCCACTGGCGCAACGTGGGGCCGTTCCGCGGCGGCCGGGTGACCGCGGTCTCGGGCGTCCTCCAGGACGAACATGTCTTCTACATGGGCTCGAGCGGCGGCGGGGTGTGGAAGACCACCGACGGCGGGACCAGATGGAAGAATGTCAGCGACGGCTATTTCACCTCGGGCACCATCGGGGCCATCGCCGTCGCCCCGTCCGACCCCAACGTGATCTATGTTGGCACCGGCGAGCATTGCGTCAGGATCGAGACCTTCGCTTCGGGCGACGGCATGTACAAGTCCACCGATGGCGGGAAGAGCTGGACCCACATCGGGCTCGAGACGTCCCGCCAGATCGCCTCGGTGAAGGTCGACCCGAAGAACCCCGACATTGTCTATGTCGCAGTGCAGGGAAGTCCCTGGGGGCCGCAGGACGGTCGCGGGGTCTACAAATCCGTCAATGGCGGAAAGAGCTGGGCGCTGGTCCTCGCCGGCGGTCCCGACACCGGAGCGAGCGACCTCGCGATGGATCCCGCCAATCCGGAGATCCTCTACGCTGCGATGTGGCAGCACCACCAGGAGCCGTGGCACGGCTATCAGATCACCAGCGGCGGTCCTGGCTCGGGGCTCTACAAGAGCATCGATGCCGGAAAGAGCTGGAAGAGGATCCAGGACGGGATGCCGGCAAGCCTCGGCCGTGTCGGGATTGCCGTGTCAGCAGCCGACAGCAACCGGCTCTATGCGCTTGTCGAAGCGGATCCGGATGTTGCCGGGCTCTACCGCTCCGACGATTCCGGCGCCTCCTGGACGCTCATCAACAACAAGCATGTGATGGCAGAGCGGTCGGGCTATTACATGCATATCGTGGCCGATCCGAACAAGCGGGACACGATCTATGTCCTGCACGCTCCGCTCCTCAAGTCGACCGACGGCGGAAAGAGCTTCTCGCCGATGCATCCTCCGCACGGCGACAACCACGCAATGTGGATCAATCCCAGGAACAGCGACTGGCTCATCGACGGGAACGATGGCGGTGCCCACGTCACCTACACGGGCGGCAAGAGCTGGTCGAGCGAGCTGAACCAGCCGACCGCGCAGATCTACCGGCTGACAGTCGACAACCTCTTCCCCTACAATCTCTATGGCGGCCAGCAGGACAATTCGACGCCCAAGATCAAGAGCCGAAGCTTCGGGAGCGGGATCGGGATCCGGGACTGGTACGACGTCGGCCGTGGCGAGAGCGCCTATGTGGCTCTGGATCCGGACAATCCGGTGCTGATCTATTCCGGGAACTACCAGGGTCAGATTGCCCAGTATGACGACCGCACGGGAATCCTGCGCAATGTGCAGCGCTATCCGCTCCAGACCGCCTACCGGCCCGGTGAGCTCTACCATTGGCGGTTCAACTGGAATGCCCCGATCCTGATGTCGGTCCACGACCGCAAGACGCTCTACCACGGGTCGCAATTCCTCCTGAAGTCGACCGATAACGGCCAGCACTGGACCGAGATCAGCCCGGACCTGACGCGCAACGACCCCAGGAAGCACGGCTATGTCGCAGGGGAGTTCACGACCGACGGCATTGCCGGGTCGATGTACAACACGATCCACTACATCGCCGAGTCGGCAAGGCATTCCGGCGAACTCTGGGTGGGCACCGACGACGGCCGGGTGCATCTCACTCGCGACGAGGGGAAAAGCTGGACCGAGATCACTCCGCCGGGCCTCGGCGAGACCCTGATCAATGCGATCGAGCTTTCGCCGCACCAGGACGGAAAAGCCTGGGTCGTCGCGACACGGTTCCGCTTCAACGACCTTAGTCCCAACATCCTCGTGACGGAGGATTATGGACACAGCTGGAAGCGCAAGGTCGAGGGAATCCCGGCGGACGATTTCGTCCGGATCGTCCGCGAGGACCCGGTCCGCAAGGGAATGCTGTACGCCGGGACCGAACACGGCCTCTATCTCTCCTTCGACAATGGCGATCATTGGCAGCGACTGCAGCTGAACCTGCCGCGGGTCCCGATTACCGACCTTCGGGTCCACTCCGGGGACCTCGTCGCCTCCACCCAGGGAAGGGCCTTCTGGATCCTTGACGACATTTCGCCACTGAGGCGATTGGACAAGCTCCCGACGACCGCCGCACTGTTCGCTCCGGCCACCCTTCCGCAGGTCCGGACAAGCCGCGGGCGCGAAGCCGGCGAGGGCGAAAATCCGCCAAATGGAGCATTGATCGATTATTGGCTTCCAACCCAGGCCAGTGCCTCGGAGGTCAAGCTCGAGATCCTCGACTCGAACGGCGATCTCGTGAACAGCTTCACGTCCGGCAAGACCCAGGACCCGGATGCCGGGGCGAAGCAAAGCGACCCCGACGAAGACGAAGACCAGCCATCGACACAGTCCGGCAGGCTTCCAGCGAAGACCGGACTCAATCGCTTCGTCTGGGATTGGCAGGTGCGCCCGATCCCCTCCTATCCCGAGCTCAAGGCCTGGCGAGCAGGCCTTGGCTACCGGGTCGCGCCCGGCTGGTATACCGCACGGCTGACCGCCGGAGGAGTTACCCAGTCGCAGCGATTCGAGGTCCTGGCCGATCCGAGGCTATCGGTTCCAGATGCTCAACAAGCGGAAAAGCAAGCTCTCCTCGCTGCAATCAGGAAAGACACGATCGCTCTCCTCGATTCGGTCCAGCAGGCCAAGGCATGGCGCAAGGAGCTTGCGCCGGCACTAGCCGCCAGGCGAGCAGCGGGCAGCGCAGCCCGGCAGCTCGATGAGCGGCTCGACCGCTGGCTCGATTCGACGGTGGAGATCAACGACAAGCATTTCATCGACCCCAGCCACAGCGCCGAACGGCTCGACTTCAACCTGCTCTCGGTGCTTGGAATGGTCGACACGATGGAAGCCCCGATCACCGGCGGGTTGACGGACAGGGTGAACGACGTCCGGTCCGAATGGACCAGACGGAGCGCCGAGTTCGACCAGCTCAGGGCCGAGATGGGAAGACTTCGCGCGCATCGCTGAGCCGGAGGCGGGCCTCGGGCTCACGATTGCGGAACGACGTCGAATGCGACTGTCGTTCGATAGCCCTCCCCGTTGAACGGGGTGGTGCCATGATAGAAATAGGATGGGAACAGGACGAGCATTCCGACCTTCGGCTGCACGACCTTGCCAACCCGTTCGCGGGAGCCAAGATCAAGGCCCGTCTCGCCGAATTTGATCCAGCCCTGCTGGTCGGGCCGGTGAACCGATTCCGGCAGTCCAACATAATAACAGGAGCTGATCCAACCTTCGCGGTGCACGTGATTGACGTGAAATCCCTGCGACCGCAGCCGGACCGACCAGGAACCGGAAAAGCGGAACGGTCCCTTGCGTTTGAGGAAGACATGCTCCGGATCGCAAGGCAGGGCGTTGATATGATCGGCAACTGCGGCCTCGATCATCCCTCTTAGGGCGACGATCGCGGGCGCCTGCTCATCGAACAGATTGCCCATCGTCTGGGTGCCTCCGCGAAGCGTCTGCTCGAGCGGGTGCCGGCTTGTCCTGTGCAGCCCGGCGAGCACCTCCTCCAGCTGGCTGTTGAAGCCCGGAACGTCGCCCCACCCCGCTGGTGGCTGGAGAATGCGTGCTTTCACGAAACGATCGTAATCGCAAAGCGGCGCGGCACGCTCGTCGCCGAGAAAGCGCAGGGCCAGCTGCCGATAGGCGATCGCCTCCTGATCGAACGGCATCGAGTCGAGCACAGGCCGGACGATGTCGAGCGCTCTTTCATATTGCTCGAGGATGATCAGCGACCTGGAAAGCTCCAGTCGAGCGGCGGTTGAACCTTCATCCTTCTCGATCGCGATTTCATAATGTTCGAGCGCCCGATCGCGCTTCCCGACCGCCCAGCTGGCCTGCCCGAGCCTTTGACGGATTTCGGTCCCGTCGACTCCCCTCGCGAGGGCCTCCTCGAGAAGGTCGACGCTGTCGTTCGCGCGCCCGCCGAGGCTGAGCCTGTTGGCGAGGTCGCAAAGCAGTCCCGGATGTTCCGGCAATCGCTCCAGTGCGGCAAGGTAGCTGCGCAGGTAGAGCCGGTCGTTGCCGGTCTCGAAATAGAGCCGATTGAGAGCGTCGTGCGCCTCCCGGCAGGTCGGATCGAGCGCGACCGCCGCTTCATAAGCTCCTGCGGCTTGCTCGAGCTCGCCCAGGTCATAATGGCAGTGGCCGAGATTGTAGCGAATCTGCGGGGACGGGTCGCGCTCCGCGCAGGCGGAAAGAATGGCTGCCGCATCGGCCGGCCGCCGGGCCAGGCGCAATGCGACGGCATAATTGTGAAGCGTTGCAACATGACCGGGCCTCACGGACAGGGACTTCTCGAACGCGGCAATCGCCTCTCCGAGGCGGCCCGCCGATCGAAGCGCGCTCCCAAGCATTGCCCAGGCCTTCGAATTGGCCGGCTGGGCGCCGACGGCACGCCTAAGGCTTGCAATCGCCCCGTCGGAATCGCCCGACCTGATCAGGGCCATCCCAAGATTGGTGAGAGCGTCGGCATAGTCCGGCTGGACCTGCGTTGCCTGCCGGTAGGAGGCGACCGCCTCCTCCACCCGGTCCAGATCGAGATAAGCGTTTCCGAGATTGTTGAGGACGTGGGGCTGGTCCGGCTGCCAGCGGAGGGATTGGCGGAACAGTTCGATCGCTTCCCCGTTGCGCCCGGTTCGCCGTGCAACCAATCCGAGCAACTGGAGAGCGTCGGGATTGCGTGGCTCGCGGGCAAGCAGATCCTCGAGCAGTTCACCGGCGGCTTGCAACTTGCCCACTCCGACGAGCGCTGCCGCCTGGGCAAGGTCCTGTACGTTTCTCAGGAGACCTCGCTCGCCGTTCCGCGCCTTGCGCCAGCAAGCTCGGCAAGCGCTCCATCGAGCGCCACCGAATCCTCTCCGGCGAAGGCGGCCTCACGCAGCCGCTTCACGGTTCCGGCTGGATCGGGGCCGGCCCTCACTTCGTCCCATGCCGAAAGGATCCGCCCGAACTTGGCGAGTCCGCGCTCGAACGTGTCGCTATAACCCTTGATCAGACGCTGGCATTCGACGAGCTCGGTCGCTGCAGCGACATCGGTCGCCGCGGCCGAGGCGACAAGCTGCAGCCAGCTCTCGATGCGCTGCTGCTCTTCCTGGTAGCGAAGGGTGGAACGGCGCCAGCGCCTGGAGCCCGCAACGAGGCTCAGCAGCACGAACCAGCCCAGGCTGTTCGTCCGGACATGGCGCCCGCTCCGGAACATCGGCTCGAGCAATGATCGCAGGCTCCGGCTTTCCAGGATCCGGCGACCGAGCCATGCGGGCATGGTCTCGCAGGCCTCCCGAAGCCGCGGGTGCATATAGTCGGTGATCGCGACCGGCTGGCCAGGCCCGGCCCGAACCTCGTCACGCACGCGCTCGAACCGGCTTGCCCGGACCTTGAGGTCGGCAACCCGGATCGTGTCCTCGTAGCTCATCCACAAGGCGAGGTAACGCGCCGTTTCGACCGTCAGCCGGAAGCCGTCCGCACCGGTGTCGAGGGCCCGGATCCTTCCGAGCCGGTCGAGATAGAGTCCGGCATAGGCCGGATCCTGATAATCGCACAGCCGCCGTACGCCCTCGATCGCAAAGTGATGGGCTTGCTTGGGCAGCTCCCCAAGCACCCGCTCGAGGAGCCTCCGCCCAGCCTCCGTCGTCGGTTCGGCCGGCCTCGCTTCCGCCAGCTCGAGCTCGGCCTTGCGGACCGCGGCATCGTAGCCGGCGCCGAACCCGCGAATGTTGGTCTCCACCGATTTCCCGCCGGAACGGATCGCTCGCTCGAAAGCTTCGCGAGGAAAGGGCAATGCTCCGCTCGCTGCAAGCGCGCCGAACAGGACCGCACTGATTGCGCTTCCGCTCTGGGACGCGAGCTCATCCATATCGAAGCCGATGAACGTCTTCGGCCGGGACTGCGCCGCAGCGAGGATCCGCTCACTGCTGGCGCGGCCGTCGGCAAGCGCCGACTTCTCGCCGATCGAATAGATGCGATGGGTCGAGCCGATGAGGATGGTCCTGTCGCCGGTAACGAAGCCGCGAAGGATCGCCCGTCCGGCCTCCATCAACTCCGAGGCCATGACGATGTCGACATCGCCCGGAAGGGGCATCAGTGCCAGCACCGGCTCCGCTCCACCGCTCTCGGGCTTCGGGAACAGCTCGGCATAATAAACGGTCGCCCCGGTGCGCTGGGCAACGCCCGGTACCGATGTGCCCTGCGCGATATAGCCCTGCGAGCGCGCCGCCTCCAGGAGCCACTCGGCCAGGACCCCCCCGCCCTGGCCGCCGAGCGCCAGGATCGCGATCGTGATCCGCTGCCGCTGCTCGTTCACCGGTCCCGCACCCCTAGAATGCGCGCTTTGCGAGCGCCCGCTCGCCGCGCCGCTGAAGGAGGCCGAGAAGCCAGTTGCGCGACCGGTCCCGGAATTGGTCCCAGCGCGTGGGATTATAGACGATCTGCGCCTTGTAGAATGACGGACACAGGACCGCTGCATGACTGACCTCGCCGCACACGCCGCACCCGACGCAGCTGTTGTCGACGGAGGTGACGGGATCCTCGCGCAGCGGATCGGGATTGGGCTTGATCGTCAGCGACGGGCAGCCCGAGAGGCGGATGCAGCTATGGTCGCCAGTGCAGGTGTCCGGGTCCACGCCGAACCGCTCGCGAACGACGCGTTGCCCGCCCTCGATCGCTTTCTTCATGGCCGGTCTCACGCGCCGCTGCCGGTTGAGCTGGCATTCGGACTGGGCGATGATGACCTTCGGCCCCTTGTCCTTGCTCGTCAGCGCTTCGCGCAAGGTCTCGCGGACTTTCGCGACATCGTAGGTTCGGGTGAGGGTCCGCACCCAGGACGCCCCGATCCCGCGAACCGCGCTCTCGATCGGATGCTTGGTCCGCCGGACGGAATTCGAGCCGCGCGAGGAGAGCAGGTCCTGGCCGCCGGTCGCCGCCGAATAGCCATTGTCGACGATGACCGTCACCGTGTCGTCCTGGTTGAACACGGCGTTGCCGATCCCCGACGTCAATCCATTGTGCCAGAAACCGCCGTCGCCCATCACCGCGATTGCGCGCCGGTCGCGCGCCTTGAACGCGGACGCGCCAGCGGTCCCGAGCCCATAGCCCATGGTCGTGTTCCCGATGTGGAACGGCGGGAGGATGGAAAAGAGATGGCAGCCGATATCGGCGGACACATGAAATTGGCCGAGCTCGCGCTGGACGAGCTTCATTGCTGAGAAGATCGGCCGTTCGGGGCATCCGGTGCACAGGCCGGCGGGACGCTGCGGGACCTGCTCGGGCGTGATCGGGAGCGGAGCCGCCGGGACCGCGTCCGTAAGGGCGATGCCCTCGGCGAATCCGCGAAGGAATCTCGACACGCCTTCGCCAAGGATCGCGCCGCTATATTCGCCGGCTCTTGGAAGGATCTCCTTTCCGACCAGCCTGGTCTGGAGGTCGGCGCGTCTCAGGAGGCTGCTCAGCTCGTGCTCGATGAACTCGGGCTGCCCCTCCTCGACGACCAGGACAGCGCGCTTTCCGGCGCAGAAATCCCGGACCTCGTCCGGCACCAGCGGATAGGTGACGTTGAGGACATAGATCGGCACCTTCGAATTGCCATAGGCATCCGAAAGGCCGGCGACCTCAAGCACCCTGTTCAATGTGTTGAACAGCCCGCCCTGGACGATGATCCCGACCTCTCCGCCGGGAACCCCGAACTGCTCGTTGAGCTTCTGCTCCTTCACGAACGACACCGCGGCTGGCCAGCGATGCTCGATCTTCTCGATCTCGTGCGCGAAATTGGCGGGCGGAAGGACGATCCGGCTGAGGTCCCGAACCGGGCTCTCGGCCGCTTCCCAGACATTCATCGGCGGCCGCTTGTTGTCGCGTGCGGCAAAGGTACCGGTCTGGTGGCAGCCGCGGACCCGAAGCTCGAGCATCACGGGCGTGTTCGACGCTTCCGAAAGCTGGAACGCCTTCTCCACGAGGTCGACGAGGAGACCGTGGTTCGGGCGCGGGTCGAGGAGCCACATCTGCGATTTCATCGCGAAGGCATGAGTCCGCTCCTGCATGATCGAGGAGCCTTCGCCATAATCCTCGCCGACGATGACCAGGGCGCCGCCCTTGACCCCCCCCGAGGCGATATTCGAAAGCGCATCCGAAGCGACGTTCGTCCCGACCACCGACTTCCACGCGACCGCTCCGCGGAGCGGATAATTGACCGAGGCAGCGAGCATCGCAGCGGCAGCGGCCTCGCTCGCGCTCGACTCGAAATGCACGCCGAGCTCGAGCATCAGCTCATTGGCGTCCGCGAACACGTCCATCAGGTGCGATATCGGAGATCCCTGGTAGCCGCCGACATAAGCCACTCCCGACTGGAGGAGCGCCTTGGTCACCGCAAGGATACCCTCGCCGTGGAACAGCTCCCCCTCGCCGAGCCGGAGCTTCTCGACCTCCTTCTTGAAGGAGCGCTCGGCCACGGATCAGCCGGCTACGAAGGCGAGGACCCGGAGCGGGCTTCCCGAGCCGCCTTCGATCTTGAGCGGCGAAGCGACGATGACCGAACCCGTCGCAGGCAGCTGGTCGAGATTGGTGAGGCACTGCAGGCCATAGCGCCCGGCGCCATGGAACAGCGAGTGGGCCGGATAAGGCGGATCGAGAAGATGCGCCTGGCCGGCATCGGTTCCGATCGTCTCGACTCCAAAGCCATGGGCGTCGCGTTCCTCGACGAGGAACCGGACCGCCTGTGCGGATGGGCCAGGAGTGTGCGCTCCATCCTCGCGCCGGTTGACATAATCGTCGGTCGTTCGTTTCGACCAGTCTGTCCTGAGGAGGACCCAGGTGCGCGGGGGGATGCGCCCGTTCTTCGACTCCCAGTCGACAATGTCCTCGACGGTGAGGAGATAATCCGGGTTCGCTGCCGCCTTGGCGGAGACGTCGATGACAACCGCGCCGGCGACAAATTGCCGGGGATTGATGCTATCGAGCGCATTTTCGGGAAGGTCCTTGCCGCTCACCCAATGAACCGGCGCGTCGAAATGGGTCCCGGTGTGCTCACCCACGGTGAAATTGTTCCAGTACCAGGCGACTCCGCGCTCGTCGTAGCGCGAGATCTCCTCCTGGCTGAACCCGGCGCACTGGCCGAACTCTGGAGGGAGCACCAGGGTCGGAGTGTCCGGCGACAATGTCTGGGTCAAATCGACGGTCCGGATCGAACCCGAAGCGACACCCTTTGCGAACTCGCGCAACGCTTCAGAAGACACGGCCCTTCTCCCCTTCTAATGAAGCGATTGGTCTGTCACGAAATACTTGCATTTGCAAATTTATCGGCAGCCCTGCAGCTCAAGGGAATGACCGGGGGACAAGCACGGCGAATGGAACAGGATCCAAGGAAGCTCGCCGACCCGGCGTCACCCCGATTCCAGGTCGAGAAATATCCCTTCTACCTGCTCAACAGGCTGGTCAGCCGCTACAATGTCGTCGTCGAATCCCGGCTCCAGGACGTCGGTCTCGACATCCCTTACTGGCGCGTCCTCATGGTGCTTGGCCAAAGCTCGCCGCGGAGCATCGGGCAGCTGGCCGAGGCGAGCGTCATCCCGGTCTCGACGATCACCCGCATCGTGCAGAGGATGGCCGGATCCGGGCTCATCCAATGCGCTCCGCTCAGAACCGACAACAGGGTCGTTCAGGTGTCGCTTACGGCGCTCGGGAGAAAGAAGCTTCGCGAGGCGCGGAAGCGGACGGCGCCGATCTATTCCAAGGTCATCCAGGGTCTGACCCCGGATGAGTTCGAGGAACTGTGCGCAAGCCTCGACCGCCTCTACGACAATCTCGCCGAGCTCGTCCCGGGATTTCGCCGAACGACCGCTTCCGAAACGCCTGGGCGCGGCGACTCCGTCGCCGGCTAGTCGGGAACGACCGCGGTCGTCTCGATCTCGATCCTTGCGTCCGGCTCGACGAGTGCACCGACCTCGACGACCGTCATTGCCGGAAACGACTTGCCCATGATCTCGCGATAGGCCTTCCCGATTTCGGGAAGCGCCTTCACATAGTCATCGCGGCTCAAGAGATACCAGGTCATCCGGGTCACATGCTCCGGCCTCGCACCTGCTTCCGCCAGGATCATCACCGTGTTGACGAGGACCTGGCGGAACTGATCGACGAGGTCCGACGATCGGAACTCCTCGTTCTCGTCCCAGCCCACGATCCCGGCGGTGAAGACCAGCCGGCCTGCCGCGGAAATACCGTTGGAATAGCCTTTCGGGCGCTTCCAGCCGGCGGGCAAAAGGGTGCGGTGGATGGTCAAGCCTGTTTCTCCTTGTTGAGCACTGCCTCGAGGCGCCCTCGCCACTCGTCGGGCCAGGGCTTCGGGCGCATCCTTGTCATGCATGTGAGGACCTGGACGAAGTCGACCCGGAACCGGGGCTCGCCGAGCGATGTCACATCCGCTTCCAGTGCGACAGACGTGCGACCGACATTCTTGACGGTCACCTCGAAATCGAGCCGGTCGCCGAGGCGGCCGGGGCGAACGAAGGTCGCGTTCATCCGAACCGTCGGAAGCGCCAGCTGGAGATCGCAGTGCATCGTCCGGCGCGAGATCCCGAGGATGGATTGCGTCCAGTCCTCGATCGCTGCGTCGCACAATTCGAGATAGCGCGGATAATAACCGATCCCGGCGGCATCGCAGTGAGCGAAGCGCAGCGGAGTGGAAAAGACGAAGCTTCGGCTCACCGGAAAGCCGCCAGATGATCGCGCGCGATGATGACCTTCTGGACCTCGGAGGCACCCTCGTAGATTCGAAGCGCCCGGATCTCCCGGTACAACCGCTCGACCGTCACCCCGCGCGTCACCCCAAGGCCGCCGAACAGCTGGACCGCGCCGTCGATCACCCGCTGAGCCGACTCGGTTGAATGAAGCTTCGCAAGGGCGACTTCGCGCGTGGCGCTGTTCCCGGTGTCGCGCATCCACGCGGCCCGATAGGTCAGCAAGGCCGCGCCCTCGACGTCGAGCACCATGTCTGCAAGCCTCGCCTGGGTCATTGCATTGTCCGCAAGCAGCCCCGCCCCAAGTTGCCGCGAAAGCACTCGACCGGTGGCCTCCTCGAGCGCTCGCTCCGCGAACCCCAGGGCGGCGGCGGCAACCGTCGTCCGGAAGATATCGAGCGTCGCCATCGCCTGGTGGAAGCCGCGCCCACGTTCGCCGAGCAGCGCATGCTCTGGAAGTTCGATGCCGTTCAATGCGACGGTCGCAAGCGGGTGCGGAGCGATCACGTCGATCCGCTCGCTGTCGTCGAGCCCCGGGCTGTCCCGGTCGACAATGAAGGCGGACAGGCCGCGGGCCCCGGGCCTGTCCCCGTCACGAGCGACGACGACATAGAAATCGGCGATCCCGCCGTTGGAGATGTAGGTCTTGCAGCCGTCGAGCACCCATCCCTGCGCCGACTTGCTGGCGGCGGTTTCAATCGCCGCAGCGTCCGATCCGCAGCGGGGCTCGGTCAGTGCGAAGGCGGCGAGCTTCTGGCCACGGGCAACAGCGGGAAGATAGGATTGCTTCTGCGCCTCGGTTCCAGCGATCGAGATCATTCCCGATCCCAGCCCCTGCATTGCAAAGGCAAAGTCGGCCAGGCCCGACGACCGCGCGAGCGTCTGGCGGATGAGAGCGAGCGAACGGACATCGAGCCACTCGTGGATCCCGCCATGGGCCCGGGGAACGCAATAGCGCAGCCACCCCCCCTCCCCGAGCTTGCGCACGTAGGAACGGCAGGTCGAGTCGACGTCGCAATTCTCCTCGGCCGCGGTGCCGATCTCAGTTTCGCACCATGTCGCGAGCTCGGCCGCCAGGCGCCGATGCTCGTCGGTGAAGAACGGCCAGTCGAGCATCCTCCCGTCCAAGATTCAGTTTCCCTCGAACCTGGGCGTCCGCCGTTCGGCGAAGGCTTCATAGGCACGGTGGAAATCCTGGGTCGCCATGCACAGCGCCTGCGCCTGGGCCTCCATTTCGATTGCCGTCTCGAGGCTGACGTTCCACTCCTGGTTGAGCTGCATCTTGGTGACGCCATGAGCGAAGACCGGCCCATCCGCGAGCTCGCCTGCAAGTGCAAGAGCCTCATCCATGAGGAGTTCCGGCTCCACGATCCGGTTGTGGAAACCCCACCTTTCGCCTTCGTCGGCGGACATGAAACGGCCGGTCAGGAGAAGTTCGGTCGAACGCCCGAAACCGATGATCCTGGGAAGGATCGCGCACGCCCCCATGTCGCAGCCGGCAAGGCCGACCCTGGAGAAAAGGAACGCGGTCCTTGCCCTTGGCGTAGCCAGCCGGATGTCGGACGCCATCGCAAGGATCGCGCCCGCACCGGCGCAGATCCCGTCAATCGCAGCAATGACCGGCTGGCGGCACCCGCGAATGCTTTTGACGAGATCGCCGGTCAGCCGGGTGAAATCGAGCAAGGCCGGCATTTCGAGCTCGGTGAGCGGACCGATGATCTCGTGGACGTCGCCGCCCGAGCTGAAATTCCCGCCGGCCCCGGTGATCACCACCGCTTTCACCTCCGGAGCGCGCGCAAGCGCGTCGAACGTGTCTCGAAGTTCGGCATAGCTCTCGAACGTCAGCGGGTTCTTCCGCTCGGGCCGGTTGATGGTGATGATCGCCACGCCCTTGGCGAAGGTCCACGCGAAGTGAGCCGGCGCGAAGTCGCGCGCTTGAAAGGTCATGTTTCTCCTCCGGCGACAGAAATCGCCTGACCGTTGATGGACTGGCTTTCGGGATGGCAGAGCCAGGCGACTGCAAAGGCGACTTCCTCCGGTTCGATGAGCCTGCCCTGGGGATTGAATGCGGCGAGCGCTGCCCGCGCTTCGGATTCGGAACGGCCGGTCCTGCTCCGGATTCTCGCGACCGCTTCCGACGCGATCGCGGTGTCGGTGAAGCCGGGACAGACGGCATTCACGGTCACTTTGGTCTTGGCAAGCTCGGCGGCGAGCGCCCGGGTCAGTCCCAGAGCGCCATGCTTCGCGGCGCAATAAGGCGCCGTATAGGCATAGCCCTTCACCGCCGCGGTCGATGCGATCGTCACGATTCGCCCGTTCGCCGCCGTGAGCAGGTCGGGAAGCGCGAGCCGGCAGCAGGCGAACACAGACTCGAGGTTGACCGCGATCGTCGAACGCCAGTCCTCGAGCAAAAGCTCCTGGAATGGAGCGCTTGCCGCCGAACCGGCATTGTTCACAAGGATCGTGATCGGACCATTGGCGTCGCGGGCTGCCCCAAATGCACGTTCCACGTCCGCCCAAATAGTGACATCGCCGGGATGGACGAAAACGGATGCTTCGGATGCCCCCTCCTCGCCCGCACGCGAGCGGATCCGGGCTGCCGTATCTTCGAGCGCCCGGCGGCGTCGGCCGACAAGAGTCACTCGAGCGCCTTCGCTTGCCAATGAACCGGCAATTGCCGCCCCGATCCCTGATCCACCGCCGGTCACCACGGCGTGCGCACCCGAAAGCTTCACACCCTAAGCTCCGCCGAGCGCATTTCGGCCTCGCGCTTCAGGTTGCGGGCCAGCTGGGCCTGGCCATTGAGATATTGCGGCGGCACGTGGATGTCGCGGTAATCGAGCGCGGCCGCCGCGCGCAGG
>Ga0207657_10001550_pt1 | contig 24636 bp, 13 predicted proteins | sample KBSC33metaG_FD_184316 | JGI IMG/M metagenome (GOLD analysis project Ga0207657, IMG submission 184316) | Corn rhizosphere microbial communities from Kellogg Biological Station, Michigan, USA - KBS C3-3 metaG (SPAdes) (version 2) | ecosystem: Host-associated > Plants > Roots > Rhizosphere > Soil ... | reverse complement strand
TCGGACCACGATCCTGTCACGCTCGCGTTGTACGATGCCTGCGATCAGCCCACGGTCGATCTTGAGCATGTCGAGCGGAAGCGACGTCAGATAGTCGAGGCTTGCGTAACCCGTGCCGAAATCATCGACCGCGATCCTCAGCCCCACGTCGCGTAAGGTCGAGAGCCGCGCCGCGACACTCTCCCGGTCGCAAAGCAGCGCGCTCTCGGTGATCTCGAGCGTGATCCTTGCGGGATCGATGGCAGCCGCGTCGATCTCCTCGAGCAGCCAGCGGTCGTACCCGTCGCGGCTGATGTCGGCCGGGAGCAGGTTGATCGAGACAGCCAGATCCTTGAGCGGGCCTTCCCACACGGCCGCGCTGCGCAGTGCCTTGCGCTGGATCATGCGCGACAGCCGCTCGCCCAGTGCCGCGGAGTTGGCCCTTGTGAAGAGCGCCTCGGCATCGCGCGCAACGGCGCAGCGGACGAGCGCCTCGGCACCGGCGAAACGCCCGGTTTTCGCGTCGATGATGGGTTGAAAGAGAAGGTCGACCTGCTCGTGCGCGATCACCGCTTCGAGCAGAAGGTCACGCGCGGGAGAGACGGATGGTCTTGCCCCGATGTCCGACCCCCGTCTCCCACGCTTACAGATGCTGCCCCACCGCATGGATTGAGTGGGTACCGGGCCGCCCGCGGGACGGATATGCCGCTTTCGGCCGCGCTCCGAAACGGGACAGTGACCTCGCGCGGCGTTCCTCCTATCTTAGGCGGGTCGTTGAACGGCAGAGGAGCAGCGGTTGAACGCGGACTCACCCCAGGAGAAGGCGCCCATCGACCTGTCGGCGCGCGGGATCGGCCTGCTGTCCTCGCACACCGACGTCGCAAAGGCGGCCGAAGCGCTCCTGAAGCGCCGCTTCGTCTTTGCAGAGGTCCACGAGGCCGAGGTTCTCGTGGCGCTCGGCGGCGACGGCTTCATGCTCAACACGCTTCACGAGATGCTGGACGGCGACCGCCGATGCACGCCGGTGTTCGGAATGAACCGCGGAACCGTCGGCTTCCTCATGAACGACTGGCGGATCGACCGCCTCGCCGAGCGGATCGAGGCCGCGAAGCCGATACGCGTCGCCCCGCTCGAAATGAAGGCGACGACCGTCGGCGGCCAGGTCTTCACCCATTCCGCCATCAACGAAGTCTCGCTGCTGAGGGAAACCCGCCAGACGGCCAAGATCGAGATTTCGGTGAACGGCCACGTCGCCTTGCCCGAGCTCGCCTGCGACGGCGTGCTCGTCGCGACGCCCGCGGGGTCGACCGCCTACAACCTCTCGGCGCGCGGGCCGATCCTGCCCTTGGCCGCGAAAATGCTCGCACTGACCCCGATCAGCCCGTTTCGCCCCCGCCGCTGGTCGGGCGCGATCCTGCCCGACGACACCGCGGTCTGCTTCACGATCCACGAAGCGCAGAACCGTCCTGTTTCCGCCGTTGCCGACCAGACCGAGGTGCGCGACGTTGCGAAGGTGGAAGTGCGCCTCGACCGCGAGCGCTCGCTGACGCTTCTGTTCGACCCCGAGCACGCGCTCGACGAGCGGATCGCGATGGAGCAATTCGCGACCTGAAATTGTCGCGTGGTCACTTGCCTTTAAGGTCTGGCCCGCTATTTAGCCGCGGCGCCCCTCGGGGCTGCTCCCCGGTAGCTCAGCGGTAGAGCATCCGACTGTTAATCGGACGGCCGCCTGTTCGAATCAGGCCCGGGGAGCCATCTTTTCTCGCCCCAGGAACCCTTTCGCGCCCTCGGCCATCTTATGATGGAAGGAGGGCATCAAGTGGGCGAAGCAGCCAGCGCATCGGGACCGGATCTGTCGCAAGGCATCGCGCTCGGCGAAATCCCCGCCGAAGGCACGATCGCGGGCCGCGTCGGTGACGACCCCGTTCTTCTGTCGAGCCTCGGCGGAGAGCTGTTCGCGATCGGCGGATCCTGCACCCATTATGGCGGCAATCTCGGCGAGGGCCTCGCACGCGGCGCGACTGTCCGCTGCCCGCTCCACCATGCCTGCTTCGACCTTCGCACCGGCGCCGTGCTTCGAGCGCCCGCGCTGGACCCGGTCGAGCGCTGGGCCGTGGAGGTCGAAGGCGGCCGCGCCTTCGTCCGGCGCAGAATCGAGGAACGGCGCGCGGAGGCGACTGGCGCCGGCGCAGATATCAAGAAGATCGTGATTGTCGGCGGAGGCGCCGCCGGTCTTGCCTGCGCCCACGAGCTCCGCCGTCTCGGCTTCGAAGGGGGCGTCACCATCCTCAGCGCCGATTCCGACCCTCCGTGCGACCGCCCCAATCTCTCCAAGGATTATCTGGCGGGAAAGGCGCCCGAAGAGTGGCTGTGGCTGCGCGGGGACGATTGGTATGTCGACAACCATATCGAGCTGCGGCTCGGGATTGAGGCGACGCGGATCGATGCCGAGCGGCGGGAAGTCCATACGGGCTCGGGAGAGACCTTTCCGTTCGACCGGTTGCTGATCGCGACCGGCGGCGAGCCGAACCGGCTCTCCAACCCGGGCTTCGATGCGCCGAACGTCTTTACGCTGCGAACCGTGGCCGACGCGCGCGCGATCGGCGAGCATGCACGCGAGGGCAGCCGAGCAGTGATTATCGGCGCGAGCTTCATCGGCCTGGAAGCAGCCGCGGCGCTCCGCCAGCGAAAGGTTGGAATCGACGTGGTGTCGGTCGAGGAAGTGCCCCTCGAACATGTGTTCGGCGCCGAGCTCGGTCGCGAGATCCAGGCGCTCCACGAAAGGAACGGCGTCCGCTTCCACCTGAGCTCGGTGGTCGAATCATTCGACGGGCACGCCGTTCAGCTCAAGGGCGGCGAAACGCTCGAAGCCGATTTCGTCGTCGTCGGCATCGGCGTGCGCCCGCGAACGGCGCTGGCGGAAAGCACCGGGGCCCAGGCCGACCACGGAGTCTTGGTCGACTCATTCCTCGAAACATCGGTGCCGGGCATCTTCGCCGCGGGGGACATCGCGTCATACCCGCAACCGGTCACCGGCGAACGAACACGGATCGAGCATTTCGTGGTCGCAGAGCGGCAGGGCAAGGTCGCCGCCGCCAACATGCTGGGCCTCGGCAAGCGCTTCGAATCGGCGCCCTTCTTCTGGACCGAGCAATATGGCGTCCCGATCCGCTACGTCGGCCGAGCAAGCGGCTGGGACGCGGTCACGTGCGAGGGCGACTTCGAAAGCGGCTCGCTGGTCGCCCGCTACTTCGTTGACGGCCGCCATTGCGCGACCGCAACGGTCGGCCGCGACGATGCCAATCTCGAAGATGAGCTCAGCCTGGAAGCCCAGGCCAGCAGCTAGCTCAGCCTTCCAGCGCCGCCATCAGGCTCGCATTGCCGCCCGCCGCCGTCGTGTCGATGCAGGTCACCCGCTCGGTCGCGAACCGCGCGACATAATGCGGGCCGCCGGCCTTGGGACCGGTGCCGCTGAGGCCCTCGCCACCGAACGGCTGGCTCTCGACGACGGCGCCGATCTGGTTGCGGTTGACGTAGAAATTGCCGACCCGGGCATGCTCCTCGACATAGTCGCGCACGGTGTCGACGCGGCTCTGGAGGCCGAGCGTCAAGCCGTAGCCAGTGGTGTTGATCGCCTCGACGACCTTGTCGAGTCTGTCACCCGGAAAGCGAATGACATGCAGGATCGCACCGAAATTTTCGCGATTCAATTGGCTTAGCGACTCGATTTCATAAAAAGCGGGAGCAACGAAGCAGCCGTTCGCGGCCCCCTTTGGCGGCTCCAGCCTGCAGATCCTCTTCGCATTCTTGTCGAGCCATTCGAGATGCTCCTCGAGCACCTTCTTCGCGGCCTCGTCGATCACCGGGCCGACGTCGGTCGCGAGGTCGCCCGGATCCCCGACGTTGAGGGCCTCCATCGCGCCGGCGATCATCTCGATCATGCCGTCGGCGACGTCCTCCTGGACGAACAGGACCCGCAAGGCCGAGCACCGCTGGCCGGCGCTCTGGAAGGCCGACGAGATGACATCGCGAGTGACCTGCTCAGGCAGCGCCGAGCTGTCGACGATCATCGCATTCTGGCCCCCTGTCTCGGCGACGAACGGGATGATCGGCCCGTCGCGCTCGGCAAGCGTGCGGTTGATCGTTCGCGCGGTTTCGGTCGAGCCGGTGAACACGACGCCCGAAAGCAGCGGATGCGCGGTCAGCGTTCCGCCCACCACCCTGCCCGAGCCAGGCGCAAGCTGGACGATGTCCTTGGGAATGCCCGCCTGGTGCATCAGTTCGACGGCAAGCGCGGCGACGAGCGGGGTCTGGCCGGCGGGCTTTGCGATCACGGCGTTACCAGCCGCAAGCGGCGCCGACACCAGGCCTGTGAAGATTGCGAGCGGGAAATTCCACGGCGAAATGGCGCCAATTACGCCTCGCCCGTGCAATCGCAGCTCGTTCTGTTCCCCGGTCGGGCCCGGGAGCGGGAGCGGCTTCGTGAACTGACGCCGCGCCTCAGACGCGTAGAAACGCAGGAAATCCACCGCCTCGCGCACTTCCAGTACGCCGTCGATCAGCGTCTTCCCGGCTTCGCGGGTGCAGAGCGAGAAGAATTCTTCCGCGTGCGCCTCATAGAGATCGGCCGTTCGTTCGAGCAGCCTGGCCCGCGCTTCGCCGCCAAGCGAATCCCAGTCGACCTGAGCGGCATGACCGGCACGAACCATCAGATCGACGTCGGCGGCTGTCGCCTCGAACGTCGTCCCGACAGTAACCCGATGATCGTGCGGTGACACGATGGACCTCGGCTCGCCCTTCCCGCGGCCGGGCTTCGCGGTCCAAGTGCGCGATTCGAGCGCTTTCAAGCGATCTAGCAGCGGCTCGCGCACCAGCGGATCGCTGAGATCGACGCCGGCGCTATTGCGGCGCTGCGCACCGAAGAGCTCCGTCGGCAGGACGATCTTCGGGTTCCGCTTCGGCTCCAGCGCCTCCAGCTCGGCGACCGGGTCGCCGACCAGCTCGTCGATCGACACCTGCTCGTCGGCTATTCGGTTGACGAAGCTCGAATTGGCGCCGTTCTCGAGGAGCCGGCGGACGAGATAGGCGAGCAGCTCCTTGTGGCTGCCGACCGGCGCGTAAATTCGAACTGGAGTCTGCGCATCGCCGAGATGGCGTTCGAGCTTGGCCAGTTCCTCGTAAAGCTCCTCGCCCATCCCGTGCAGGCGCTGGAACTCGAACGCCCTGCCATGGGCGAGCGCCTTCACCTGTCCGATCGTGTTCGCATTGTGGGTCGCGAAAGCGGGATAGATGACGTCCTCGGCCGCCAGGAGCTTCTTCGCGCAGGCGAGGTAGGAAACGTCGGTAGCGACCTTGCGCGTCCAGACCGGATAGTCGGTAAGGCCGCCGACCTGCGCCAGCTTGATCTCGGTGTCCCAATAGGCGCCCTTGACCAGCCGGCACATCAGCTTTCGGCCGTGCCTCCGCGCGGCCTCGATCACCCAGTCGCACAAAGGGACGGCGCGCTTCTGATAGGCCTGAATGGCGATCCCGAACCCTTCCCATCCGCCGGCGAACAGCTCGTCGTCGGCAAGTAGCGCCTCGAACACGTCCATCTGCAGCTCGAGCCGATCGGCCTCCTCCGCATCGATGGTGAAATGGACGTCGGCCCTTGATGCCTTGAGCGCCAACTCCCGAACGATCGGGACCACCGCTTCGAGCGCTTGTGCACGGTGCGTGAACTCGAAGCGCGGGTGGAGAGCGGTCAGCTTGACCGAGATGCCGGGCGCCTTCTTGAACCCGCCTTTTGCTTCCTTGCCAATGCGGTCGAGCGCATTCGCATAGGCCTGCTTGTAGCGCTCGGCATCCGCGAAGGTCTTCGCGGCCTCCCCAAGCATGTCGAAGCTGTGGCTGAGGCCCTTGCGGCGCTCGGGATCTGCTCGCTTCAGCGCCTCATCTATGGTCCGGCCGAACACGAAGTTGCGGCCGAGGATCTTCATCGCCTCGCGCACCGCAGTCCGGACGACGGGCTCGCCGAGACGACCGACGGCGCGGCCGAGTGCGGCCTTCCAGTTATCAGAGCGGTCCTGGGCCCCTTCCAGCACCTTGCCCGTCAGCAGCAGCGAAAAGGTGGCGGCGTTGACGAAGGAGGAGTCCGAGCGGCCGAGCTTCTCCGACCAGTCGGGTCCCGAGAGCTTGTCGGCGATAAGCTCGTCGGCGGTGTGAGCGTCGGGGATTCGCAGCAGCGCCTCGGCGAGGCACATCATGGCGATGCCCTCGTCCGAACCGAGATCGTAGGCGTGAAGGAACGCGTCGACGCCCGACGGCTTGTGCGCCCGGACGCCTTTCACGAGGGCGCGTGCCGCCGCCGTAGCCTCACCGAGCTCGTCCTTCGTCAGCCGCGCCTGGGCGATGCGTTCGTTCGCGACCAGCTCCTCATTGGGCCGGTAGGCCCGCCGAAGCTCGGTTCGATCGATGGGTCCCACCGGCATCGCCGGCTCGGCTACGCGATCTGCCCGTGGCAATGCTTGTACTTCTTGCCCGACCCGCACGGGCACGGCGCGTTGCGGCTGACCGGCGCTTCGACGACTCCGCCGTCCTCGCGCTGCGGCATCGGCTGCTGCGGGATGTTGCCGAAGGGAATGCTCGACATCACGGCGCCCGTCGCCGCATCGATATCGGCAGTGTCGTCGTCGCCCGAGAAGGGATCGAGATGCTGGGTGATAAAGTCCGGCAGCGACGGCGGCGGAGGTGGAGGAGGCGCCTCGAACTGCACCTGCGCGCGCATCAAAATACGCGTCACTTCCTCGCGGATCGACACGAGCAGCCGCTCGAACAGCAGGAAGGCTTCCTGCTTATATTCGTCGATCGGCTTCTTCTGGGCGTAGCTGCGGAGGTGGATGACCTGCCGAAGCGCGTCCAGCGTCGCGAGATGCTCCTTCCAGTGATGGTCGAGCGTCTGGATGAGAATCTGCTTCTCGACGTCGTTCCAACGCTCCGGCTCGAAGCCGTCGAGCTTCCCGGCCATCGACTGGTCGGCCAGTTCCTGGAGCCGTTCGCTGACGATCTGGGGCGAGACCTCATCTTCCTTCAGCCACTCGTCGATCGGCGGCTGAAGGCCGAGAACGACGTCGATGCTCTCCTTGAGGCTGTCGACGTTCCACTGTTCGGGATAAGTCCCCTCGGGGCAGTTGACCGCGACGATTGCCGCCACGGTCTCCCCGCGCATGTCGTGGATGACCTCGTTGACGTCGTCCGCGTCCATGATGTCCGCGCGCTGCTCGTAGATGACCTTGCGCTGGTCGTTCATCACGTCGTCGAATTCGACGACCTGCTTGCGAATGTCGTAGTTGCGCGCCTCGACCTTCTTCTGCGCGGTCTCGATCGCCTTTGAAATCCACGGGCTGACGATCGCTTCGCCGTCCTCGAGGTTCTTGTTCATAAGCCGCGCGAACATCGTCTGCGGCCCGAAAATCCGAAGCAAATCGTCGTCGAGGCTGAGGTAGAATTTCGAGAGGCCGGGGTCTCCCTGGCGGCCCGAGCGGCCGCGCAGCTGATTGTCGATGCGCCGGCTCTCGTGGCGTTCCGTGCCGAGCACGTAGAGGCCGCCGATCGAGAGCACGTGCTGCTTCTCGGCGATTATTTCCTCGCGGATTTTCTCGGCCTGCGCCTCATATTCGGGCGTGCCGGCGACGAGTTCCGGGAATTCGTCCTCCATCCGGAACTCGAGGTTGCCGCCGAGCTGGATGTCGGTGCCACGGCCGGCCATGTTGGTCGCGATCGTCACCGCGCCGATGCGGCCGGCCTGCGCGACGATATGCGCTTCACTCTCATGGAAGCGGGCGTTCAGCACTGTGTGCTTCACCCCTTCCTTCTGGAGATATTCGGACAGCATTTCCGACTTCTCGATCGACACCGTGCCGACGAGCACCGGCTGCCCCAGCTCCTGCTTTTCCTTGAGTTCGGCGGCGATCGCCCCGAACTTCTCGGTAATGGTCTTGTAGAAGACGTCGTCCTCGTCGATCCGCTGGACCGGGACGTTGGTCGGAATCGCGACCACGTTCATCTTGTAGATGTCGAAGAACTCCGGCGCCTCGGTCATCGCGGTGCCGGTCATGCCCGACAGCTTCGGGTACATTCGGAAGTAGTTCTGGAACGTGATCGAGGCGAGCGTCTGGTTCTCGGGCTCGATCTGGACTCCTTCCTTGGCCTCGACCGCCTGATGGAGGCCGTCGGACCAGCGCCGGCCGTCCATCATGCGGCCGGTGAACTCGTCGATGATGACGACCTTCTCGTCCTTCACGATATAGTCGATGTCCTTCTTGAACATGACGTTCGCCTTGAGCGACTGGTTCAAGTGGTGCACGACCTGGGTGTTGGCGATGTCGTAGAGGTTGCGGCCCTCGATCAGCCCCGCCTCCTCGAGCATGCGCTCCGCCTTTTCGGTCCCGTCTTCGGTGAGGACGATGCTCTTCTGCTTCTCGTCCATGTCGTAATCGTCGGGGACGAACTGCTTCACGACGCGATCGACGTTGATGTAGAGGTCCGACTTGTCGTCGGTCGGGCCCGAGATGATGAGCGGCGTGCGCGCTTCGTCGATCAGGATCGAGTCCACCTCGTCGACGATCGCGAAATTGAACGGCCGCTGGACCATCTGGTCGCGCGAGAATTTCATGTTGTCGCGCAGGTAGTCGAAGCCGAACTCGTTGTTCGTCCCGTAGGTGATGTCGGAATGGTAGGCGGCCCGCCGCTCCTCGTCGGAGAGGTTCGGGACGATCACGCCGACGGTCATTCCGAGGAAGCGGTAGATCTGCCCCATCCAGTCGGCGTCGCGGCGGGCGAGATAGTCGTTGACGGTGACGACGTGGACGCCCTTGCCATCGAGCGCATTGAGATAGACCGCCAGGGTCGCGACGAGCGTCTTTCCTTCTCCGGTCTTCATCTCGGCGATCTCGCCGCGGTGAAGCGCGATTCCGCCGATCAGCTGGACGTCGTAATGCCGCTGGCCGAGCGTTCGAATGGCCGCTTCGCGGACGGTCGCGAAGGCTTCGGGGAGGAGATCGTCGAGCTTGTCGCCATTGGCGAGCCGCTGGCGGAATCTCTCAGTTTGCTGGCGCAGCTCCTCGTCGGTCAGCGCATGGATGTTGGACTCGAATCCATTGACGGCATCGACGTACTTGCCGAGGCCCCGGACGTATCGGTCGTTGGCCGATCCGAAGATGCTTTTTGCCACTGCGGCGAACATGGAAATCCCTTAAAAACCCGGGCGCTGCAGAAAGGGCGAAAGCTCCCGCCGACGCTGGGGAAATTGCGCTCGGCGATGTAAGGAGCGCCCCTCTCATAGTCAATTAAGGCGAACCGTTATGGGACTGACCGGCGGATGCATGTGCGGCACGGTCCGCTACGAGCTGAAAAGCGAGCCGTCCGACTGCGGCTGGTGCCATTGCCGAACCTGCCAGCTCAGCAGCGGCGCGCCGGCGCAGGCATTCGCGAGCGTCCCGAGGGGCGACTGGGCCGCGACCTCAGGCTCGGACAGGATCCGCACCGTCCATTCAAGCAGCTTCGGCCAGCGGTTCTTCTGCGGCGAGTGCGGAACGCCGCTCTACGTCACGGTCGACCACCAGCCCGAGACGCTCGACTTCAGCGTCGTCACCCTCGACGACCCCGACGCAGTGCCGCCCGAATATCACATCTTCTGGTCAAGCAAGATCGGCTGGTTCAACCCGGCCGACGACCTCCCACGCCATGAGCGGTTCCGCCCGGAGACGGTTGGGCTACGCGGTACCGAGCCGCCGGATGACAGCTCAATGACCGGTGGAGCGAAGAGCTAGAGATTGCCCTCCAGCCACTGCTGGATCTGGCTGCGCGGCGCCGCGCCCACCTTCTGAGCAACCGGCTGGCCACCCTTGAAGAGGAGCATGGTGGGAATCCCGCGCACGCCATAGCGACCGGGCGTATCCGGATTTTCGTCGATGTTGAGCTTGGCCACCGTCACCTTGTCGCCGAGGTCGTTGGCGATCTCTTCGAGCGCCGGCGCGATCATCCGGCACGGGCCGCACCATTCCGCCCAGAAATCAACGAGCACGGGCCCGTCTGCGCCGAGGACGTCATCTGCGAAATTCTGGTCGGTGACCGTCTTGGTGGCCATGGCGAGCGACTCTCCTGTCAAAGGTTAACGGTCATATGGGCGCTCCGCTTGCTCCTCTCAAGCCATGACCTCGATCAGTTTTGGCCCCGCCGTGTAGAGGAGCGCGGCGCGAATTTCCCGGCCCGGGAAGATGATTCGAAGCGCGTCCGCATAGGCGCGCATCTGCGCCCGGTGCGCCGCGGGGATATCGGCGTCGCTCGCCGGCACCCGCCCGGTCTTGAAGTCGATCACGGAAACGCGCTGGTCCTCCACGAGGAGGCGGTCGACAGTTCCGGCGATCACCCGGCCATCGCCGAGCGTGGCGGCGAGCGGCGCTTCGCCAAGCGAGCCCTCGCCGAACAAGGCGGAGAAGCGGCTGTCCGCGATGATTCCACAAACCTGCTCGACGATCTCGCGTCGGGCGTTTGCCCCAGCCAGCCCGGCAGAGCGTTCGAGCCAGCGATCCGCGGCGGTCGCGCGACTTGCGGGATCGACCGACGGAAGCCGCTCGAGCAGGTGGTGAACCCAGGTGCCGCGCTGCGCCGCCGCGCGCATCGCCTCGCTCGGCGGCGGCGCGCTTTCGTCGTCGGCGGCAATGGCTGATGGCGCCAGCGGCCGCGGCGGCCGCGCCTCGGGCGGAGCGGCGGTTCGCGCCCACTCGGGAATGCCGATCGGAGGCAATCGCTTCTTCTCGGCCTTGGCTTTGCCCCGGGCGGTTACCGCCGAACCATAGACGAGACCCGCGCCCCACTTGCCATCCTCGACTGGTTGGGCGCCGACCGAAACCAAAGCGCGCTCCACGGCGACGTGCCAGCAATTGGCCGGACGCGCCTCGGAACCGTCCTTCTTAGGCTTCGGCGCGACCCCCGAGACGATAAGCCGGTCAGCCGCGCGAGTGAGTGCCACGTAAAGCAGCCGCCAATGCTCCTCGAGATCGCGCTTCTCCTCAGTCGCGATCGCTTCCTCGAAGGGCGGGCAGCGCTCCTCCTTCTTCGGGCGAAGCAACGGCACCGCCCCCGACGAGCCGATCTCGAAATCGAGGGTGATCGAGGTTCGCCCGAGCCGCGCGGGATCGGCTGTCGCATCGGCGAGGATCACGACCGGCGCTTCCAGACCCTTCGCGCCGTGAACCGTCATCACCCGAACCTCGTTGGCTGGCCTGCCGGGATCGCGCTGGACATCGACGGTGCCGCGCGAAAACCAGGAGAGGAAGCCATCGAGCGACGCAGTCTCGGTGCGCTCGAACTCTACCGCGCTGTTCATGAGTTCGTCGATGGGGTCGCGCGCCGCCATGCCGAGACGCGAATAGAGCTTGCGCCGCCCCTGCATCGGCCCTGACAGGATCGTTTCGAGGAACACCGACGGCGTCGTGAAATCGGCAATCCGCAGCAGTTCCAGCAAGGCCTCGAGCGCAGTCGTGAAGGCTTCATTTTCCCGTGCCCGCTGCCGCAACTCACGCCACAGGCTGCCCTTGCGGCCGTACGCGAGCGCCCGCAGCTGCTCCTGATCCCAGCCCATCAGCGGCGAGACGAGCAGGCAGGCGAGGCTGAGGTCGTCGTTGGGCTGCACGGCAAACTTCACTGCGGCGAGCAGGTCCTGAACCGCCAGCGGCTCGTGAAGGTGAAGGCGATCGACGCCCGCCACCGGAACGCCCGCCGTGAACAGCCGCGCGACGATGAGCGAAGCCAGCTCGCCACGGCTCCGTACGAGGACGAGGATGTCGCCCGGCGTCAGCGGCCGTTTCGTGGACGGCAGATACGGCGCCTCCTCGACGAGCGCCCTGATTCGTGCCGCGAGCGCATCCGCATATTGCCTCGCGCGGATCGAAACCCAGGTCTCCTCGCCTTCATCGCCCTCCTCATCGAACTCGGGCGCAAACGGCTGCCACAGCTCCACCTGCCCCGCCCGGTCATCGTGGAAGGCAGCGTGACGCGGAGGCCGCGCACCCAGCGCCAGCGCCTCGGGCCCCAGATCGTCGATCACCGCGTCGACGACGTCGAGCACCGGCTGCGCCGAACGGAAGCTCGCGGCGATTGACAGGTCGCGGAAGTCGCGAGTCCGTCGCTTGAACAGGTCCAGTGTGTCCTCGGAATCGCGGAGCTCATTCGCGCGCTGGCGAAATTCCTCGCGAGCCTGCTCGAAGCGCTTGGGATCGGTGCCCTGGAAGCCGTAGATGGCCTGCTTGAGGTCGCCGACCATGAAGAGCGTCCGGTGCCGCTCCTCGCTTTCGCTCGAGCCGCTGAAATATTCCGCGACGAGTTCGCCGATGATGTCCCACTGGGCGGCGTTGGTGTCCTGCGCCTCGTCGACCAGCACATGATCGACCTCGCGGTCGAGCTTGTAGCGGACCCAGTCGCCGATTCCGGGCTGCTTGAGCAGGTCCCGGGTCCAGTCGATCAGGTCGTTGAAATCCGCGACCCCGGCCGCACGCTTGGCGCGGGTGTACGCGGTGGCGAACGCCTGCCCTGCGCGAAGCCCCGCAGCTATATCGGCGGCAAGTCGAGCTCCGTTCTGGATTCGAAGTAGTTCGCTAATCAGGTTTGCAAGCCGTCCCGCGTGCGTTTCGTAATGCGGCTCTGCCCTCGACTGGCCGGCGGACACCTTGAGCGTGTCCTTTTCGGTCAGCACGACCTTCCGCAGATCTCCGAGCGCTGCCGCGCGCTCGATCGGAGACAGCGCCAGCCATTCCTCGATCGCTTCGGCGTGACCTACGCCCGTCTTCGCGCCCCATTTGCGGTTCGCGTCGGCGACCGCCCGGAGCAGATCGCAGTCGAAGCCCTCGTCGCCGCAACGATGGGCAATATAATCCTCAACCGATTCCTCGGGCAGATTCATCAGCGAGTGGACCATCGCCGCGAGCTTTTCGCGCGGGCCCAGCGACGCGATGGCTTCCGATTTGCGCGCGCACACCTGCAGGTACTCCACGGCACCGCCTTCGCCGAGCCGGCGGCTGAGCGACTGGACGTCGCGAATCAGCCGCTCATCGCCCTGCGCCTCCGCGTCGGCCATGAGGTCTGCCAGCGTTCGCCTGACAAGCTCCTGCTCGGCTCTCCCCTCGATCGGCTGGAAACCGGGCGTGATCCCCGCTTCGGCAGGGAAGGCGGCGAGCAGCGATTGCGCAAAGGCGTGGATCGTCTGGATCTTGAGCCCGCCCGGACAGTCGAGCACGCGCGCAAACAGCTGCCGCGCCCGCTCCATCGTTCGCGGGTCGTCCTTTGCCCGCAACGCGAACAGCTCTTTCCTCAGCACCTTGTCCGGAACCCGCACCCAACTCGCAAGGCGCGCGCCGAGACGGTTCGCCATCTCCGCCGCAGCCGCCTTGGTGAAGGTCAGGCAAAGGATCGATTCAGGCCGCGCGCCCTGGAGCAGCAGAAGTAGCACCCGCGCAGTCAGCACCTGCGTCTTGCCTGTGCCCGCGGATGCCGAAAGCGCGGCGTGGACCGCGGGATCGGCCGCAAGCGCCTGCTCGTCGCCAAGCGAGGGGAATGGCTTGAAGCGCTGGCTCATGCCGCTTCCAAAGCGGTGGCGAAAGCCATAGACATAGGACCATGAACGACGAGAGTGACAAGGCGTCCGAAGAGCGCCGGGCCAAGCTGGTGAAGGCGGGCGTTGCGGTGGGGATCGGCTCTGCGGCCATCGTCGCCGCGCTGCTCTACGCGTCCAAGGTCAAGAAGAAGCCGCGCCGCTAAGCCGGTCATTTGCGGCCGTACCATTCTTCGAGCCGCATCAGCTGGTCGTAATCGCCATAGGGCGCGTAAGCCGGGTTTAGCTTGGCTTCGAACGGCTTGGTGCCCGTCAGATAATCGCGCGCGACCTCCCCAAACTTGTGGGCGGCATGGACGAGGAACTCGCCCGGCTGCATATCCTTGTCCGGGCGCATCAGGCGGCCGAAATTGCCGCGATAGCGCTGCAGCGACCAATATTCGAAGGCCTCCGGGTCGCCCTCCACGCCTTCGAAGCCACCCTGGCGCCCGATCAGGCCCAATAGGCCGAGCTGTAGCGCAAAGCCTTCGTCGACCGCTTTCTGCGAAGGCGGCTTTCCGGTCTTGTAATCGATGATCGCGAGCCCGCCGTCGGCCAGGCGATCGATGCGGTCGGCGCGGCCTTGGACGGTCACGCCCGAAAGGGACGCTTCGCCCTTGATCTCCGCTTTGAGCGGGCGGCGTCCCTCTGCCTGGTTGGCGCGCTCCATCGCCGCGATCCAGTCGATGGCTTCCAGCAGCCGCGGCGCCCACAAAGCGCGCAGCATGGGATGGATCGCCTCGTCGCCAAGCAGTCGCTCGGCGCGCGCGCGAAGCTTGTCGGGGTCACACTCATCGTGAATGAGCCACTCCTCGAAGACCTTGTGAACCGCTTCGCCTTTCCAGCGCGCGGTATGATCGGCATCCACAGGGTCTTCCGCCCGCAACCGCAGGATCGAGCTCGCATAAAAGGCGAAGGGATCCGCCTTCAGGCGATCGACGGAGGTCACCGAAATCCTGTCGGGCCGCTGCTCCGCGGGCGGCGAAGGCGCCGGTCGTTCAACCGGCTGCGGCGGGCCGGGGTCGTCCAACGCGCGGGTGATCCCTTCGAGCACCAGATCGCGCGGCAGACCGCCGGTCATCGCGTCCAGTCTCAGGAGGAAGCGCGAAGCGACGGTCGGGGAGCGGCTGTCCCGCCGGGCGCGCGTGATGAGCACCTCGGGCGCCCCGAGCGCACTCGCGAAATCGTGCGCGGACAGGCCGACCCGATACTCGAGCGTGGGCATGCCGAGCGTCGCCCGGACCTTGGGCGGAAGCCACGGGTCCGGAGCGGGGAGCGCCGGCCACACACCTTCGTTGAGGCCGCCGAGGACCACCATGTCGGCGCGCTGAAGCCGCGCTTCGAGGAGGCCCCAGATGAAGATACGCGGGTGACCGCCATAAGGCGGGCGCACGGCGCGTTCGTCGAGAAACTGGCGAAGAAGCGGCACGGCATCTTCGGCGCTGACCGGCAGCCGCTCGTCGGAATCCGAGCCCTGAAGCTCGGCGACCAGCTCGGCCGCGATCCGCCCCTCGGGCCCTCGCCAGGCGGCATCACCTGCCAATTTGGTCGCCGCCTCGCCGAGGATTTCCGCAAGTCGGGAAAGTGGTATCGGCTCGCGCAGCAATCCATCGAGCCCTGCGACGCGGTCACGAACCGCGCTCCACGCGCGCATGACCTTTTTCTCCGCGAACCTTGCGTCAAGCCCCGCAAGCCCGGCCGGCGGACGGGGTCCGCGCAGCGCGAGGTCGAGCGAGCGAACATGGTCGAGCCATTCGACGCGCTTCTCGCCTTCGCCGCCAACCAGGGGATGCTTCAGCAGGGCCAGCAGCGATACAGGCGCCAGATCCTCCGCAAGCGCTGATGCAATCCCAAGCAGCAACGTGCCAGATGCGACCTCCGACAGCGGCTTGCCGGCGCTGTCGTCGGCTTGGATTCCCCACCGCCGCAGCAGTGCCGAAACGCGGCCCGCGAGCTGGCGGTCTGGCGTGACTAGTGCCGCGGTCTTGCCCGGCGTCTCCAGCGCCCGGCGCAACGCGAGCGCAATCGCCTGCGCTTCGGCGGCCGGATCGGGGAGCTCGGCAAGCCGAATGCCGCTGAGGCGGCGCTCGGCCGGGCGAAGCGTCTCCCATTTGTGCGAATAATCCGGCGCCGCCATGGCGTTGGCCACCGCCCGCGAGCGGGCCGACGGCGACGCGGCGCGGCCTGACCAGCGCCAGCGCTGAACCTCCTCGCGGCTGACGCCGATCCGGTCGAGCAAAAGCTTGAGGTGGAATTGCGGATGGGTCGCCTCGCCGCGGCGATTTTCGTCGGGGTCGAGGGCCTCCCATTCTTCCTTGGGAAACAGGTCGGCGAGCCAAAGCCCCGGCAACACCGCCATCCCTTCGGGCATACGGGCGACCCGCCCGACCAGGGCCGCCACGGCCGGGGCCGCGGTCGTGACGCCGGCTGCAACGGTGAAGCCCGGCGGCGGCGCGCTCGCCCATCGGTCGGCGAGCGCATGAAGCAGGCGATTGCGGCGCTCGGCCAGGTCGATCACGCCCTCGGCCCCGATAATTTGAGGCCAAATTTCGTAGATCAATCTGAGCTTTTCGAGCGATCTCTCCCAATGTCTCGCAAGTTCGGCAGTCTCACTGACCGCCTCCCCCAGCCGCGAAGGCGCGATCTCTTCGATGAGTAAGGCGTCGAGCGTTCGCGCGAGATCGCTCGCGAGGCGCAGGCCCTCCGCCGATCCTTCGGCGCCGACGATCGACGCGAGCCGCAAGACACGCTCGGTCGGATCGATCGCGGGCTCGACCGGATCGTCGTCCATGGCTTCGAGCGCCCCGCCGACCCGGTCGTCGATTTCGGGATCGCCGATGGGGATCATTCGCGGCAGCAACAGGCCGCTGCCGCTCGCGCGGACGAATGCGTCTGTGACCGCCCTCACTGCGCGATTGTTGGGAAGGAGGATTCGCCCGCGCGCAAGGCCCAGGGGGTCCTTCCCAAAGCGCGCGATCAGCCCGGCCGCGAGCGCGTCGGCGAAGGAGCGGTGCGACGGGATGGTGAAGACGGCGACCCGCGCCGCGTCAGGCATGCTCGAGCGCCGCTTCCGTCAGGCGGATCGATTGCGGGGTGCCGACGTCGAACCACAGCCCCTGGTGCACCGCGCCGAAGCAGCGCCCTTCCTCGATCGCGCGGTCCCACAGAATATTGGTCGAGAACGGGCCCTCGGGCGCATCCCGGAGCAGCCGCTTGGACGCGATCTGGATGCCCGTGAAGACGAACGGCGCAACGTGGCTCCGCTCTCGGCGGCGGAGGCGGCCGGTGCGGTCCATGTGAAAGTCGCCGATGCCCTTGTGGTTGAGCGCGCGCGCCTGAGGCACGAGCAGAAGCAGCGCGTCCATCTTCGCGCTATCCCAGTGCGACGCCAGCAGCTTCAGCGTATCGGCCGGCCCGTCGATCCACAAATTGTCGCTGTTGAGCGCGAGGAACGGGTCGGTATCGATCAACGGGGCGGCTTTGACGAGCCCTCCACCGGTTTCCATCAGCAGGTCGCGTTCGTCGGAGATGACCACCTCGAGCCCGTGCTTGCGGCTGGCGAGATGCGCCTCGACCGCGCTCGCGAGATAATGGACGTTGACCACCACCTTCTTCACGCCCGCCGCCTTCAATTTCTCCAGCACATGGTCGAGCAACGCCTTGCCGCCGACCTCGATCAAGGGCTTGGGCTTGGTGGCGGTCAGCGGGCGCATCCGCTTGCCGAGCCCGGCCGCCATGATCATCGCCGTGGTCGGAACCTCGGCCGGCACTTCGGCGCGCAGCCTGAGGGCGCGCTTGGCCTGGCTCACGCCGCCTCCATCCACGGCTCGCGCCGATATTCCGACGTAATGTTCGCATCGAACCATGCGCGCACCGGCTCGAGGTGCGGCTGCGCGAGGTCGCGCTCGAGGAGGCCCCACATGCGCGGCTGGAACTGGCGGTAATGCGGCTTGTTGTCGCGCTTCCACAGCCGGGTGAAGACGCCGAGGATGCGCGTGTTGCGCTGCGCTGCGAGCGCCCAATAGGCCCGCTCCAGCGCGTCGCCGTGGCCGGTCGCCGCGACGTAGCGGTCGATCATCGCCCGCTCGATCTCCGCCGCCACGTCGCGCCGTGCATCCTCGAGCACCGATGCGAGGTCATAGGCCGGGTGGCCGGCGAGAGCGTCCTGGAAATCGAGCAGCCCGAAATGCGCGACTCCTTCGTGACCCTCGACCAGCATGACATTCTCGGCGTGATAGTCGCGAAGGACGGTCACCGGGCCCAACCCGTCCGCCGCGACAGGCGCCAGCACCTCGGTCCAGGCCGCCAGGTAGGTATCGGCGTCGACCTCCGCCCCGACCGCCGGACAATACCAGTCGGTGAACAGCCTCAGCTCCTCGATCCACTGGTCGAGGCCGTGCGGCTTCAGCCCCGCCATCGGCGGGTGCCGGTGAAGGTGGATGAGCACGTCGGTCGCAAGCCCGTAGAGTTCGAGCTCGCGCGACGGGTCCTCGTCGAGGAATTCTCGAAGACGCCAGTCGCCGAAATCGCCGAGCAGCAAGAGCCCCTTGTCGAGGTCGCGGGCCAGAATTTGAGGCGCCGTCAGACCAACCGATGCAAGCCATTCGGCGACGTCGACGAACGGCTTCGGGTCCTCGTGCGGCGGCGGCGCGTCCATCAGCACCGCGCTTCGCTCCCCGTCGACGACCCGGAAATAGCGGCGAAAGGAGGCATCCCCGGCGAGTGGAAGAATCTCGGCGCCCTCCCAGCCCGAAGCGGCAAGGAATTCCGGCGCATGGACGGGCGGTTTCATCGGGGCGGCCATCGTCCTTCCCATGACGGGGGCACCTTGGCTGTCAAGATTCTCTCGCCATCCTGGCCAAAGTCGAGCGACAGGACGAGCGCCTGCGGCCACGCGCGGTCGCCGGCGCGCTCGGGCCATTCGACCAGCATCACGGCGTCGGCCGCGGAGTCGAGGCCGAGCTCGTCGATCTCCGACATGTCCTCGATCCGGTAAAGATCGACGTGCCACACCGGCGGATCGAGCGCTTCGTAGGGCTGGACGATCGAGAAGCTCGGGCTCGGAACCTCGCCCTGATGCCCTAGCCCCGCGATGAAGCCGCGGGCGAGCGCCGTCTTGCCAACGCCGAGCGGCCCTGAGAGCGTGATCACGTCCCCGCCCAGCGCCACGCGGGCAAGCCGCGCACCGAGTTGCGCCGTTGCTTCCTCGTCCTCCAGGATCATCGCGTGCCGCGGGGAATGGTCAGCGTCACGATTGTACCTTTCCCGCGCTCGGATTCGAGCTCGACCGTACCATTATGCGCCTCGATGAACTGCCGGGTCAGTGGCAAGCCGAGGCCGAGCGCCGCCTCGCCGCGGAAGCCCGTGTCGCTGAGCCGGTGAAACCGGTCGAATACGCGTGGCAGTTCTTCGGGAGCGATACCCGGTCCATTGTCGCTGATGCGGATCACCGCCTGCTTCTTGTCGCCCTCGGCGGTCAGCGTGATCCGGCCCTTCCGCTCCGAATAGCCGATCGCGTTCTGGAGGACGTGTTCGACCCCCTCGCGGAGCCGTCGCGCGTCGCCGAAGACATGGCCCGCGGAGGGCGAAATATCGGCCTCCAGCTTTTGCCCCTTTTCCGCCGCCCGCGCCTTCGCTGTGTCGACCGCGGCCCGGCACAGCCCGGCGACATCGACGCGCTCCTTTTCGAGCAGGACCCCGCGCGTGTCGCCGGTGGTGAGGTCGAGCACGTCGTTGATCAGCCTCGACAGCCGCTCGACCGATTCGATGATGGCGCCGACATAATCCTTGGCCTTGGCCGTGAGGTCGCCGGCATAGCCGCCGCCAAGCAGCTCCGCGAAGCCGCCGATCGACGTGAGCGGCGTGCGCAATTCGTAGCTCATGTTGGCGACGAAATCGGTCTTCACCCTGTCGGCTTCCTCGAGCGCGGCGGCCCGCTCGCGAAGAGCAGCCTCGATGCGGCTCGAGTCGGTGACGTCGACCATTGTGAAGAGTGCATTGCCGTCGGGCAGCGGCACCGCCGCGAACTGGAAATGGCGGCCGTCGGTCATCGAGATGCGGCCGCTTGCCGACTGCCGCTCGCTGGTCGTCTGGCGGACCATTTCGCGGATCTGCGCGGCTGCCGTCGGGTTGACGAGCTTTCGCGCCATCGCCGGGACCAGCTCATCGACACGCGGGTGGGTCGAGAGCCATTCCTCGTCGAACTCCCAATCGTCGAGAAAGCGCCGATTCCACAGATACAACCGTCCATCGCTGGCGAAGACGCTGATCGCTTCGAAGAGATTGTCGAACGTCGCCGCGCGAACCCGAAGCAGGGTGTCGCGTGCGGACGCCAGCCGGAGCTGCTCGGTGCGGTCCTCCAGGAACAGGCGTAACCCGCCATCCGGCAGCGGCTGGGCGACGACCCGCAGGTGATCTCCGCCCGCGAGCATCCATTCTTCCTCGATCACCTCGTTGGGGCTCGTGAACCAGTTGCGCCGCTCTTCCTTCCAGGCGGGGAAGTCGCGCGCCTCGGGCAGCCGCTGATTGTCCCGCATCCTCTCGATCACCCGGTCGAACTCGGGCTTCTCGGCGAGCCAGTCGGGGTCGAGCCCGGTCATCGCAGCGAACGGCCGGTTGAAGAAGCTCAAGGTCCGGTCCGCCTCGAACTGCGCGGTCCCCGCGGTCATGCGGTCGGAAAGCTCACGTTGCGACTGGCGGTGGCGCGCGAGCTCCGCGCGGGCGTCCTCGAGGTCCTGGACGTCGACGGCGAAGCCGGCGACCGCGCCGGTCGCAAGCGGCACGTTGACGATCCGCAGCATCCGCCGCTCGCCGTGGATGATGGCCGGCTGCATTCTCGAGACGATTCGCCCGCTCTCCTGGGCCTTGCGCGCAGTCTCTGATGCGCTCTCGACCCCGGGCGCATCGACCAGCTCGGCAGACCGCTCGATCACATCCTGTGCGTCCTTCCCCTCGACCGCGCGGACGAAGGCGCTGTTGACGAGGCCGAGCTTGAGGTCCGGCCCGCGGTACCACATCGGGAAGGGCGCCGCCTCGATCACCTGGGTCAGCGAATTGAACGCCGCCTCGGTCTGTCGGAGCCGAAGCGCGAGGCCGGCGCGCTCTTCCTCCCCGGCGCTGGTGTCGAAGAACCATAGCAGCAAGGTGCCCGGCGTCTCGGGTTCCGGCGCGGGTCCGCCGCGGACCTCGAACACGCGGGGTGAGCCGTCGATCCGGACTTTCGCGGTCAGCTTCGCCGCCGAGGCGCGAGCCGTTTCGATCTGGGCCGTCAGCGCCGTGAGGTCGTCCGTGTCGACACCGCTGTCGTTGCCGTGAAGGTCCGCCAGGGTCTTCGGCGCGGCTTTGAGCCCAAGCTCGCGGACCAGTCGGGAATCGCATTCCAGACGGTTGTCGGCGCGAACGATGAGGGGACGCGCCGGCGATATCTCGACCAGGGTCGCATTGGCGCGAGCGGTTCCGAGAATGGTCCTCGCAAGCTGCAGGCGTCGCGCCGCGGCGAAGGACAGCGCTGCGGCGACGAGGATCCAGACCCCGGCGAGCGCGATGGCGATTACGCTTGTGGTCGCAATCCCCGGCACGCCTCAGCCCCCTCGCCCATCACTGTTGCATATGCGGAGGCGACCGCAAAACAAAGGGTTGGAGAGCATCTCTGCCCTCCAACCCCAATGTTTTCCTCGCTTCTCGAGGAGCCGCAATTGCGGCCCGCCCCTAGAAGTTCGGGATCTTCGCCTTCGCGCTGACGAAGAACCGACGACCGAAATAGTCGTAGTAACTTCCCAGCAGCGGCACCTGGGCGAAGGTGCTGATCGGCGCACCCACCGTCGAAACCGAAGGCGGCTTCTTGTCGAACAGGTTCGACACACCGAACAGGAAGCTGAAGTCGCGGGTAACCTGAACCTCGGCGGAGAGGCTGTGGTACGCCACGCGCGGCAGCTTGTAGACCGGGCAGTAAGGACCGTTGCGGAGCGCAAAGGCCGAGTCAGTCGCCAGGCAGTTGTTCAGCGTCAGGTTCGATCCGCCGACGTCCTGCAGATTGTGGAAGTCGTTGGTGCCCGAGATGATGTTCAGGCCGTAGGTGAACGTGAACGGTGCCTTGTTCCAGCTGAGATTGAAGTCGCCAACCCACTTCGGATCGCCGGCGCGGCCATTGTTGGTCGCGGTAGCCTGCTGGAAGAGAGTGAACTTGTCCTTGAACTGGTACGTGACCTGACCGAGCAACGACAGGGAGCCCCACCGTCCAAGGTCCTGACGATAGCGCAGCGTGAAGTCGACGCTCTTGCTGAGCTGCTGGTTGATGTTGAGGTACGGGTCGTGAACCGTCTCGATGTTGAACTTGTTCGCGGCCGTTGACGGTGCGCGCGTGAACAGCGAGCAAAGCGGATCGGTCGGGAAGTTGTCCGACGTGTAGCAGCCGAGGAGGATGTTCGTCGGCCCGAGCTGCGTGATCTGACCCTTCACATTGATGTTGATGTAGTCGACCGCGAAGCTGAACTGACCGCCGTTCCACAGCCAGGTGTCCGGCGTGAAGATCGCGCTCATGGTCAACGCCTTCGACGTTTCCGGCTTCAGGTGGCCGATGCCGCCGCCCGAGAAACTGATGGCCGACGAGCCGGCGCCCGTATAGTTCGCCGGAACGCCGTCCGCGGCGCAGTTCGTCCGGATTTCTGCGTTGTCCGACGTGCCCCAGCGAATGCAGGGATCGATGCCCTGTCCGACGAAGCCTGATTCGTCGGCGAGGAATTCCTCGAAGAGCGCAGGCGAACGGAACGATGTACCGTAGGTGGCGCGCAGACGCAGCCAGTTCACCGGCGACCAGTTGCCGGCGACCTTATACGTCCAGTTGCCGTTGTTCTTCTCGGTGACGCCGTCAGAACGCACCGCCTCCACGCTGGTGACGCGCGCCGCGCCGTTGATCGTGAGGTTCTGGGCGCCCGGAACGTTGCGGAGCAGCGGAACTTCGATCTCGCCAAAGGCCTCCTTCGTGTTTTCATGGCCCGCAGTGATGCCGGAGGAGGTGCTCTGCCAGAGGTTGTTCGTGTAGTTCGGGTCGACGGCTTCGCCAGGAACGTCACGGATCGAGTCGCGCCGCCATTGCGCGCCGAGCGCGAATTTCAGCGCACCCGCCGGCAGCTGGACAATATCGCCGCCGAACGATGCTTCGGCAGTATCCTGCTTGTAGAGCGTATTGCCGTTCGTCCGTCCGAATAGGAAGGCACGCTCTTCCGGCGTGAAGTTACCGGCGAGGATGCGCGGGTCGGTATAATTGATGTCGATGCACGGAACGCCGCGGATCGCGGTGACCGTTCCCGCGCACGACCGGGTCCGGAACGCCGCGACGCCGAACTCGACCGCGTCGCGGAAGATGACATCGCGGGAATAATCGCCGTCCGACCGGCTGTGCTGGAAGTAGAAGTCGAAAAACCCGTTGTGCAGGACGCTGTTCAGGTCCGCATGAACGCCTGCGACACCACGAAGATACTTGACGTCGGTGCTCGAATTCGCCGGCGCCATGACGATCGGCTCGATGAGCACGTCACCGGTAAAGCCTGTGTTGATCGGATCGCCGCTCGACGATTTACAAGCCGGATTGTTGTCCCGGACCGGGCTGCAGAAGAAGAACGGAAGGATCGTGCTGCTGGTGAACTGATTGAAGAAGAGCTGGCGATGCGCAACTGTCTCCGTCTTGCGGCGGTTGTACAGCCCTTCGAAATAGAGGCTGACAGTGTCGGTCACATCGTAACCGCCCTCACCGTAGATCGTGAAGCGCTTCGTCTGCGGAATGATCGAGTCCTGGTCGAGCGCCTTGTTATAATTGTGCTCGAGCGCAAGGCCATTTGCACTGTATGCGCCGACCGGGAAGAAGCCATCAGGGACCACAAAGCAGGAACCCGTTTCCGTACCGGGAGCCTCACCGCAATCGCCGAGGGGATCCAAGTACTGGGCGAGGTTGTCGCCCGAACGATCGACCTGGATCGCAGTGATTGGGCGGCGGCCGTGGCCGCTGGTCGGGCCGGTCTGGATTGCGCAGGCGTCAGCCCGGCCGAGATCCACGGGGCTCCGCGGCAGGTCCGGGCCGCACAGGTTTGTCCCGTAATTGCTGGTGAAATAATAAGAGAAGTCGTTGAGGAAGATCACGTCGTTCGGGAACGCGCCGCAATAGGGCTTGCCCGTGTTCGGATTGATCGGGTCGGACCGCTCGCCGGTCGCCTCGCTCCTGACGTTCTCCGTTTCGCAGCCGAGGAAGCCCCGATCGCCACGCGTCAAAGCGCCACGCTGATAATAGCCGACCGACACCATGGCGTGGCCGCGGTCGCCAATCCCGAGGCCGTAGAGGCCGGAAATGCTATATTCCTCGGCGCCGCCATGCTGCGGGATGTTCCCGAAGCCGCGCACCTGGAGGCCGCGAAGGTCCTTCTTGGTGATCAGGTTGACGACGCCCGCGATGGCGTCCGAACCGTAAACCGACGATGCGCCGGTCTTGAGGATTTCCACCGACTGGATGGCATCCTGCGGAATGACGTTGAGGTCGAACGCGCCGACGCCGCCGCGGACACCCGCGGGGCCTGCGCGGCGGCCGTTGAGAAGCACCAGCGTACGCGTCGGGCCGAGGCCGCGAAGGTCGATGTTCTCGACGCCCTCGCCGCCATTGATCACAAAGTTCGACGACAGCGCTGAAGTGATCTGGGTCGAGCCCTGCGCCAGCGGCGAAGACTGAAGGATCTCGGCAGTGTTGAGCCGGCCCTCACGGTTCTGGACGTTCGGGTCGATGACGCTGACCGGGTCCGGACTGGTCCGCTCGTCGCGGTGGAGACGCGAACCGGTGACGACGATTGCGTTTTCGCGAGCCTGCGTGGACTGCGCGTTGGCGACTCCGCCCTTCGTCGGGCTGGTTTCGAGCTCGCCCTGATTGGCGTTCGGGTCGACCTGCGCGGTGGCGGCATCGGCGCACGCCTGCTTCGCGGCAGCGTCGGCGATGTTGGCGCAGCTCTCCGGGATCGGGGCGCCGGCGGCTTGCGCCGCGCCGGCCTGAG
>Ga0207657_10001549_pt1 | contig 24646 bp, 26 predicted proteins | sample KBSC33metaG_FD_184316 | JGI IMG/M metagenome (GOLD analysis project Ga0207657, IMG submission 184316) | Corn rhizosphere microbial communities from Kellogg Biological Station, Michigan, USA - KBS C3-3 metaG (SPAdes) (version 2) | ecosystem: Host-associated > Plants > Roots > Rhizosphere > Soil ... | reverse complement strand
GTCGACGGTGATGAAGTTCGATGTGTCCAGCGAACCAAAGAGGAACGCCTTCCAACTCTGACTGCCCGCTTGTCCAGCCGCCGCGTAGAACTGATTCGCCCAACCGGATTGGTCGAGACCCCAGACATAGAGGGCGGCTGTCGCTCCGAGCAACACGGCGAGCAAGAAGCGGTCGCGATACGACCGCTTCCCACTGCTCATTGCGAAGGGGACGAGCCGGCCGGTCCACGCCGATTTGACCGAACCGGCGAGCGGTGCCGGCGGCGAATTTACCACTCCATAAGGGGATTCCGTCGCCGACATCACGTCAGCCTCCGGCCGTCGGGGCGGTCAGGTCGTAGACCGTCTGACCGCCCACGGAAGTGGCCGTGAAGTTTGACGACACCCAGTTGGTGATCTCACTGCTGGACCCCGCGCCGCCACCCGGGCCGCCGCCGGCTCCGCCGACTATGAAGTAGCGGATCTCTCCAGCTGCGACGTAGGCCTTGAACTGCGCAAGGGTCGGCGTCGGATCGGAGCCACTCCAGCCACCGATCGCCATGACGGCCTTGCCGCCGCTGGCCAATTCGAGGCTGGCCGCACTTTGGTCGCCTGTGGTTGCCGCGGCCCAGCGGGTGGAGGTGGCTTTGAGCAGCGCCGCGAGTTCGGAGTTGGACGAGCTCGGCGCTCCTTGCCCGGATGACCCACCGGGGAGTGCGCCTTGTCCTGACTGCAGATCGCTCCCGTTCCCTTGCTGGCCGAATGGGCTTCGGGCCGCCACCCCATTGCCGCCGATTGCCGCATTCGAGGTCGGGCCGGCCGACGGAATCGAACCTGAATGCGGGGTAGCCGCAGTGTCGGCCGCGTACGCCGCCGATCCGCCGCCGAGTGCAAGCAAAGCGGCCACACTGGCAACCGCGATACCGCGCCGACTGAACTGGTTCGGCGGGACGATGATGACCACCGCGGCGAAAAGCGAGACGAACAGGACCGCATAACGCAGGTAGGGATGCCAATCGGACGCCCGGGTCATGAGCTCGTAGCTCCACCCGCCGGTCATGGCCACACCCGCTGCAAGGGTGAGCCGGGCTCCAACGACCGCTCGTCGCCGCCACAGCACCACGGCGCCGATCGCGACCAGAGCGGCGATGGCCGGAGCGAGTTGTACCGCGTAATACGGGTGAATGATGCCGCTCGCGTAGCTGAATACTCCGGCCGTCACGAGGAGCCAGCCACCCCACAGCAGTGCTGCGGCACGAGTCCGGTCGGTTCGCGGGGCCCGGCGGGCGACGGCGAACAATGCGACGATCGCGAGCAGCGCGGCCGGGAGCAGCCACGAGATCTGGGTGCCGAAGTCGGAGTTGAACATCCGCCCGAGCCCGTTCGACCCGCCGAAGCCGCCACCGCCACCAGGACCGCCGCCACCGGTGCCGCCGCCGGCGGCGAGGTCGGCGCGCCCTAATCCGGGCAGCTGACCGGTTGAGCCGGAGCCGCCCTGACCCCCACCAGGTGCCGCGGCCGCTCCCCCGGTGAGTCGGCTCAGCCCGTTGTAGCCCCAGGCCAAGCCCCATACAGAGTTGTCGCCCGAGCCACCGATATAGGGGCGGCTGCTGGCGGGCGTCAACGTCACCGCGAGCACCCACCATCCGGCGCTCGCGACAGTCGCCGCGCCGGCGAGGAGCAGGTTGCGAATGCGCCGGCCCAGCGTGGTATTCGCAGCGACGAGGTAGACGAGAGCGAGCGCGGGAAGCACCGTGAACGGCTGCAGGCTCTTCGTCAGAAAGTCGAATCCCATGGCCGCGCCGGCGACCAGCAGCCAGCGCAGCTTGCCGTCATCGATGGCGCGGGTCACGCCGAAGGCGGCGACGACGAGGAGCAGCGTCATCAACGCGTCGGGGTTGTTGAAGCGGAACATCAGCACGGCGACCGGAGTCACTGCAAGCAAGCCACCTGCGATCAGTCCGGCCGCCGGCCCGAACCAGCGTTTGACCGTGAGATAGAGCAGCCCGACCGCCGCGACGCCCATCAAGGCTTGCGGCACGAGCATCGACCAGGAATTGAATCCAAAAATGCGACCGGCGATCTCCATCGGCCACAACGAAGCGGGGGGCTTGTCGACCGTAATAAAGTTGCCCGAGTCCAGGGAGCCGAAGAACATCGCTTTCCAGCTTTGGGTGCCGGCCTGCACCGCGGCCGCGTAGAACTGGTTGGCGTTCCCTGACGCACCGAGATTCCAGAGGTACAGCAGCGCGGTCCCGGCGAGCAGCGCGAGCGCTGAAGGACGAACCCACCTGGGCTGGTCGACCGGACCTGGCAAAGCGCGGCGCACTCCGCTCCGTCTCTCAAGGGCAAGTGCGGGTGGGGGAGGATCAGGGCGGAGGCACGGGTAGGTGGTCGTCATGGCAGGGTCTCCACATCCGGTACGGCACGATGGCTGGCTGTTTGAGCTGGTCGGCGGGTGGAGAAAACCCACTCGCGCAGCAGAACGAAGCGGAGCACGGTCGCGGCGAGGTTTGCGAGCAAGAGCACTGCGACCTCGACGAACCGTGACGGGTCGGTGCTGATCCACGAGAGCGCGGCGAGCGCCGCACTTGTCACAGCCAGACCAAGTCCGAACACGAGAAGTCCTTGCAATTGATGCCGGGCGACCCCTTCGCCCCGCACGCCGAAGGTGAACCGTCGGTTGGCAGCCGTGTTGGCCACGGCCGTGACGAGTAGTGCGACCAGATTGGCCGGCTGCGCGCCGAGGCCCGCGCGGAGCACAACGAACAGGAGCAGGTAGGCAAGAGTGCTGGCCGCGCCTACCGCGGCGAACCGCGGGATCTGGCGCGCCAGCGATGGCGGCACGCCGGGTAACCCGATCGGTTGCCGGCCTAGCTGCTGCCGCAAGTCACGCAGTGGGAGCGCGCCGGTGGCGAATGCGCGGCCAACTCGGGCGATTCCGCGCAGGTCGGCAATGGCGGTGGCAACAATGTCGACCCGGCTGTCCGGGTCATCGACCCAATCGACCGGCACTTCGTGGATTCGCAGGCCGGCCCGCTCGGCCAATACGAGTAGTTCGGTGTCGAAGAACCAGTTCCGGTCGTAGACATATGGCAACAGCGCACGCGCATACTCCGCGCGTATTGCCTTGAAACCGCATTGTGCGTCGGAGAAGCGGGCGCGGAGCGTGGCGTGCAGCAGAAGGTTGTAAGCGCGGGAGATGATTTCCCGCCGCGGTCCGCGAACTACCCGGGCGGTCCGCGACAGCCGGGTGCCGATCGCCACGTCGCTGTGCCCCGACATCAACGGAGCGATCAGCGGCAGGAGGGCCGCAAGGTCCGTGGACAGATCGACGTCCATGTAGGCGACGATGCGCGCGTTGCTGGCAGTCCAGACGTCGTGCAACGCGCGCCCGCGGCCTTTCGCGGCCAGGTGGACGGCCCGCACGTTTGACAGATCGCCGGCCAGCCGCTGGGCAACATGCCATGTGTCGTCGCTGCTGGCGTTGTCCGCGATGGTGATCATCGTCGTGAACGGAAACTCGTCGTGCAGGTACGCGTGCAATCGCCGCACGCTCTTCGCGAGGTCTCGTTCCTCGTTGTAGACCGGGACGACGATCTCGACGTCGGTCGTCCCGGTGTCGGTGGGAAGCACCAGCTCAGCGCTGGCCTCGATGGAGGTCATGGCGTCGCTCCGTTCGGAGTGGCGGGTTATCTCGGGGATTCGGCCATGCGCAAGGCAAGGGCGGGGCAGGCTGCGACGGTCCGCCGCTCGGCTCGGTTGTCGACGGGCGTACCGCGCTGGCCGAGCAGGATGGGGAATCCCCATTCGTCACGGGCGATCTGTTCCGGCAGGAGTTCGGCGCACAGACCGTGGCCATCGCAGCGCGTCCAGTCGATCTCGATCGTCATCGCGACCCTCCGATCGGTAGCTGACCTCGCACCGGACGCCCGCAGCCGCCTCGCAGGTGCGCGGCGATGTCGTCCGACAACGCATCCAGTCCGCTACGGACGAATCGCGCCGCGCCATCGGGATGGCGGCAGGCGCCGCGCCCGTCGACCAGATCGGCATGACGCAGCCCCCGGGCGACGCCGTTCCGGTCGCCTGACCAGATCGTTCGGACATCACGGGCGAGGGCGGGCAGGCCGAACACGCAAGGTCCGCATTGCTTGGCGGATTCGGCCGCCAACCAGTCGGTCACGCCCAACAGCTCGCCGAGCCCGCAGGTCTCGTGATCCAGCACGAGAACCACGCCAGCGCCGAAGCTTCCGCCGGCCTGGGTGACGCCAGCGCGGGACAGCCGCAGCTCGGGGTCGGCGGGCAGCCAGCTTCCGTGGTAGCCGCCCACAAGCACTGCCTGCGCCGGCGGAGCATGACCGGCCTCGAGGAGGACGCCGAGAGGTATGCCCAGTGGCACCTCCACGACGCCGGATCGCGATACCGCTCCGCCGAGTGACAGCAAGGTGCTGCCGGGCTCGGCGAGCGAGCCGGTAGCGCCGTAGCGCTGCGGGCCAAGGCGCAGCAGCACCGCGAGCTGCGCGAACGTCTCGACGTTGCCGAGGATCGCGCCATACGAACTGGCGTGGATGCGCCGACCGGGGGGGATGGCCGGCCCGCGGCGAATAGACCGCATCACGGCGCGGGCTTCCCCGCTGACAAAGCCACCTGGCACTCGATGAATCCGCACGATGCGTGCGTCGGAGCGCTCCGCGATGGCGGCCCGGACCGAATCAGCACTGAGCGAGTCGTGCACCGCGAGCGTCACCCGATGAGCACCGAGCGAGGCCGCAAGGCCGAGTGCGCCGTCGAGCACGAGATGGGGGGTGAACCGCAGGAGCAACCGGTCCTTGACGCTCGCGGGCTCGCTTTCGCATCCGTTGATAACGACCTCGCGGCTCGTTCCCGCTGGCAGGGCGCGGATCTTGGCAGCGAGGGGAAAGCCCGCACCCCCGCGGCCGGCCAACGCGACCCCGTCGACCATGCCCAGCAACCGGGGCGGATCGACGGCTGGCTGTGGGCCGTGTATCGCGTAGTGCGCGCGGTGGTCCAGGCGGTGCAGCCCGTGGTCGAGCCCGGCGAGCAGGCGGGGCGCGCCTATGCTCCACGCCGTCGGGTCGGCTGGCGTGGTCGAGGCAGGGCGGATCATCGCAGTAGTCATCGGGTTGCCTTGATCGGGACCATGGCGCGGCGCACATAGTCGCGGCGGGCGACCGAGACGAGGCGGGCCGTGATGGCGGCGAGTACTCCGACCAGGCAGATCAGGAACAACGCGTCAACCCAGCCGGTACCGACATCGGTGCCGGACCGGAAGCCGTGGAGTATCGCGGCGGCCCAGCCCAGGTAGGCCAGCGCGTGGAGCCCGCGCCAAACGCGGATGGCCTGCGGTGAACCGGCAAGTCGTCCTCGGCTCAGGCCAAGTGCGCTCACGGCAAGGAACACGTACGCGGCGACCGAGCCGAACGCCACCGAACCCGGTCGATAGCTGGACTGGAACGGTATGAGAGCGCCGAGGATGCCGACATGCGCTTTGGCGTCAGCCAGGATCGCCGTGATGTGCACGGCGAGGAGTGCCAGCCCGAGGACGGCAGCTGAGCGATGTGCGTACTGGACGGCGACCCGCCGCGCTCGATTCCGGCTCGGCATCGACACCAAGGCCCCAAGCGCAGTCGCCGCGCTGAGCGCCACGAGAGCCGCCAGGCCAGCTCCGCGAGCGGTGTACCAGAGCGTCATGACGCCACCGCTTCCAGACCAACGGTGGGCCACCAGGCCGTCGCCACGATGGTGCCGTCGCGCGCGACGAGTCGAGCGGCAAGCCGACGCGCGGTAAGCCAGTCGAACGCCGCATCGCCGAGCACGATGGCCGCGGTGCTCGCGGTGTTGGCCGCGAGAGCCGACTGGGCGTGCACGGTGACCGTGCGCCATGGTCCGTCCGTGGGCGCCCCGGTCGTGGGATCGACGATGTGGTGCATTGGCTGGCCGGCTCGCGTCCAGCGCCGGACCGTCGTGGTCGACGTCGCCAGGCCGCCGTGCCGCACGAGGACGAGCTGCCCCGGAGTGCCGGCCCGTTCCGCAACCAACACATTCCAGCCAGGCGCATTGCCGTGAACGGCAAGGTCGCCGCCGATCTCGACCAGCACCGCGGTGCGATGACGTCGGGACAGCACGAGGGCGGCGAGGTCGGCCAAGTGAGCCTTGGCGGTTGCGCCAAGATCCAGCGCGGTGCCGGGCGGCACGGTCAACAGGTCGGCCTCCCGATCCAGCAGGACATCATGCCAACTGGCCCGGGCCGCAAGCGGGTATACCGGATCGCTCGAATCAGCGACGGCGCGAATGTCGCGGTCGTAGCCAATGCGTTGCATGGCCAGGCCGACGGTCGGATCCACCACGCCGCCGGTGACCGCTGCCGCGTCCAGGGCGGCTCGCACGAATTCGACGAGCAGCGCCGGCACCGGCGTCGGCCGCCCCGCGTTGGCGTTGGCGCGGGACAAGGCTGAGTCGGGGCGGAACCGACTGGCCGTGCGGTCGACGAGGTCGAGCAGTGCGGTGAGATCACGGGCCGCGACGTCGCGAACAGTCCGATCGGCGACGATCAGCCGCACCATGCAGCTCCACGCCGGTTGGACGTGCGTGCATTGGGCCAGCGTCGCGGCGTCGACGTCGGCCGTGATGCGCGGCCGGCTGGCTCCGCCCGGGCTGACGGCCGGGTCGAGGGTGCTGGTCATGATCCGTTACTCCCTGCCGCTGCGGCATTGCCCTGGTCGGTCGAGCCAACGCCGCTGGTGCCGTTGTCGGACGACGCTGAGGGCGAAGGCGTGCTGCTCGTTGAGCTACTCGAGGAACCTGGCGTGCTGGTCGTTGCGGAACCGGCAGTGGACCCTGAGGTGACGGTCGATTGGGTGCCAGACGTGTTGGCGGAAGCGCCGGTCGCGGCGGAATTGGCAACTCCGGCCACGAGGGTCGCGCCGAGGGCGGCACCTGCCGTCGCGACGCCGGCCGCGGTGAACGTGGCGCGGCGCAACACGCGATTCGGTCGCTTGGGGGGTGGTGTCGTCGTCATGTCTACGACGATCACGGGGGGCGACTCATCGCAGCCTCAGCCGACCGTCAAGTGCACATCAAGATCGGTTAGGAGGCGGCTGAACGGCGTAGCAAGATGATCTTTGAGAGATCAGCGCAATCCGGCCCAACGCCTCGATCATCGAGGCGAGCGCGCCGCGGCGTTGAATGGTGCCTGCGGCGCTAGGGCGCGCCCAGATAAAGAGTGACTTGCGCGCCGCCGGTTGGGGAGCGGCCGGTATCCATCCAGCCGCCACTCGCCTGCGCGCACCGACGTGCGATCGACAGCCCCAACCCACTAGACCCCCGGTCGCTGCGCCCGCGGATTCCCGCTCCGTCGGGCAGTCCGGGACCGGCGTCGCTGACGGTCAGCTCGGTCAGGCCCGACAGGCTCGACAACCGCGGGGCGAACGCGCTTGCGCCACCCGAGGGGAGCGGCGGGTTGACCGCACCACCGGGGCTCAAGACGGCGTTGGATCCGGCCGGTCTAGCGGTGGTGCCGGGCCGGTACGTCCGGACCGCTGCCGGGTCCAACGAAGGCGGCGCCTCAGGCACCAACGAGTCCGTCGGACTTAGATCCACCGAACCGGACGAGCCCCACGAGGTCGGCGAGTTCAGCGGCGCCGATCGCAGCGACACCGCGAACGGTGTGCCCTCGGGCGTATGCGCCACGACGTTCTCGATCAGCGCGTCGACGGCTGCGGCCAGATCCTCGGCCGACGCACGGACGGTGAGCGGTCCGTCCGGAAGTGTGAGCGTGCACGCCCGTTCCTGCTCGTCGGTCAGAGCGGACCAGAACGCGACTCGATCTCGCACCACTGCAGTCGCGTCGGCGGCCGGCAACCGGCCTTCTCGTTGCGGTCTGCGGGCGGCGTGGATGACCGCAGTCAGCGTTCGCTCGAGGGCCGACGCCTGGGTTGCGATCCGCTCCCGCTCGGCCGGATCGCGCAACGACTCCGACTCGAGCCGCAGCGCGGTCAGTGGCGTTCGCATCCGATGAGAGAGATTCGCGACCGTTTCGCGTTCTTCGGCGACCAACTCGTCGATCCGGTCGGCGAGCTGGTTGAGCGATGCCCCAACCTCAGCCACCTCACGCGGCCCGTTGGTCGGCGCCCGAGCGGTGACGTCCCCGGCGGTGAGCTGGTGCGCCGTCTCGGCGGTCTGGACAAGGGGCCGGACGATGCGGCGGGTCAGCAACTCGGCGCCCAACACGCTCACCACCAACAACGCAAGACTGCCGCCGACGATCAGCATGAGTCGTCCGACCTCACCGCTGTGCAGGGCAGCGTTCGAGACGTAGACCTGCACGAAGTACACGCCGTCAGACAGCCGCACGGGAAGCTCGGCGACTACGCCACCGGGAATCTGCCTTAGTTGTGCCTGTTCGCCGCCCTCTCCGCCAGGAGGTGGCCCGTTGTTCCCTCCCAGGTTCGGGGGCGCCCCCGACGGCGGCGCGCCGCTACCGGATCTGACGGGGCCGCCGAGGCCGGGCGGCGCGGTGCCGAGCAGGGCTCCGTTGGGCGTGCGCACGCTGGTGCGGCGGTCGTTGTTCTGTGCGAGCACCTTCAGATAGGACTCGATAGCGGACTGACTGTTGTTCGTGCGAATGGTCAGCGCCACGTTGTTCGCTTGCAGCACGGCCGCACGCTCGGCGTTCTGGACCACGGAGGACCGAATCAGGAGCGCCACCGGGATGGCGAACGCCAGGATGACAAGCGTCGTCAGCCCGACGACCAGGGCCATGATCTGGCGGCGCATGTCACCCTCCCACGTCCGAGGGGGCCATCAGCCGAACGCCGACTCCACGCACGCTGTGGACGTAGCGCGGGTCAGCCGCGGACTCACCGAGCTTGCGACGCAGCCAGGACAGGTGCACGTCAACCGTTCGGTCCGAGCCACCCCAGGCGAGCTGCCAGACCTCGGCGAGCAGGTCGCGCTTGGTCACTACCTCGCCCGCTCGCCGGGCCAGCGCGAGCAACAGGTCGAACTCCTTGCGGGCCAGATCGACCGGGCGCCCGTCGACGACAACTTCTCGGCTGCGGGTGTCGATCGTCAGGCCGCCGACCATGATCAGCGGTTCCTCGTCGGCCTGTCCGGTGCGGCGCAGAACCGCGCGGACTCGGGCGGTCAACTGGGCTGCGGTGAACGGTTTGATCACGTAGTCATCGGCGCCGAGGTCGAGCAACCGGACGATCTCGGCTTCGTCGTCCCGGGCCGTAGCCACAATGGTGGGCACGTCGCTCACGCTGCGCAGCATGGAGAGCACGTCGGCCCCGTCGATGTCCGGCAACCCGAGGTCGAGGAGCACGACGTCGGGTCGCTGGGCCACCGCCGACGTGAGGGCGCCCATGCCGGTGTCGACCGCGTTGACGGTATGCCCCTGTTCCCGCAGGGCACGCATCAACGCCGAGCGGATCGCGGCGTCGTCCTCGACGAGCAGGATCTGGACCACTGCAGCGGCGGTCAGTTCGGTTGGTCGGGTCCGCCGTCCGGCTGGTCGTCGCTGGGCCGGTTGCGCAGGTTGCGCAGGAACTCGGGATCGTCATCCGGGGCGACGGGTCGGCGGGGTGGGGCGGCGGGTCGGCCGAACTGGCCCGACCAACCGGCCCGGGGGGCGGCGGTGCGAGCCGGTGGCAGGTCGGACTTGCGCGGGCGGCCGACGGTGAACCAGAGCACGGTGCCCACGATGTTGAGCACCACGATCACAATCACCCAGACCGGCTTGGGGAGCAACCGGATCCGCTCCCGCGGCGCAGTTATGGAATCGAAGAGCGCATAGAGCCAGAAGCCGAACGCGACGAGGGCGAGGAGGCCACCGAACCGGATCATGGCATCAGCCTAGGCTTGCTTGCTGTGGGTTTCGTTGATCTCCAGGACTTCTTGCGCGCATTGGAGCGTGAGGGGGACCTGGCGCGGGTCGACACTCTGGTTGACCCGGACCTCGAGGTAGCGGCGATCGTCCAGCGGGTGGTGCGCGATCGGGGTCCCGCATTGTTGTTCGAGCACCCGCGACGCGGCCGACTACCGCTGGCGATCAACGTTTTCGGAACGACGCGGCGCATGGCCCGGGCGTTGGGAGTTCAGTCCCTCGACGAAATCGGGGAGCGGATCGGCGACCTGCTGCGACCGGAGTTGCCGCGTGGTATCGGCGGCTTGCGCGACGCTCTCGGGAAGGTCGCCCAGCTGCGCGCGGCGCCGCCCCGCCGGGTGAAGGTCGCTCCGGTGCACGAGGTCGTGCTCAAGGACGACGATGTCGACCTGTCAATCCTGCCCGGAATCAGGGCGTGGCCCGATGACGGCGGCGTGTTCCTGAATCTCGGACTCACCCACACCAAGCATCCCGAGACCGGGGCGCGCAATCTCGGGCTGTACCGCCTGCAACAGCACGACGAGAAGACGGTCGGCCTGCATTGGCAGATCCACAAGGATTCAACCTCGCACGCCGCGGTTGCCGAACGACACGGGGAGCGACTGCCCGTCGCCATCGCCTTCGGCTGCCCGCCCGCGGTGACCTACGCGGCGTCCGCGCCATTGCCGGCTGAAATCGATGAGTACTTGTTCGCCGGATTCCTGCAACGCGACCGGGTGGACATGGTCGAGTGCCTCTCGGTCCCGCTGCAGGTACCGGCGGCGGCGCAGGTGGTCCTCGAAGGATGGGTTGAACCGGGCGCGCGGCACCCAGAAGGGCCGTTTGGTGATCACACCGGCTTCTACACGCCGGTCGAGCCGTTCCCGTTCATGCGCGTCGACGTCATGACGATGCGGTCGGACGCGATCTTTCAGACGATCGTCGTCGGCCGACCACCGCAGGAGGATGGACCGATCGGGAAGGCCACCGAGCGAATTTTCCTGCCCCTGATCCGCCTCACCATTCCGGAGATCGTCGACTACGACCTGCCCGAGGCGGGCGTGTTTCACAATTGCGTCATCGTCTCGATCGAGAAGCGGTTCCCCAAACATGCCCAGAAGGTGATGAATGCGATATGGGGCGCCGGATTGATGTCGCTGTCGAAGCTGATCGTCGTCGTCGATGCGGACTGTGACGTGCACGACTACGCGGAGGTCGCGTGGCGAGCATTCGGGAACGTCGATTACGCCCACGACGTGCTGCACACCGTGGGTCCGGTCGATCACCTGGACCACGCCTCCTACGAACAGTTCTTCGGCGGCAAGCTCGGAGTGGACGCCACCCGCAAGCTGCCGGGCGAGGGGTATCGCCGCGATGGGGGATGGCCGCAGGAATGTGTGGTCGACCCGTTGACCGGGCAGTTGGTCGACCGCCGCTGGGCGTCCTATCGCATTCAGCACGGGGCCGACGGAGGCGCTGGGTGATCGGGGGGGTTGGGTGACCGGGCCGGATCGGGCCACATTGCCGCACAGTCCCCGCGCGAACCGAGGCCGGGTCGCGAAGTTCCTCCGGCTGGTGATGATCGAACACTCGGTCTTTGCCCTGCCGTTCGCATACATCTCGGCGTTGACGGCTATGTGGCAGCTGACCCGTTCGGTCCATTGGTGGGAGCTGGTGCTGATCACCATCGCCATGGTGTCCGCCCGAACGGTCGCCATGGCGGCGAACCGGATCCTCGATCGGGGATATGACGCGCTCAATCCGCGCACCGCACAACGTGAGCTGGTCACCGGTGAGCTCGATTTGCGGGCCGCCTGGATCGGTACGGTCATCGCACTGATCGTCTTCCTGGCGAGCGCCGCCGCGTTGTCATGGCGCTGCCTCCTGCTGTCGCCGATAGCCATCGGCGCGCTGGTGCTCTATTCCTACGGCAAGCGATTCACGGACTTTCCTCAAGTATTGTTGGGAATCGCACAGTTCATGGCACCGGTCGGGGCCTGGTTGGCGGTAACCAACGAGGTGTCGTGGACCTCAGTAGCACTCGGCCTTGCGGTGGGCACCTGGATCGGCGGATTCGATCTCATCTACTCCTGCCAAGACGCCGAGGTCGACCGGCGCATCGGTTCGCGGTCGTTCCCGGCTCGGTTCGGCGTCCCGGCGGCGCTACAGGCCTCGTCGTTCGTTCACGTCGTGACGCTCGGCGCCTTTGTTTGGTTCGGACTCGCCGCTTCGCTCGAATGGTGGTGGTGGCTCGGCGTGCTGCTCACCGCGGGCGTGCTCGTCTACGAACATCGCATCGTGCGGCCGGATGACCTCAGCCGCGTCAACCGCGCATTCTTCACGGCCAACGGCGTGATCGGCATCGGTCTGTTCGTGTTCGCCCTCGCTGATCTGATCGCGCAGGGACTCCGCTGGTAGACGTAGGTGCGGGGATGACGAGGCTGCCATGGGTCGTCGGAGTGTCCGGCGCATCCGGGACCCCGTATGCGCGAGCGGTCCTCGGCGGCCTCCTTGACGCCGGTCTGCCGGTCGACCTCGTCGTTTCGCGGGCGGCCCGGCTGACGTTGCTGGACGAGACCGGCATTCGCTTCCGGGATTCGCATTGGGCGACGGATCTCGCCGCCTGGCTGGATCGCGAGGTGGCGGCCGCGGATGTCGTCTGCTGGCCGCCGACCGACCTCGCGGCGGGCCCCTCGTCGGGGTCCTACCAGACACGCGGCATGGTCGTGATTCCCGCATCCACCGCGTCGGTGGCGGGGATTGCGGTCGGGCTGTCCAAAGATCTCCTCCAACGAGCCGCTGATGTCACCCTCAAGGAGGGTCGGCCGCTGGTAGTCGTTCCGCGAGAGACCCCTTACACCCGGGCGACGCTGCAGCACTTGCTCGAGTTGCACGATGCGGGCGCGGTCGTGCTCCCGGCCAGTCCTGGCTTCTACGGCGCGCCTGCCTCCGTACACCAACTCGTCGATTTCGTCGCGGCCAAGGTATTGGACGTCCTGGGCGTGCCGCATGACCTGATGACCCGGTGGACCGGCCGGCTCGGCGCTGCGCTGACTGATCATGACGGGGCACCGCCCGGGGCCGGTCCCGTACCCTGACGGGATGCCGCTCACGCAGTCCCGTAAGGCTGAGCTGACCGAGAAGATCGCGGCCGGAGAGCGCCTCGACTATACGGACGGCGTTGATCTGTATGCCGCGGATGACCTCGCCTGGCTGGGCGGTCTCGCCAACGGTGTCCGGACCGCCAAGAACAGCGACATCACCTACTTCAACGTCAACCGGCACCTGAACCTCACCAATGTCTGCAGCGCCTCGTGCGCGTACTGCTCGTTCGAGCGCAAGCCGGGACAGGCTGACGCGTACACGATGCGGGTCGAGGAAGCCGTCGCGAAGGCGCTCGCCATGAAGGACGACGGCATCACCGAGCTGCACATCGTCAATGGCCTGCACCCCACGTTGCCGTGGCGGTATTACCCCAGAGTGCTCCGCGAGCTGAAGGCGGCCCTGCCCGAGGTGGCGCTGAAGGCGTTCACGGCGACCGAGGTCCACTGGTTCGAAAAGATCAGCGGGCTCCCGGCCGACGAGATCCTCGACGAGCTGATCGACGCCGGCCTCGAGTCGCTGACCGGCGGCGGTGCGGAGATTTTCGACTGGGACGTTCGCAAGGAGATCGTCGATCACGACACGCACTGGGAGGACTGGTCGCGAATCCACCGGCTGGCCCACAGCAAGGGGCTCCGTACCCCGGCGACGATGCTGTACGGCCACATCGAGGAGCCGCGGCACCGCGTCGACCACGTGCTCCGATTGCGCGGGCTGCAGGACGAGACCGGCGGTTTTGTCGTGTTCATTCCGCTGCGGTTCCACAACGACAACAACCGACTGTCCCACCTGCCGATGGCGCAGCCGGCGGATGTGCTGCGCACCTTCGCCGTCAGCAGGCTGCTGCTCGACAACTTCGATCACGTCAAGGTGTTCTGGGTGATGCACGGGTTGTCAACCTCGCAGCTCGCCTTGAACTTCGGCGCCGACGACATGGACGGCTCGGTCGTCGAATACAAGATCACCCACGACGCGGACGGCTTCGGCACGCCCGACAAGTTGACCCGGGAGGACCTGCTCGGGCTGATCCGCGATGCCGGGTTCCGCCCGGTGGAGCGGAACACGCGCTACCAGGTTGTTCGCGAGTACGACGGGCCGGTGCCGCTCGCGGTCCGGCGAGCCGAGCCGCAGGCGATCTGGGCGTGACCGAGCCAAGGCCCGACGAACCGACCCACGCGCCGGGCTCGCAACCGTCGGACCAGCCGAGTCAGCCGGAGGGGCCGCCGCCACCCGAGCCGTCGTTCGGTCGCTCCATCGGGGCGCTGTGGCTGTACACGATCCTGCGGTTCCTGGTCTTCGGAATCCTGTTCGGTCTGCTCTGGTTGGTCGGCGTTCCGGCGTTCCTCGCCGCGGTGCTCGGGCTGTTCTTGTCCGTGCCGCTGTCCTACGTTCTGCTCGCCCGGCCTCGAGCCGCGCTCGCTGAGACCGTCGAGGCGCGGCTGCGTGCCCGCCGCGCCCGGAGCGAGGACCTCAGCTCTCGGCTCAAAGGGGACGACGGAAACGCCACCCCCTGAGCCTTGCTGAAGCTCTTCTTGACAAAAGGCACTATGCGCCGGGCCCATCCCGTGCGCACACTGGGAGGGTGACCGCGCCACGTCCTCAGATCCGCATCGGCTACGCGGAGCGCTCGGCTGCTCAGCAGGCCCTCGACGAGCACCTGACCGCTGGACGGCTTGATCCCGATGAGTACGCCGACCGGTACGCCGCGGCTGAGATGGCCCGGACCCAGGCCGAGCTCGACGCGCTGTTCACCGACCTGCCGGCGCCGCATCCCACGACTGCGAACGCGATTCGGCCGGTAACCGCCAGCCCGGCCGGCTATCGGCGGGATTGGTATAGCTACGTCCCCGAGTCAGCGGTCGGTCGCATTGCCGCGCTCATCGCCGTGGTCGTGGCCGTAATTCTGGTGTTTCCGTTCGCCGTCGCGGCTCTGGTGCTGTACTTCATCGTGCTCCCGCGGCTCACGTGCGGCCGACGGTGGGGCTATGGGGGTGGCCCGATGTGGGGTTGGGGCGGGCGTTCCCGACCCTGGATCCGATGAGCAGTTCGCCCGGCGGGGCGGACGGATCGTCCGAGCCGCACATTCGTATCGGCACCGACGAGCGGGCAGCGGCCCTGCAGGCCTTGGATGAGCACCTATCGGCCGGGCGGTTGGAGCCCGACGAATATGGCGACCGGGTGGCTGCGGCCAGCGTGGCGCGCACCCGCGAGCAACTCGAGGCGCTGTTCGTCGATCTCCCGGAACCGCACCTGCCGCCGGGCGCGCAGCTAGCGACCGGGCCGGCACCCGCGCCGCCTCCGCGCCGTTCCGACCCGTCCTCCGACCGGGATGACCGCGTTCTTGGCGGGCGCACCGGTGCGGTTGTCGTGGCGCTTGCCCCGATCATTGCGCTGGCCCTGTTCTTCGCGACCAGATGGTGGGTGTGGTTCCTCCTCGTCCCGGCGGTCGCCGTGGTCGTCTACGGCGGTCGTGACCAGCGCCGCCGGGGCCGATAGCCGACGGTGCTGCTCGGGGAGCGGCCCGTCGTCGGCGTCCTGCACCCGGGCAGCATGGGCGCTGCGTTAGGAGCGGCCCTCAAACCCGTCGCCGGTCAGGTCATCTGGGCGGCCGCCGGGCGTTCGGATGCAACCGGCAAGCGCGCAGAACTCGCCGATCTCGTCGCTGTCCCGGACGTGGCCGAGTTGGTGGCGCGTAGCGATCTCGTCATCTCGATCTGCCCACCGCACGCCGCATTGGACGTTGCCCGCGAGGTCCAGGCCGCTGCTCGGGGTGGTCGTCCGGTCGTATACCTGGACGCGAACGCCGTGGCGCCGAGCACGGTCGCGACGATCGCTGACATCATCGGCCGGGAGCGGGTGGTCGACGGCGCGGTCATCGGCGCGCCGGCCTGGCAGCGGGCGGGCACCGTGCTGTGGCTGGCGGGAGAGCCGGCGAAGGAGTTGGCGGCGCTGTTCGCCTCCTCCCCCTTTGATGCTCGAGTGCTGCCCGGGGACCTGGGCTCGGCGAGCGCACTCAAAGCCTGCTTCGCCCTGCAAAGCAAGGCACTCCCAACTGTGTGGTGGACGTTGGCGGAGGCGGCGCGCCGGTACGGCGTGGCGGACGCGGTGCGCGGTGAGCTGGCGCGAGACGGGGTCGATCTGGACGCGGCGCTGGCCGCGTTCGCTCGGCGAGCGGAGGACAAGGCGTGGCGGTGGTCCGGCGAGATGGACGAGGTGGCGGCGGCCCTGGCCACGGTCGACCTGCCGGCCGGCTTCGCATCGGCTGCGGCGGAGACTTACCGCCGGCTCACCGTGGACGGCGACGCGTCAGCCTGACCCGTGCAGCGCGGTCGCCAGCTCGTCGACGAGCTGCTTGCTGCCCGCGATGTACCACTGGTGCCCGTTGGCCGGCACGACGGCGACCTCACCGCCGGCCGCGGTCACGAGCGCGGCGCCGGGCAGCCAGTCCCAGGGCAGACAGTCGTGCTGGAAAAACCCGCCGAGCCGGCCATCTGCCACCCAGGCCAGCTCGATCGACCCCGAGCCGAAAGTACGCACCGTGCCGGCGTGTCGCAGCGCCCGCAGCAGCGGTTCCCGCACCGAGTCGTCCGGCATGGTCGTGGGATGCAGGTAACTCGCCACCGCCGACTCCGCGAGCGGTCGGTCGGCGATAGGCGGCACTGGTTCACCGTTGCGAGTGGCCGGCCGCCCGGTACCACCGGACCACAGGTCGTCGGCGGCTGGATGATAGACGGCGCCGAGCACGGGCTCACTTCCGTCAGCGAGACCGACAGCGCTACACCACAGGGTGATGCCGGTCGCGTAGTTGTAAGTGCCGTCGACGGGGTCGACAAACCAGGTCCGGCGGCCGGGTTGCGAGCTCCCCTCCTCGGCGACGATGCCGTCCTCCGGGCGGGCGGCGCGCAACCGGTTGACGATCAGCGCCTCAGCGGCGTGATCGGCTGGAGTGACGAGGTCTGTGACCGACGTCTTGCGAGTGGGCTGCACTCCGGAGCGCCGCATGTCTGCGGCCAAGCTCCCGGCCGCCCGCACGAGATTCGAGGCCAGTGCCAGATCGTCAGGCTCGTCGGTCACCGATCAACACTAGTGTCCCTGACGTCGCCATGATCTTGGCGGCCGACGCGGGTATTCCGCGCCGGACGGCAGGGGCTCACGCGTAGCGTTGGGACGATGACGACCCCGCCTACGCCGCCCGCGCCGTCACCCCCACCTGTCCCCTCCCCGGTGCCGGGACCGCAACCCGGTCCGCCCGCGCCGCCCATTCCAGAGCCGACGCCACCTTCGCCGTCGCCCATTCCGCCGCCGACGCCAGACCCGGGGCCGACGCCAGGTCCAGAGCCCGGCCCGATACCGGGACCGGAGCCCGGGCCGCTGCCCGCGATCGACCGTCCCGACCGGTGACATCCGCGCGGCCTCGCGTCGGACACATCCAGTTCCTGAACTGCCTGCCGATCTACTGGGGACTGGTGCGGTCGGGCGCCCTGCTCGACGTCGAGCTGACCAAGGACACGCCGGATCGGCTCAACGACGCGCTCGTTCGGGGGGATCTGGACATCGGCCCGATTTCGCTCCTCGAGTACCTGCGTAACGCGGACGAGCTGCTGCTCCTGCCAGATCTAGCCGTCGGTTCCGACGGGCCGGTGCTGTCGGTCAATCTCGTCTCGCAGGTGCCACTTGCGGCACTGGAGGGCGGGCGGGTCGCGCTAGGGTCCACCTCTCGGACCTCCGTCCTGCTCGCCCGCATGTGGCTCGCGGAAGTGCATGGGGTCCACCCGGAGTACTTCGTCTGTCCGCCAGACCTCACGGCCATGTTGCTCGAGGCGGACGCCGGCGTTCTCATCGGCGATGCCGCGCTACGTGCGACGTACGACGCGCCCCGCATGGGCCTCGCGGTGCACGACCTGGGGGAGGTGTGGCGCCAGTGGACCGGTCTGCCCATGGTGTTCGCGGTCTGGGCGGTTCGTCGCTCCTACGCTGTCGCCAACCCGGGCCTGGTCAAGGACGTCCATACCGCGTTCGTGCGCAGCCGCGACGAGGCGCTCGCGCACGTGGACGCCGTCGCTGAACAAGCTGCGCGCTGGGAAGTGTTCGACGCCGGAACGCTGGCCAGGTACTTCCGCACGCTCGACTTCCAGCTAGGTGAACGTCAACTGGCCGGACTCGCCGAGTTCGCGCGCCGCGCGACGTCGGCCGGCGCAGTGGCTACGGAAGTGACACCGGCGTTCGCTGAGGTGTGATTGGACATCAATTGTCAGACCGGGGAGGAGACTGAAGCAGTGCCACCTCCGAGTCGCGCCGGGCAGGATCGGGTGGTGCTCGCCGTGGACGGCAACTCACTCGTCCACCGCAGCTACCACTCCCAGGCCGGCACGGGTCTGCACGGGGCGGACGGCGACCCGATCTGGGCAGTGCGGGGGCTGCTCACGCAACTGGTCGCCGCGGTCGATCGCTTTCAACCGGATGTCGTGGTCGTCGGTTTCGACGATCCGGACCTGAGCTGGCGTCGAGATAAATGGCCCCAGTACAAGGCAAATCGTTCCGACAAGTTGCCGACACTGGTGCGCCAGCTCGAGGTAGCCGCGGAGGTGCTGCGAGATCTGGGGGTTGGCGTTATCGTTCCCACCGGTCTGGAGGCCGACGACGTGCTGGCCTCCGCTGCTCGTGCCGTCGCTGCAGCGGGTGGTACCACCGTGATCGTTACGTCCGATCGCGACGCCTTCGCGCTCATCGACGCGGGCACACACGTGCTGCGCATCATCAACGGCGGCGTCGAGTGTTCGCCGCTGATCACGGCCGAGCGGCTGGTCTTGCTGCTCGGCGTCCGGCCCGACCAATACCCGGACTTCGCCGCGTTACGCGGTGATCCGTCTGACAACTTGCCCGGAGTACGCGGGATCGGAGCCAAGACCGCCGCCCGGATCCTCGCCGAGTTGGGCTCCGCGGCAACTGCCTTCGCCGGGCCGGAAGAGGTGGTGCGTGCCGTGGGATCGTCCGTAGCGCAACGGCTCCAGGCGCCCGACGCCCGCGCGACCTGGGAGCTCAACCGGCAGGTGATGGCCATGCGGGATGACGTCCCTATCGACGTTGCCGCGCTGCCTACCCTGCCCCTGCCGCCGGCGTCCGTGCGCGCCACTTTCGATGCCATGCAGTTGCGCTGGACGACGGCCGAGGCCCTGCGCGTCTTGTGCGGCGAACCCGGCTCCGTCACCGACGAGCGCCGGCAAGCGTGGGACCACGTGCCACCCGACGTCGTCAGCTGGGCACCGCGCCCAGGTCCGATCGTGCGCCGCAAGGTGCGCGAGACTGTCGCCGCCAACCAGCTCGCGCTGTTCGACTGAACCGGCGTCGGGTCGCCCCTGGCCTTGCTCGGATTGCCCGACGTGTTTCACGATGTGCCGTGTGTACGGTCCGTCCGACCTGCTCGCTGCCTATGACGAGCAGCTACGCGGCCCGGCCGAGTCCGACTCGGCCGTGGAGACGGACTACGACGGGCCGCTCGTGCGCGTCCACTATCGCCATCGCGGCTTTATCGGTTATCGCAGCCTCGAAGGTCTGAGTGATCGGCAACTGGACGCTCTGATCGACCGGCAGGTCACCCACTTCGCCGAACGCGGCCAGGCCTTCGAATGGAAGACGCGTGGGCACGACTGGCCGTCGGATCTGCCCGAGCGGCTACGAGCCCACGGTTTCGAGCCCGAGCCTCGCGAGACGGTTCTTATCGGCGTGGCCGCCCGGATGGCGGTCGACCCAATGATTCCGGACGGCGTCACGGTCCGTTCGGTGCGGACCGACGAGGACATGCGGCGCATCGCGGCGATGGAGTCATCGGTGTGGGATGAGGACTGGGGCTGGCTCGCGGACGAGCTCATCGGTCTCGTCGCGGGTGGCCACACCGAGGTTCTGGTCGCCGAGTCGATGGACCAGGTCGTGTCGGCCGGATGGATCGTTTACAAACCGGGTACCGACTTCGCCGGTATTTGGGGTGGCTCCACTCTGAGAGCCTGGCGCGGTCGGGGGATCTACCGGGCCCTGGTCGCCCGGCGGGCGCAGTTGGCCGTGGGGCACGGTTATCGCTTCTTGCAGGTGGACGCATCGGACGACAGCCGACCGATCTTGCAACGCCTCGGGTTCGTGGCGGTGACCACCACGACGCCGTACGTCTGGACGCCGCCCGCGTCGTAGCCATTAGGGTCGCTGAACGTGACCATTCGCCCAGTGCGTGTCGCCCTTCAGCTTCAGCAGCAGCACGCCGACTACCCCGCCATCCGAGATGCAGTGCACGAAGCGGAAGATCTCGGCGCTGACATCGTGTTCAACTGGGATCACTTCTATCCCCTGTACGGCCCGGATGACGACAAGCACCTGGAGTGCTGGACGATGCTCGGCGCGTGGGCGGAGCAGACCAGCCGGGTGCAGCTCGGCGCGCTCGTCACGTGTAACAGCTACCGCAACCCCGATCTACTCGCCGACATGGCTCGAACCGTCGACAACATCAGCAACGGGCGGTTGATCTTCGGCATCGGAGCGGGCTGGTTCCAGCGCGACTACGACGAGTACGGATACCCGTTCGGCACCGCCGGCAGCCGACTGGATGCGCTCGCCGAAGCGCTGCCTCGCGTCCAGCGCCGCTGGGCGAGGCTGAACCCGCCGCCGATTCGCCAGATCCCAGTCTTGATTGGCGGCGGTGGCGAGCGAAAGACGCTGCGACTGGTCGCTGCGCATGCCGACATCTGGCACAGCTTCGGCGACGTCGGGACGGTGCGCCGCAAGTCGGCCATCCTGGCCGAGCACTGTGCTGATGTTGGCCGCGACCCGGCCGAGATCGAGCGGTCCGTCGGCGTCCAGGGTGATCCGACCCGCACCGGCCCGGAGTTGCTCGACGCCGGCATAACACTGTTCACGGTTGGTGTCGGCGGACCGCAGTACGACCTGGGCGGGTTGCGCCGTTGGGTCGCCTGGCGCGACTCCTTGTCGCGGTCGGCCGTACCCTAGGCGCTATGCCAGGACAGACTTCGCGGCTGCTCGAGCGGGCAGCGGACGGTGGCCGCATCAGTCCCGATGAGGCGCTGGAGCTCTATACCGACGCGCCGCTGCACGGGCTGGGACAGGCCGCCGATGCGGTACGCCGGCGGCGGTACTCGGACAACATCGCCACGTACATCATCGACCGCAACATCAACTACACGAACGTCTGCGTAACTGCCTGCAAGTTCTGCGCTTTCTACCGCCCACCGCGACACGATGAGGGCTGGACGCATTCTGTCGACGAGATTATTCGCAGATGTGGAGAAGCCGTCGAACTCGGCGCGACCCAGATCATGCTGCAGGGCGGCCACTCGCCCGAGCTCGGCATCGAGTGGTACGAGGAGACGTTCGCGGCCATCAAGGGGGCCTACCCGGAGCTGACCCTGCATTCGCTCGGCGGATCGGAGGTCATGCACATTTCACGCACGTCCGATCTCGACGTCCCTAGGGTTATCGCTCGACTGCACCTGGCCGGGCTGGACAGCTTTGCCGGGGCGGGCGCGGAAATTCTCGTCGCCCGGCCGCGTACTGCGATCGCACCGTTGAAGGAGTCGGGCGAGGCCTGGCTCGCGGTCATGGAGGCGGCGCACGAGCAAGGTGTCGAATCCACCGCCACGTTCATGATGGGGACGGGCGAGACCAATGCCGAGCGCATCGAGCATTTGCGGATGATCCGCGATGTGCAGGACCGCACCGGTGGTTTCCGCTCATTCATTCCTTGGACGTATCAGCCGGAGAACAACCATCTGAAGGGACGGACGCAGGCGACGAGCCTGGAGTACCTGCGCCTGGTCGCCGTCGCTCGGCTGTTCTTCGACAACATCAATCACCTGCAAGGGTCATGGCTGACCACGGGGAAGGACATCGGCCAGCTGACCTTGCACTTCGGCGCCGACGACCTCGGTTCGGTGATGCTCGAGGAGAACGTCGTGTCGTCGGCCGGGGCGCGGCATCGCAGCAATCTCACGGAGCTCATCGAGTTGATCCGCGGAGCCGGGCGGATCCCGGCTCAGCGCGACACGTTGTACCGCCACCTCGTCGTGCACGCGGATCCCGCGCTCGACCCGGTCGACCCCCGCGTCCATTCGCACTTCTCCTCGACCGCGCTGCCCCTCGTGCCAGCGCAACGGGCCGCGAGCTAGCAGCCACCAACGGCCATGTCTCTAGCTGTCGCGATTCCGTGCGGGATCGCTGCCGCGGTGGCCTACGGCGGGGCAACGGCCGTCCAACACTCGGCGGCGCACACCGGCACTGGTGAGGCGGACGCGGTCGGTCTGTTGCGGCTGCTGACCAGTCCCCGATGGTGGCTATCTGTCGCTGGGGACGGGGTTGGCCTGCTGCTCCAGGTGGTCGCGCTGGCCACGGGGCCAGTCGTGCTCATCCAACCGCTGCTGGTCCTCGCCCTGCCGGTATCGCTGATCGTCGGCTTTCTGATCGGCGGGCCGCGGCCGCGCGGCGCGGACTACGGCGCATGCGCGTCGATCATCGCCGGCCTCGCGGTGTTCTTCGTCCTCGTTGGCAACCCCGGCGACGGCGAGCCGCTCCGTTCCGGAGCGGCCCTCATCACTATCCTGATCGGGCTCGCAGTCGGCGCGGCCATCCTGCTCGCCGTCCGCGGCCGTCGGCCAGCGATCCGCGCCGTCGGGTACGGCTGCGTGGCAGGCGGTTTCTTCGGGATGGTTGGCGTCATGATCAACACGGTGGCCCAGACGTTCGACGCCAGCTCGTGGAGTGGGTTCGCGCATGTCGAGGGGCTGGTTCCGCTGATCGGGGCGGTGGCGCTGGGCGCCTTGGGTTTTACCCTCACCCAGATCTCGTTCCAGATCGGTGCTCTTGGTGCGAGCTTCCCCGCGAATGAGTCCACGGCTCCGCTCGTCGCGGTTCTGCTCGGCGCCGTCCTGCTGCACGAAGAAGTGCCCCTGTCGCCGTTGTATGTCATCGGCTACGTGCTCTGTTTCGCTGCCATCGTTTACGGCACGATTCGGCTCGCCAACTCGCCGTCCCTGGAGCATGCTCCGAAATCGGAGGATGCGAGTCCGGTCGCAGAGACGGGGCGGGCGTGAACCGCGCCACGCTGGACAAGAAGCCGGTCGAGGTCGCCTCCATGTTCGACGGGGTCGCCCGTCGCTACGACATCACGAACAGCGTGATGTCGTTGGGCATGGACCATGTGTGGCGGCGCCGCACCCGGCAGGCGATCGAGCCACAACCAGGAGAACGGATCCTCGACCTGGCCGCCGGAACCGGCGTTTCCACCGCGGAGCTGGCCGACCGTACTTCGTGCCGACCGGTTGCCTGTGACTTCTCGTTAGGCATGCTGCGCGCCGGGCGGGCCCGCAAGAATCGGCGCAGGGTCCCGTTCGTTGCTGGTGACGCTTTGCACTTGCCGTTTCCGGACGGGGTATTCGATGCGGTCACGATCACCTTTGGGCTGCGCAACGTCGCTGATCCCGGCACCGCGTTGCGCGAGATGGCTCGGGTCGTACGGCCCGGTGGCCGGCTCGTCGTCTGTGAGTTCAGCCGGCCGAGGTTCGCGCCGTTTCGTTTCGTCTACACGCGCTATCTGCTCACCGCCTTGCCACTGATCGCGCGCATCGTGTCGTCCAACGCTGACGCCTATGACTATTTGGCCGAATCCATTCGGGCCTGGCCGGATCAGGAAGAACTGGCGCAGCGCATCGACGCCAACGGATGGACCGACGTGCGATGGCGCAACCTGACCGGCGGGGCCGTCGCACTGCACCATGCGCACCGGATAGCGTGAGCGCAGCGGCCTAACCCGATGCCGCTTCCCCCGCGGATCGATGATCCGTCCTCTCGTATGGAGAAAGGACTCGCATGACCATGAGTGACGACGAGGCCACGTCGGCCGGTAGTGACCGTGGTGCGGACGGCGCGGCTGACAGTGGCGGTGACGGCGGCGCTGACTTCGGCGACGGCGGCGCGGACGGAGCGGCCGGCGACGGCGGAGCCGATGGCGGCGCAGACGGTGGTGCCGATCGCGGCGCCGGCGATAGCGGCGCTGATGGTGGCGCCGACAGCGGTGGCGACGGGTCGGCCGGTGACGGCGGAGCCGACGGGTCGGCTGGTGACGGCGGAGCCGACGGGCCGGCTGGAGGCTGATCGGTGAGTGAAGCCGGCGCAGCGCCCGATCCGGGCGGCCCAGCTAGCGACCGTTTCACGGCGCTGCGCCGGTGCATTGCCTCCGATACAGCCACATTCGCGGCCACCCACTGGGGCCGAGCGCCGCTACTGACCCGACAGGGCGAGCTCGATCGGGACTTCACCGAGCTCCTCGACGCTGCCGCGATCGACGAGCTCGTGTCCCGCCGCGGCCTGCGCACCCCGTTCCTCCGGATGGCAAAGGACGGGACCGTTCTTGCCGCGGCCCGCTTCACGCGGGGAGGAGGCGCGGGAGCAGGCGTCACCGATCAAGCGGCCGACGACCGGATCCTGACCGAGCTGGGCGGCGGCAGCACGTTGGTGCTGCAAGGTCTTCATCGCACCTGGCCGCCACTTGTCGACTTTGCCACTGACCTGGCCGCCGAGCTGGGTCATCCGGTTCAGGTCAACGCGTACATCACGCCACCGGAGAATCGAGGGTTTGCCGCCCACTACGACGTGCACGATGTCTTCGTCCTTCAAGTCGCCGGC
>Ga0207657_10001548_pt1 | contig 24646 bp, 22 predicted proteins | sample KBSC33metaG_FD_184316 | JGI IMG/M metagenome (GOLD analysis project Ga0207657, IMG submission 184316) | Corn rhizosphere microbial communities from Kellogg Biological Station, Michigan, USA - KBS C3-3 metaG (SPAdes) (version 2) | ecosystem: Host-associated > Plants > Roots > Rhizosphere > Soil ... | reverse complement strand
ATTAGTAATTGCATATTTTGAAATATTTTCTTCGAATTTTTCCTGCAACTCCCTATCCTTTGCAAGTGTTGTTATTGCAGAAAATAATCTATTCTTTGCCTCGCTATCTTTTATCATCATTCCGGCATCACGATCAACTAAATATTTTGCATTCACTGTTTGATGATCTTCTGCCGCAAAAGGATAAGGCACAAACACCGTTGGTTTTTTCGCCACACACAATTCCGCAACCGACATTGCTCCTGCTCTTGATACTGCTACATCCGCTGCAGCATAGGCTTTATCCATATCCTGTATAAAATCATTTACCCAAACATTGCTATAATTTTTCCCTCTGTCGATATATCGTTTTGCTGTTGTTCTTCCTGTTTGCCAGATCAATTGCAATCCCAATGATTCAAACTCCATAATATGTTGTGCAATTACTTCATTGATACTCCTTGCACCCAAACTTCCGCCCATTGCAAGCACTGTTGTTTTGTGCGGATTAAGATCGAAATATCGCAGAGCTTGTTCTCTTGTAATTGTTGATTGTGCAATTGATTTGCGAACAGGGTTTCCGGTGATCATTATTTTTTCTGCAGGAAAAAATTTTCCCATCCCTTCACTCGCAACAAAAATTTTTGTTGCTTTTTTTCCAAGCATCATGTTGCTCTTTCCGGCAAATGAATTGCTCTCATGAATGAATGTTGGAATTCCTTTTGACTGCGCAGATCTTAACACAGGAAAACTTGAATAGCCACCAACACCAACAACAGCATCAGGTTTGAATTGGTTTATAATTTTTCTTACCTGTAAAAAACTTGTGATCAACTTGAATGGCAATCCAATATTTTTTATCAAAGAACTTCTGTTGAAACCTGCTATATCAATTCCTTTTATATTATAACCCGCTTGCGGCACACGTTCCATTTCCATTTTCCCTTTTGCGCCTACAAACAACAACTCAACATTGGGTTGCTGTTGCTTTAATGCATTGGCAATCGCGATCGCCGGAAAAATATGTCCGCCTGTTCCGCCGCCTGCTATAATTAACCTCACCCCAACCCTCTCCAAAGGAGAGGGAGTCTTTTGCTCATCTATATTTTTTTCTTCGCTCATTGTTCAGTCATGTTCAAAACGTTGAAGAGTGCGACGCAACGGAAGCATCATTCATATTCTTCAGTTGGGCTCACAATACTTCAAAGACCTTCAAAAAAATTCAACACAATAATTTTCATTGCGCTGCTTCTAAAGCCTCCCCTTCAGGGGAGGTTGGTGGGGTTTTCCCTTCCATCTGTTCTAAGTTTCTTGCAACACTCAACACGATTCCAATCGCTGCGCATGTAAACAAGAACGAACTTCCGCCCATGCTTATCAACGGAAGCGTTACACCTGTCACAGGAACGATGTTTACATTCACCGCCATGTTTGCAACGGCTTGTATCACCAAAGTAAAACTCAAGCCCAGTGCGAGAAAGGCGCCGAATGCATACGGACATCTTCGAAAAACTCTGATGCATCGGAACAGGAAAACGAGATAAATAAATATTACGAACGCGCCGCCGAGCAACCCATATTCTTCGATGATGATGTCGTAAATGAAATCGTTGTAAGCCTGTGGCAAAAAATTTCTTTGCCTGCTGTTGCCGGGACCGAGACCAAACAACACACCACCATTTGCGATGGCGATGTTTGCCTGTTGCACCTGGTATGGCACTTCGCTGTCTTTTGTGTAAATGAAATCCTGCACCCGTTTTACCCAGGTGCTGAAACGACCGACATCCTGCAGGTTATCTGCAACACCGCTTTTTGAATCGCTTTTATATGTAGTTACCGCAACACTAACAATAATGGCGATCGGAATGAGTGCAATGCATGAAACCAACAAAATGTGTTTCATGCTTACGCGTCCGATGAACAACAACAACATTGCTGTTGCACCTGTAAGTAATGCGTTTGATAAATTAGCCGGCATTATTAATGCACAGGTTATAACAATTGGAATAATGACCGGCAAGAAACCTTTCTTGAAATCTTTTATCACTTCTTGTTTGCGACTTAATTGTCGTGAGAGATACATGAACAATGCAAGCCTTGCGAAATCACTTGTTTGAAATGTCATGTTGATGACGGGAAGTTTTATCCAGCGGCTTCCTTCATTGATCTCTGCGCCAAAGAAAAGTGTATAAACAAGCAGCGGAACTGAAATAAGATATAATATTAATGACACACGTGAATAGAGTGTGTAGTTCACGCGATGAAGAAAATAGATGAGTGTTAATCCAAGTACGATAAATGAAAGTTGCCTGAACAAATACACCTCCGTATTTCCTTTATACATTTTATATGCAAGCGAGCCTGTTGCGCTATACACAACAAGCAACGACGTTATAGCCAGCAGCACAACAATGCCCCAGATGTATTTATCACCGCGGGAGCCTCTCCAAACCCCTCCAATAGAGGGGCTTAGTAACTCGTTCAGTTTTTTGTTTTCTATTTTATTTTCGCCACCAAACATTACTTTTTATTTAAAACTTTTGTTGTGTCCAAATTCTCCCCCTTTGGAGGAGTTAGAGGGGGCTGTAGTTCATAATGCTTTCACCGCTTCTTTAAATTGCCTGCCGCGATCTTCATAATTTTTAAAGAGATCAAAACTTGCACATGCAGGACTTAATAAAACAATATCACCTTTGTCTGCTAAAAGAAAAGCTTTCTGCACTGCTTCATTTGCGCTTTCGGTCTCGATAATTGTGGGGACAATATCTTCAAATGCTTTTTGAATTTTACTGTTGTCAATTCCGAGACAAACAATTGCTTTTACTTTTTCTTTTACAAGATCTTCTATCAAAGAATAATCATTGCCTTTATCAACTCCCCCAAGAATTAATATTGTTGGTTGCCTCATACTTTCCAATGCATACCATGTGCTGTTGATGTTTGTTGCTTTGCTGTCGTTTATAAATTCAACTCCACGAACTGTTGCAACATATTCCATTCTATGTTCCAAACTTTGAAACGTTTCAACAGCTTCACGAATTTTTTCTTTTCGAATGCCCAGTATTGCTGCTGCAATGCTTGCTGCCATTGTATTTTGCTGATTATGTTTTCCTTTTAATGCAAAATCATAAATGCTCATACTTACTCTTTCTTCATGAACTTTCAACATCATCTGATCGCCTTTTATCCAGGCTCCTTTGTTTAATTCTTGCTTCATAGAAAATGGCAATGGGTTAGTTTTGGTAATGTTGTTTTTTAAATGCTGCATGATCACTTCATCGTCTGCGTTGTAAATGAAATAATCACCAGGTTGTTGGTTCTTAATGATTCTGAATTTGCTTGCGATATAATTTTCAAATTTGTAATCGTACCTGTCTAAATGATCTTCTGTAATGTTGAGCAACACCGCAACATCCGCTCTGAAATCTTTTATATCATCCAATTGAAAAGAACTTATTTCCGCTACATACAAAGGCTTTGGATCTTCTGCAATTTGTTTTGCAAACGAGTAACCGATGTTACCAACCAATGCACAATCAAGTGTCGCAGTTTTGCAAATGTGATAGATGAGTGAAGTGCAAGTGCTCTTTCCATTGCTCCCGGTGATCGCAACAATTTTGCTGTCACCTTTAAAGCGGTACGCCAGCTCAATTTCACTGATCACCGGAATTCCTTTTGCACGAATCCTTTTTACCATTTCATTTTTATCAGGAATGCCCGGGCTTTTCATCACTTCATCTGCATTCAAAATTTTTTCCTCTGTATGTTGTGCTTCTTCAAAATCAATTTTATTGTCAATGAGCTCTTGTTTATATTTTGCTGCTATATTTCCCCCATCGCTAACAAAAACATCGTAGCCTTTTTGTTTTCCCAACAACGCAGCGCCAATGCCACTTTCACCTGCTCCAAGAATACAAAGCCTCCCCAAATCCCTCCGGTGGAGGGACTTTTGTTCGTTCATGTTTTTATCTCTTTCATTATTTTCAATCATCTAATGCTTTATGCTTGTTACTATTTTTTTATAATCAGCTTTATCTCTTTACTCTTCTTCCGTTGCGTCGCACTCTTGTACTTTTCGATATTCTATTCATCACTTCCAAATCATAGCTCTTGCAATATTCTTCGCTTCGTTCTCCTCCATCTTTGTTCTCCTCCACCGGGGGAGTTAGAAGGGGCTTTATCTCACCTTCAAAGTAAGTATCGACGCTATAACCAAAACGATCGTGATGATCCAAAACCGCACGGCTATTTTGCTTTCATGAAATCCTTTCTTCTGATAATGGTGATGTAACGGGCTCATCAAAAAAATTCTTCGCCCTTCACCATATTTTTTCTTTGTGTATTTGAAATAACTCACCTGTATGATGACGCTTAAATTTTCTATGAGAAATATTCCGCAAAAAATTGGTATCAATAATTCTTTTCGAACGATGATCGCAAGTGATGCAATGATACCACCTAGTGCAAGGCTTCCTGTGTCTCCCATGAAAACCTGCGCCGGGTAAGCATTGTACCAAAGAAAGCCGATACACGCTCCAACAAATGCCCCGATAAAAATGGATAACTCGCCAAGATCAGGGATGTACATGATGTTGAGATAATCTGCAAAAACGTAGTTACCACTCACATACACGAACACACCCAAAGCCGCGCCGATAATGGCGCTCACGCCTGCAGCCAAACCATCAAGACCATCAGTGATGTTTGCACCATTTGAAACCGCAGTAACAATAAATGTTACGATGATGATGTAAACGATCCATGTATAATTTTCTGCACCGGCACCGATCCAACTAATAAGTTTGCTATAATTAAACTCATGACTTTTTACAAAAGGAATTGTTGTGATCGGCGTTTTCACTTTTACAAAACGATGTTGAATGCTGTCTATAGATCTTACAACGACATTTGAATCCTTTGATAAACGTTCACCTCTTTGCAATTGTGCAGTTGTTGATTCTCCTTGCAATTCTCTTTCAACAACAACATTGCTGTTGAAGTACAACGTAACACCAATGATAATCCCCAAACCGATTTGCCCCGTGATCTTTGACAAACCTGCTAAACCATGACTATCTTTTTTCTGATATTTTTCTCCGCGTTCCTGCGCTTTCTTTCTTGCTCTTAGTTTTAAGTAGTCATCAAGAAAGCCAATGAAACCAAGCCACACAGTGCATAACAACATCAATCGCACATAAACTTTATTGATGTCTGCAAACAACAAAGTTGGAATAAGTATCGCCAGCAAGATGATGATACCACCCATTGTCGGTGTTCCTCTCTTTTGTTGTTCACCTGCCAAGCCAAGATCACGAACAGTTTCACCGATTTGATTGTGTCTTAAAAAATTGATAAGCCTTTTGCCATACACTGTTGCAATGATCAACGACAATACTACTGCCATGGCTGCGCGGAAGGTGATGTATTGAAACAACCCCGCACCGCTGATGTTAAACTCCTTAGACAACCATGTAAAAAAGTAGTATAGCATAAAACCCTCCAAACCTCCTTAAAGGGAGGCTTTATAATCCGTGTATTTTTTAGTTCGTTCATTTATTTTTCGTTCGACTATTTTTATTTCAATTTCACAATAAAACTTACTCGTTTTAAATTTTCGCGTTTTGTTCTTTCCGCCTTAGGCGGAGAGGTTAGGTGGGGTTTCTATTTTCCCAACAACTCAAACATTTCTTTCAGCACTGCTTTATCGTCAAAATCTTCTTTTCTTCCGTTAATTATTTGATATTTCTCATGTCCTTTTCCGGCGAGCAGAATGATATCTTCTTTATTCGCAAAACTTACCGCAGTTTTTATCGCTTCTTTTCTGTCTGCGATTGAAATTGATTTTCTTCTTGCGGCACTGTTCAATCCTGCTTCCATATCTTTTAATATTTCTGCAGGATCTTCGCTGCGCGGATTGTCGCTTGTAAAGATTGCTCGATCACTATAATCGCATGCTATCTGTGCCATTACCGGACGTTTTTTTTTATCTCTGTCGCCGCCGCAGCCAACAATTGTGATTACTTGTTCATATCCTTTCTTCAATTTTTTTATTGTTGTCAAAACATTTTCCAAAGCGTCAGGTGTGTGCGCATAATCTACAATACCCATAATATTATTATAGGTGCTGATGATATAATCAAATCTTCCTTCTGCTCCGTTTAGCATACTTAATATGCGCAACACTTCATCACTGTTTTCACCAAGACAAATTGCTGCGCCATAAATAGCGAGAAGATTGTATGCATTGAATTCACCGATCAAACGAAAATGAATTTCTTTATCATTCACAGTCATCACTAAACCGGTGAGTGCATTTTCTAAAATCTTTCCTTTGAACTCAGCCATTTGCTTCAGGCTGTAGTAAAGCTTTTTTGCATTGGTGTTTTGCAACATCACAGTACCGCGCTTATCATCAAGATTTGAGACAGCGAATGCATCACTACTCAAGTCATCAAAAAATTTTTTCTTCACGCGAATATATTCTTCAAACGTTTCATGATAATCCAGATGATCGTGTGTGATGTTGCTGAACAATGCACCTGTAAAATGCAACCCTGTTATTCTGTGTTGATGAATAGCATGACTGCTGCATTCCATGAAAACATGTGTGCAACCTTCATCAGCCATTTGTTTCAACAAAGCGTTTAATGTTATTGCATCAGGTGTTGTGTGTGTTGATTCGATTACTTTATCATCGATCTTATTTTCTACAGTGCTTACCAATCCACATTTGTAACCCAATTCTTTAAAGAGCTTAAAAAGAACTGTTGCAATTGTTGTTTTACCATTTGTTCCCGTAACCCCTACAAGTTTTAATTTATTAGAAGGCTCATCAAAAAAGTTGTGTGCGATGTAAGCCGCTGCTTCCTGTGAATTGCTTACTTGTATGTAAACAAGATTTTCTTTTAAAGAAGTTGGCATTGTTTCGCAAACGATTGCTGTTGCTCCTGATTCTATTGCATCATCAATGAACTGATGACCGTCGAACTTTTCTCCATTTATTGCGATGAATAAAGAACCTTCAGAAATTTTTCTTGAATCGAGCTGTATATCTTTCACATCAATGTTTGTTGAGCCATTAACAGATTGCAAACGCACCTTATATAATATGTCCTGTATTTTCTTCAAGCCTCCTCCTGCCTCCCCCAGGGGGAGATATTTTAATTCAATTGTATGTTTATTAATTGCCCTGCTGCAACGGGTTCTCCTGCTGTGAGCGATTGCGAAATCACTTTTCCTTTTCCTTTGATGTTCACCTTTAATCCAATGTTCTCACATATATATATTGCATCTTTCAAAGTCATGCCGTTTAATTGCGGCATTGCTTTGCTACTGATCGTCTCCGATTTTACAACCGGTGCATAATCGCCTTTACTTACAATTGCCCATTGTGCATTATTGTTCACAGAATCTTTATACCGCACACCAATCGTGCTCATAATATTTTTTACATCCTGCTTCATTCCTTCGTACACATAATTATTGCTGTCGTTGATCGTTGCTTTTACATATTGCATATCGCTTTTCACATACATGGTGTATAAGCGCTCAGCAATCTCTTTAAATACCGGACCTGCAACAGACGCCCCATAAAATAATTTCGCAAATGGTTTATTGACTATCACCACAACAATTGTGTACTGCGGATTTTCGGCAGGAAAAAATCCTGCAAAAGATGATTGATAAATATGATCACCATATCCATGCGAACCGTTCGCAACCAGTGCTGTGCCTGTTTTTCCGGCGACAGTGAAAGGTTCGCCTTTAAAAGTTTTAAACGCTGTTGCGCCAGAATCTTTACACACACCAATCAAACATTCTTTCAATGCTTTCAACGTTTGCTCACTGCAAATTTTTTCTTTCAATACTGTCGGTTGTATTTGCCTTATCATATTACCATCTTGCTGAACAGATTGAAGCAGGTAAGGCTTCATCATTTTACCATTGTTCGCAACAGCATTGTACAATATCGCTGTGTGCATTGGAGTGATAGCAATGTTATAACCAAAAGCCATCCATGGTAAAGTTGTTGCGCTCCAGTATTTGCTGCCTGGCTTGTACACAACCGGTTTTCTTTCGCCATAAAGATCAATTCCTGTCAATGAATCGAGCCCTAATTTTTTTAAGTGATTAATAAATTGTGATGGAGTATTTGCATAACTGCTATAAGCAAGTTTCGCCATGCCTACATTAGAACTCAACTCAAACGCACGTTTTACATTTGTTACATACACACCATGATTTTCCGCATCATACACTGTTCTTCCGTTGATCTGCCATGTTCCACCGCCGAGATCAACGCCGCTGTTGAGTGAATATTTTTTGTCTTCCAGTACAGCGATCATTGTTGCTACTTTGAAAGTTGAACCAGGTTCCGTCGGTGCCATGGCGTAATTAAAATCTTCCCAGTAATTTCCGTCAGGTCTTCTTCCAAGATTTGCAATTGCTTTTATCGCTCCGGTTTTTACTTCCATCACAATTGCGCAACCGTGATCTGCTTCATTTCCCACCATCATTTTCATCAAAGCATTTTCTGTTATCTCTTGTATGCGTGTGTCAAGTGTTGTTGTAATATCTTTTCCGTTTTCCGGCTCTACCTGGTAATCATCATTTACAGGAACTGCAACTCCACCTGCAATGTATCTCACCAAACGCTGTCCCTGTGTGCCTTTCAGCAAGGTGTCATAAGTTTGTTCAAGACCAACTTTTTGAGAGTTCTGACGATCAAGTCCTATCGTTCTGTATGCAAGCAACTGGTACGGATTTAATCTTATACTTTTTGTTTCCGCAATAAATCCGCTTGTATTTTTTCCCAATCTCACCAAAGGAAATTTTTTCATTTCCTGGTACTCCTCAAAATTTACTTTGCGTTTTAACAAAAAATATCTGTCATGATTTTTATAGCCGTTACTCAATATTTTTTTATACTCACCTTTTGATCTGTCTTTAAAAAGATCTGCCAGACAGTAACTCAACGAATCAAGATTTTGACGAAACAATTTTCCGTCGTTTGCACGCAATCCATCTGCATCAAAATCAACATAGATATCAAATTGAGGAATACTTGTGCTCAACATTTCACCATCAGAACTATAAATCGTTCCGCGATCCGCATCAATTTCCTGTATCTTCAGATGCAAACTATCACTCATGCTGCGCCAAAAATTTCCCTGCATTTGTTGTATGTAAAATGCCTTCGCAAAAATGGCAATGCATATTAGCGCAACAACGATATACGCCAAATACACTCTCCACAATATGTCGCGTTTTACTTCCATTTTTTTAGCGGTGTTTAGATTAGCAACAACCGGCGGCGCTTCAACAGTTTGAGGGTTTTCATCTATTGTTCGGATTTTCCTTCAACCTTCAATCTCATTGGCGGTTCATTCGATATCTTCAAACCCAGTGGTGTTGCGGCTTCCACAATTTGTGATTCACGGCTTTTAAACATTTCCTCACTCTTCAAACTTTTATATTCGTACTGCAATTCTTTCACATCACGCGCAGTATTATTTATATCGCGAATCGTATTATCTGCCATATGTCCGTTTGCGATGTACATCACAGCAAGCAGCGCAAGAAATAAAAAGAATAAAAGATTTTTCAGAATCCATTCATATCCTATCAGCTTTGAAAAAAATTTTTTCTGCTTTGTTGCCTGTTTATTTTCTTCATTCATTTTTATAAATATTTTTTGTAGGTCAGCATTTGATTCGCTACTCATCGTCTGTTGTGTCACTCACTTGTACGTTCGGAACTTTCATCTGCAAAGCTTCGAGCCTCGAGCTGTGAGCTTCGAGCAAATCTCGCAGCCCAGCAGCTCATAGCTTTTCTTCTGTACAAGAGTGCGACGCAACAGGAGTTTCATAGATATTCAACGGCTTGGCTTATAAAAAATTTCTCGTCACACATTCCTTAACATTTTGCATTTATAGTTTCTCTGCTACACGCAGTTTTGCACTTCTTGCTCTTGGATTTTTTTTCAATTCTTCATCAGAGGGTGTAATCGGCTTCTTCGTTATCACTTTGTATTCTTTTTTTATTTCGTGCTGCTCGAAAGGATTTGTTTGTACTTCTTCAAATGTTCCTTGCTTAAAAAAATTTTTTACCAATCTGTCTTCGATAGAATGAAAAGCGATAATTACTGCACGTCCTCCTGTGTTCAGTACCAGAGGTAATTGTTGTAGCATTTCTTTCAGCGCACCCATTTCATCATTCACTTCTATACGTAAAGCCTGGAACACCTGCGCCAAATACTTGTTGGGATTACCTTTCACGACAGGCCGCAATAAATTTTTGAATTCATCAATCGTTTTGAACGATACATTCTTTCTGTGCTGAACAATATGTTTCGCCAACGTTTTTGAGTTGGTTACGTCACCGTACTGTTCAAACAATTTGTGCAGTTGTGATTCGCTGTAGGTGAGTAAAATTTTTGCGGCAGTCAATTCCTGTCTTTGATCCATTCGCATGTCAAGCGGACCTTCAAAGCGAGTGGAGAAACCTCGTTCAGCTTCATCAAACTGGCGACTGCTAACACCAAGATCAGCAAGCACGCCATCTACTTTTTGAATTTTATGCAAGCGCAGAAAACGTTGCAGATGCCGGAAGTTGTGCGGAATAAAAATTATGCGAGCATCTTTCGGAAGATTTTTTGCGGCATCCGCATCCTGATCGAAAGCAATTAGTTTTCCATGTTCGTTCAGCTTTTGCAAAATTCCCCGGCTATGACCACCGCCGCCAAATGTGCAATCAACATACACGCCAGTTGGCTTAATGTTTAGCACTTCGATAGTTTCTTTAAAGAGAACAGGAACATGGTAGACGATTTCAGATTTCGGATTTTGGATTTTGGATTTTTTGTTGTTCATCTTTTAAAAAATTTAGATAACAAATTCCAAATTCCAGACCATTAAATTTCCATACCATCACCGCCCGCCATTACATCTTTAGCAAGATTGCTAAACGCATCTGATGAAAATTCTTCAAAGAACTGTTTATACTTACCGGCATCCCATATATTTATCTTATCAACGTTTGAAGCCAGCACAATGTCCTTATTCAAACCTGCGTGTTCTTTCAACGAAGGTGGCAACAACATTCTTCCGGCAGAATCCAATTCCACTTCAGTAGCGCCTCCCAAAAACAACAATTTAAATTGCCTTACCTTGGGGTCAAAATCATTCAATTTGCTGATGCGATCCATTATGCTTTCCCACGTTTTCAAAGGGTACAGATTCAGACATTTTTCGAAACCACGGCTGATAACGAAACGGTTCTCTCCTTCGGGGATCTGTTTTTTCAGACCTCCGGGCAAAAGAAAGCGCCCTTTGGAGTCGAGCGTTGCTTCATATTCACCAAGAAAACCAATCATTTATACTATTTTGAAAAAAATTACCATTTAATTACACAAAATAACACTTTTTCCCACAAAATGAACAAAAAATTGATGTAGTATTTTGTTCACACAGTAAAAAAGGTCTCAAACACAATCCCGGTAAGGGTTCTAAAGAAAAACAAGAACCATTGCATCTTGATAAGATGTTAATTGCTGTGGATAACTGTGCATTATTAAAAATTTTTACAATGACAGGTTATTCGGAAACGCCTTTAATAAAGAAACTTGGAATAAAAGAAGAGATGAAAATTCTGCTTATGAATGCACCAAAAGATTACATGAAAATTTTGGAATATAATATAACCAAACAACTTGTCAATAAAATTTCTGATGCTGATTTTGCGCATGTATTTGTTATATCGAAAGAAGAATTAAAAAAGAGTTTTATGAAAATAATCAGCGAGGCAAAAAATAATTTGATTGTTTGGATTTCATGGTATAAAAAATCTTCAGGCATTGCAACAGATGTAACGGAAGATGTGATAAGAGAAATTGTTTTACCGACTGGCTGGGTTGATGTAAAAGTTTGTGCAGTGAGTGATGTGTGGAGTGGATTGAAAATTGTAAAAAGAAAATTATGATTTGAATGATTAAAATGATTTGAATGATTTCCATCTTACTTTATACACTTTACATACATTATATACTTGAGCCGTGCATCCTGAAAATATTTTCATAAAAGACTACACCTACGAATTAACGGAAGAAAGAATTGCAAAATATCCTTTACCCCAACGCGATGAAAGCAAATTGCTAATCTATAAAAATGGAAAGATTGAAGAAAATAATTACTACAATCTTGACAAATACATTCCTTCTAATTCATTACTTGTTTTCAACAACACAAAAGTTGTTGAAGCAAGATTGATCTTTCAAAAATCTTCAGGAAGTGTTATTGAATTGTTTTGTCTTGAACCTGCCGAGGAATATCCGGACATTACAACTGCAATGATGCAAAAGAAAAAAGTATTGTGGAAGTGTTTGATAGGAGGTGCAAAAAAATGGAAAGATGAATCACTGATTAAAATGATTAAAATGATTGAAAGTGATTCTAAAGAAGTGGAATTGGTTGCAAAAAAAATAAAAAAGTTAACTGATGATTTCTTAATTGAATTCTCATGGAATGATGCATCATTAAGCTTTGCCGAAATATTGCATCATACAGGCTCAGTGCCTTTGCCTCCTTACTTACATCGTGAGGCTGAAGAAACAGATAAAGAAAGATATCAAACGATTTATGCCAAACATGAAGGTTCTGTTGCTGCACCTACCGCGGGTTTGCATTTTACAGAAAGATTATTTCAAAAACTTGAAAAGAAAAATATTCAAAGAGATTTTGTTACACTGCATGTAGGTGCGGGAACTTTTAAACCTGTAAAAACAGAAACAATTTCAGAGCATGAGATGCATGCAGAATTTTTTGAAGTGCAAAAAATTTTTATAGAAAATCTCTTATATCATCTTGATAAAAATATCATTGTAGTTGGCACAACTTCTCTAAGAACAATTGAAAGTTTATACTGGCTTGGTGTAAAAACAATTTTTCAAGCTGAAATTTCTCAACATGATTTGCAATTGCAACAATGGGAAGTTTATAATATTGATGCAAGCGACATCAGCACTGAACAAGCATTACAATCTTTATTGCAATGGATGAATAAAAATCAAACAGAAGTTCTTGTCACAAAAACGCAAATCATAATTGTTCCGGGTTACGAATTAAAAATTGTAAACGGACTCATCACAAACTTTCATCAACCACAATCAACATTGCTTTTGCTTGTTGCTTCAATTGTTGGCGACTACTGGAAAAAAATTTACAGTTATGCTTTGGAAAATAATTTTCGTTTTCTAAGTTATGGTGATGGAAGTTTGATCTGGAAAAAGTAGATCTTGATTAAGTTTCTTAAATTTTTCAAATCTGCAAGCGTGCACAATTAGCATTTGCATTCAAATACTTAACCATTTAATAAAAACATCTTTGCCTTTTGTATTGTTTTTTATTATCTTGTTTTTACAAACTAATTCCTTCACCTAAAACAAAACGCTATGGGATTTATTAAAGAATTTAAAGAGTTTGCTGTTAAAGGCAATGTTATCGATCTCGCCGTTGGTGTTATTATTGGTGCAGCTTTTGGAAAAATTGTTGATTCGGTTGTAAATGATCTTATCATGCCTCTTGTAGCAGTAATAATTGGCAAACCTGATTTTAGTAACTTGTACATTGTATTAAAAGGAAGTGTACCACAGGGAACAGCTTTAGCGGATGCAAGAAAAATTCCGGCCACCGCAATTTTTGCTTACGGAAATTTTATCACAGTGCTTATTAATTTTATTTTGCTTGCATTGATAATTTTTATGATGGTAAAAGGGGTAAATAGGCTTCGCCGCAAACAACTTGAAACACCTCCCGCAGTACCGCCGGCACCTACACCAACAGAAGTGTTATTGGCAGAAATTCGGGATGAGTTAAGACGCACACCTTGATTTTGTGGAATAGTTGTTATTCATTTGCCCTTTTAAATTCCATCTTAAATTATACATTTGAATCCCGGATAAAAGTTGTTCGGGATTTTCTTATTAAAAAATAAAACGTGAATTCTGCAGGTTATTATATAAAGCTTCCGCAATTCGAAGGTCCATTCGATCTGTTATTATTTTTTATTGAGCGTGACGAACTTGATATTTATAATATACCCATTACTAAGATCATCAAAGATTTTCTTGATTACGTTCACACACAGGAACAACTGAACATCGAACTCAGCAGCGAGTTTATTCTTTTTATATCAACACTGATGCGTATCAAAGCAAAAATGTTGTTGCCGCGGAAAGAGCTGGATATGCAAGGCAACGAAATCGATCCACGCCAGGAACTGATAGATAAAATCCTTGAATACAAACGCTTTAAAGAGGCGGCTGCTCAAATGGCAGAAATGGAAGCTATGCGTATGCTGATGATGAAGCGTGGCAATCTTCAAAAAGAACTTACACAAATTGGTGAGGAAGCTTCCGAAGGCACCGAAATACAAACGGTAACGCTATTCAAATTAATGAAGGCTTTTGAGCGGGTAATGCAAAGAGTGCATGATCGTAACAACAAGCCGGTTCATACTGTTACCAATTACAATTACACAATGGAAAGCAGCCGTGAAGTGATGATGCAAACAATACAACAGGAAAAAACGGTGGCCTTCGAAAAAATATTTGAAATATCCGAGAACAGGATTCATGCTATTTTTCTTTTTCTTTCATTGCTTGAACTTGCTCAACAGCGATACATGACGCTTATTCTCGGTGAAGGCAGAAATAATTTCATTATTGAGTGGAATGAGAACCGCGAAGAAGAAGTAGAAGCTGCAACAACTACAACAGAAATTTAAACAGTTAAATTATTTCTAGCCGGTATTATTTTATTATGATACCGGCTTTTGTTTTCATGGCATCGTCCCTTGTGTCACTCACTTCAACATTCTGAACTTTATTGAACATAGAGACCTCATGCAAAAATTATTGCAATATTCCACAATGGTAACAACCTCTTTCAATATCCGCCGTTAGAATAATTCTCCGAGAATACAAAAACATAAATGCAGATTGCAGTTTTGATACATCCTTCTAAAATTATTTGCAAAATTTTTGTTGAAAACCATTAGTTTACAAAGGAGCGATAAAAAATCTTTCTTCAAAATTTGGCGGAGTGCATCCAGAACTGCAACTTTGCGCTCCATTTAAAAACCCGGCGGGATAGCGCCGGCAAAATAAAACAAATACAATGAGTAAACTACATTTCACAACCAAACATGCGAACGAGGCTACCGTACAGCGTAACTGGTATGTTGTAGACGGTACTAATCAAACCGTAGGTCGCATATGTTCAAAGATCGCGGCGGTGCTTCGCGGAAAGAACAAAGCCTCGTACACGCCACACGTTGATACAGGCGATTATGTTATTGTGATCAACGCCGGGAAGGTTGTTTTCACCGGCAACAAATTCGAAGACAAACAGTACATCAATTTCTCGGGTTATCCCGGCGGCAAAAAAGAAGAAGCTGCGAAAGATTTAATTCGTCGCCGTCCGGAAGCCGTTGTTGAAAGAGCAGTAAAAGGAATGCTTCCTAAAAATCGTTTGGGACGCAAGATGTTCAAAAAACTGTTCGTATATGCAGGGGCACAACATCCCCATACTGCACAACAACCAAAAGAATTGAAATTCTGAATCACACAATCATTTAAATCATTCCAATCATAATTATAAATGGAAAAACAAAAAAATGCCGTTGGTCGTCGTAAGGAAGCTGTAACCCGTGTGTTCATCAGCAAGGGCGAAGGCAAGATCACGGTAAACGATAAAGATTATAAAACTTATTTTCCGCTTGCTTATTTACAGAACCAGGTGGAAACACCTTTAAAAGCAATAGATGCGTTAGACAAGTTTGATGTTAAAGTAAATGCTGCGGGCGGTGGTGTAAAAGGCCAGGCTGAAGCTATCAAACTCGGCATTGCACGTGCATTGCTTGAGGTGAATGCTGAGTATCGTCCTGCTTTAAAAGCTGCAGGTGTATTAAAGCGTGACCCACGCAGTGTTGAACGCAAAAAGTTCGGTCATAAGAAAGCAAGAAAGAGCTTCCAATTTAGCAAACGTTAAGCTCGTGCTGTCACAGTTTGCAATAATCATACAATCATTCAAATCATTTTAATCATAATTAAATGGAACAAAGTCCTTCTTTACAGCAACAGTTGCTCGATGCAGGTGTTCACTTTGGTCACCTGAAAAAGAAGTGGAACCCGAAGATGTTGCCTTACATCTTTGCAGAGAAAAAAGGTATTCACATCATCGACCTTAACAGAACTGTTGATGGTTTACAGGAAGCTGCTGCAGCTATGAAGCAAATCGCAAAAAGCGGCAAAAAGATCATGTTTGTTGCTACAAAAAAGCAGGCAAAGGAGATCGTTAACGAATGTGCAAAAAAAGTGAATATGCCGTTTGCAACAGAGCGTTGGCTCGGTGGGATGCTCACAAACTTCAACACTGTTCGTAAGAGCGTAAAGAAAATGCAAAGCATTGAAAAAATGTTGAGCGATGGAAGCGCAGACAGTCTCACAAAAAAAGAACGTCTTACATTAACGCGCGATAAAGACAAGATGGAAAAAGTTTTGGGCGGTATCGCACAACTTGGTCGCTTGCCCGCAGCACTTTTCATTGTTGATATAGGTCATGAACATATTGCACTTGCAGAAGCAAAACGTCTTGGTATAACAACAATAGGAATGGTTGATACAAATTGTGATCCCAACAAAATTGATTACCCTATTCCTGCAAATGATGACGCAACAAAATCAATTGCTATCATCACAAATTATCTCACCGCTGCAGTTGCAGAAGGTTTACAGGAACGCCAGGCCGCAAAAGAAGAAGAGGTTGAAGAAGTGGACAACGAGGCTGAAAAGAAAGCGCAGCGTTTGATGGCTGAAGCAGAAGCGGAAGGCGGACGTGGTGGACGTGGAGGTCGTGGCGGCCAAGGAAGAGGTCCTGGTGGCGGTCAGCCCAAGCGTCGTGTTCCTGGTGGCGCAAGTCGCAGAACAGGTGGTGGTCCTCAAGGTGGTGGCGGTGGTCCGAGAAGATAAAGTGATTCAGTCGATAGTTATTTAAAGTGATAATTATTGACCGTGCTATATATCTCTATTCAACTTCCGTTGCGTCGCACACTTGTGCTGCAACAATTCTTTTCGGCAATTTTCATTCGAGGAATAAAGTTGCAGCGAGTACATTTTCAAATTATCTAATTTTCAAACCTACCTGCCGGGTAGGCAGGTTTTCAAATCATGAGTGCTACAGTTCAAATAACAGCAGCCGATATAAATAAATTACGCCAGGCTACAGGTGCAGGTATGATGGATTGCCGCAAAGCATTGACTGAAACAAACGGCGACTTTGAAGCTGCGATTGATTGGCTTCGCAAGCAGGGTCAGAAAGTTGCTGCAAAGCGCAGTGACCGCGAAGCAAAAGAAGGTGTTGTTATTGCAAAAACAACTTCCGATAATAAAACAGGTTTCATTGTTCTGGTAAGCTGCGAAACAGATTTCGTTGCAAAGAATGCAGATTTCGTTGCATTTGCTCAAACTATTGCTAATGCTGCGGTTGAGAACAATGTAAAAAGTCTTGAAGAGCTAAACGATGTAACTGTAAATGGTTCTAAAGTTTCAGATTTAGTGAATGATAAACTTGCTTCAATTGGTGAAAAGATTGGTATTACAAGATTGGAAAGAGTGAATGCTCCTTATGTTTCATCATACATTCATGGTGCAAACAGAATGGGTGTTTTGGTTGGTTTAACGAAAGAAGCGCCTGAAGCAGGTAAAGATATTGCGATGCAGATCGCCGCAATGAATCCTGTTGCAGTGGATGCAGCAAGTGTTCCTAAAGAAACAATTGACAGAGAAAGAAGCATTGTTATCGAGCAAATGAAACAAGATCCGAAGATGGCTGGTAAAACAGATGAAATGCTTGGTAAAATTGCAGAAGGAAAATTGAATGCATTCTTTAAAGAACAAACATTACTTGCCCAGGCTTTTGTAAAAGATGCAGGCAAGAGTGTACAGGATTATTTAAAGAGTGTTGATCCTTCTTTGAAAGTAACAGAATTTAAAAGAGTGGCTTTAGGATAATTGTTGAAATAAATTTTAAAAGGGAGCGATTTATCGTTCCCTTTTTTATTTGCACATTTACAATATGGATCATCAACAATACTTTGAAGCAAACAGAGAAGGTTGGAATAAAAGAACTATTGTTCACAAAGATTCTTCTTTCTATGATGTTGCTGCTTTTAAAGCAGGCAAATCTTCTTTAAATAAAATCGAATTAGAAGAATTGGGAGATGTGAAAGGTAAATCACTTTTGCATTTACAATGTCATTTCGGAATGGATACATTAAGTTGGGCAAGAAAAGGTGCAATTGTTACAGGCATTGATCTTTCTGATGAAGCAATCAAAGCTGCAAAAGAATTAAGCAATGAATTAAATATTCCTGCGAAATTTATTTGCTGCAATGTTTATGATACGCTTCAACACATCGACAAACAATTTGATATTGTTTTTACTTCTTATGGTGTTATCGGTTGGCTTCCTGATCTCGATAAATGGGCTTATATAATTTCTCATTCGTTAAAGCCTGGCGGAATATTTTATATGGTAGAATTTCATCCGGTCGTTTGGATGATGGATGAAAACTTTGAGCACATAAAATATTATTATCACAATGAAGAGGTGATTGTTGAAGAGCAATCGGGAACCTATACAGATCGCCACGCAGATATTCATTACAAAGAATATTCCTGGAATCACAGCATCAGCGAAGTGTTGAATATGTTGATAAAACATGGATTAATTATTCAGCATTTCAATGAATTCAACTTTAGTTGTTACAATTGTTTCAATAATGTTGTTCAGGGTGAAGATGGCTATTGGCGTGTAAAAGGTTTGGAAAATAAAATTCCGATGATGTATTCTGTGAAAGCGATCAAAAAAGCTGAATAGAATTACCGAACGTATAAGTGAGTGACACAACGGAAGATTATAAGAATTGCAAAAGCTCGTCATAAAAAAAATTCCAATCCTTACCTTTGCGCCCCGAATGAAATACGATAAAGAAATAAACAGGCGAAAAACTTTTGCGATCATCTCGCATCCTGACGCAGGTAAAACAACGCTTACAGAAAAATTTTTGTTGTTTGGTGGTGCGATACAAACGGCGGGTGCGGTGAAGAGCAACAAGATCAAGAAACATGCAACGAGTGATTTTATGGAGATCGAGCGGCAACGCGGTATTTCGGTTGCAACAAGTGTGATGACATTTGAATATCGGAACATGCTTATCAATTTGCTTGATACGCCCGGTCATAAAGATTTTGCAGAAGATACTTACAGAACTTTAACAGCAGTTGATAGCGTTGTACTTGTTATTGACAGCGTGAATGGTGTGGAAGAACAAACACGCCGTTTAATGGAAGTGTGTCGCATGCGTGATACACCTGTGATCGTTTTCATTAATAAATTGGATCGCGATGGAAAAAATCGTTTTGATCTGCTTGAAGAAATTGAGAAAGAGTTGAAGATATATCTTCACCCGATGACGTGGCCGATCAACAGCGGTAAAGATTTTAAAGGTGTGTACAATATTCATGATAAAAATTTATTGCTCTTTACTCCAAATACCAAAGCATCCGAAGAAGATAGTGTTGTGATAAATGATTTACATGATACATTGCTTGATGAAAAGATCGGAGAGAAAGATGCGATTCAATTAAAAGAAGATGTTGAGTTGATCGAAGGTGTTTACGGCGAATTGAATGTTGATGATTACTTATGCGGAAAAGTTGCGCCGGTATTTTTTGGAAGCGCGATCAATAATTTTGGTGTGAAAGAATTACTTGACACATTTATTCGTATCGCTCCCGTTCCACGCGATAGAGAAACCACTGCAGGCATAATCGATGTTGACAACGATAAATTCAGCGGCTTTGTTTTTAAAATTCATGCAAACCTCGATCCCAAACACCGCGACCGTATTGCGTTTCTGCGAGTGTGCAGCGGTAAGTTTGAACGTAACAAATATTATCATCACGTTCGTCTTGATAAAGATCTTCGGTTCAGTAATCCGTATTCATTCATGGCGAGAAGTAAAGATATTATAGAAGATGCCTATCCCGGCGATGTTGTTGGTTTGTTTGATACAGGCAATTTCAAAATTGGTGATACACTTACTGAGGGTGAAGATTTTTATTTCACAGGCATCCCATCTTTCTCACCGGAAATTTTTAAAGAGTTAGTGAATAAAGACCCAATGAAAACAAAGCAACTTGAAAAAGGAATTCGCCAGTTAACTGATGAAGGTGTTGCGCAATTGTTCACACAGTTTGGCGGCACAAAAAAAATTATCGGTTGTGTTGGCGAGTTGCAGTTTGAAGTAATTCAGTATCGATTGCTGCACGAGTATGGCGCAGCATGCGAATTCAGATCGTTACCTTTTTATAAAGCGTGCTGGCTTACAAGCAAGGATCAAAAAAAGCTGGAAGATTTTCTTCGCTTCAAGCAAGCAAATTCAGCAGAAGATAAAGATGGTCATCCCGTTTATCTTGCACAAAGCGAATGGTTCTTAAACACAGAGAGGCAAAATAATCCTGATATAGAATTTCATTTTACAAGTGAGATTCATAAGTAGGTTACAAGTTTCAAGGTACAAGTAGCAAGTTTCAAGGTACAAGTGTCAAGTGCGTTTAGAGAGAATTTATTTATGAACCCAGCTTCAGTGCATGAATGATACTTTCGTTGCGTCGCACTCTTCAACTTTTGTAATTCTTTTGAACAGTTTATGATTCCAGGCGATGATATTAAAATAAGAAGAATTGGAGCTGCAAACGTTGCGCTGTTAAGTGATGTTGCTGTTCGTGCATACAGCGATCACTATCTTCATCTCTGGTACGACAAAGGTGAATGGTATATTGATAAAAGTTTTTCTGTAAAAAATCTTTTACGTGAACTTGAAGATGAAAATGCACGGTTCTCCATTATTTATTGTAATGAGGAAGCGGTTGGTTTTCTTAAACTCAATATTGATGCGCCTTTACAAGATGAAGAAAATGCATTAGAACTTGAAAGAATTTATCTCACAAAAGCAGCAAGCGGAAAAGGGATTGGAAAATTTGTACTTGATTTTGTTTTTCAAATTGCAAAAGAGCAAAATAAAAATCTCGTTTGGTTAAAAGTGATGGACAGCAGCACTGATGCGATCAGTTTTTATAAAAACAACGGATTTGAAATCTGCGGCACGCATCATCTTGATTTTCCTGAAATGAAAGAAGAATTTCGCGGCATGTATGTTATGCGAAAGTTTTTATGAACCTCATTTCAGAAAGTGAAAGCTTGTAACTTTAAATAGGGAAAATTGTCAGCAGTGAGTTCACTACAACATATCTTAGAAACACCGCGATTAATTGTTCGTCAATATACAATGAATGACGCTGATGATTTTTTTGCTCTCAACGGGGATCAGGAAGTGATGCGTTATATCCGCCCTTCAAAAACAAGAAAAGAATGTGATGCTTTTCTTGCACAGAACATCAATTTTTATAACACACATTCCCATCTTGGTCGCTGGGCAGCTTATGAAAAAACCACAAAAGAATTTATCGGATCATTTGCGATCATTCCAATTGATGAAGAAACAAATAATGTTCAAATTGGTTATGCATTGATGCGTTCAGTGTGGGGCAAAGGTTTTGCAACAGAACTTGTGCAATATGGAAAAGTTTTTTTCTTCAAAATGCATGATGCAGATATATTGTATGCATTAACCGAAGAACCAAATATTGCTTCACAGAAAGTATTATTGAAGTGCGGCTTTACGGAAAATGGTAATTTAATTTCCGGTACCAGAAAGCTTTTAAAATTTCTTATTCACAGAAACGTTTTGCAAAATATTTAAACTTATATCTGAGGATGCACTCCCGTGTAATTATGCGGCGTGATAGCTTTCAGTTCTTTTTTTATATCGTTGCTTACTTTCAAACTATTGATAAATCCCTGTATGTCGTTTTTAGTGATGGAAGATTTTCCTCTTGTCAAATCTTTCAATGCTTCATAAGGATTCGGATAATTTTCCCTTCGTAAAATTGTTTGAATCGCTTCAGCAACAACTGCCCAATTATTTTCAAGGTCTTCTTTTAATTTCGATTCATTCAGCACTAATTTTCCCAAACCTTTCTCAAGAGATTTTATGGCAATCAATGTATGAGCAACAGGCACACCAAGATTTCTCAATACAGTTGAATCTGTCAGATCTCTCTGCAATCTGCTGATCGGCAATTTCGCGGAAAGATGCTCCAGCAAAGCATTTGCAACACCAAAGTTTCCTTCAGCATTTTCAAAATCAATCGGGTTTACTTTATGTGGCATCGCAGAAGAACCCACTTCATGCTTCTTTGTTTTTTGCTTAAAATAATCAATGCTTATGTAAGTCCATACGTCTCTGCATAAGTCGGTCAAAATATTGTTGATTCGTTTTATTGCATCAAAATGTGCTGCAAGATTATCGTAATGTTCAATCTGTGTGGTGAATTGCAAACGTTGTAATTCCAAAACGTTTTGAACAAATTCATTGCTTAAACTAATCCAGTCTTTTTTTGGAAACGCAATTGCATGTGCATTAAAGTTTCCGGTTGCTCCGCCAAATTTTGCGGCATAAGGTATGTGAGAAAAAAGCTGTACCTGGTTTTCTATTCGCTCAACAAACACCATTATCTCTTTTCCCAATTTCGTTGGAGATGCAGGCTGTCCGTGTGTTCTCGCAAGCATTGAGACATCTTTCCACTGTTTTGCAAGCACACGTAATTTTTTTTGCAGGTTAACGATTACAGGCAAATATTCATGCTCCATGCATTGCTTCCAGCTTAAGGGAATTGAAGTGTTATTGATGTCCTGCGATGTTAAACCAAAATGTATCCACTCTTTTACATCTTCTGCACCAAATTTTTCCAATTGCTGTTTCAAAAAATATTCAACCGCTTTCACATCATGATTCGTGATCGATTCAATTTGTTTTATTTGTTGCGCATCATCAAGATTAAAATCATCAGCAATTTTCTTTAATTGATCTTTTGCTTTTCCAGTTAGTTTAAAAAATTTTTTTTCTTCCAAAAACAAAAAATATTTTATCTCCACCAGTACTCTGTATTTTATTAAAGCATATTCGGAAAAATATTCATCGAGATGAGCAACTTGTTTGCGATAGCGCCCGTCAACCGGAGAGATGGCGGTGAGATTGTTTAATTCCATTGAAGTGTTTGAAGTTTACAGTTTATGGTTTTATTTTTTATGAGCCCGGCTGCAGAATTACTTTAATACTTCCGTTGCGTCGCACACTTGTACTGTTGAAAAGCCATGAGCTGTTAGCTGCAGCTATGAGGTTTGTCCGAAGCTCATAGCTCGATGCTCGATGCTTTGATGATAAAAGTTCCGCATGTACAAGTGAGTGACACAACAGGCGATGCCACGACGAACTGCAGATCGGTTCATAAAAATCTCTTTTCTTTGCAGCGCAAAAATAAATTAATTGAAGAAGATAAAAGTAGGCGCGGTAAGTTATTTAAACACGAAACCTTTGTTGTGGGGAATTAAACGATCAAAAGATTTATTACAGCAAATTGAATTGATTGAAGAATATCCTTCAAAGATCGCAGATAAATTAATTAATGGTACAATTGATGTTGGACTTGTGCCCGTTGCAATTATTCCGAAAATAAAAGAACCGCATATAATTACTGATTTTTGTATTGGTGCAAAGGCAGATGTGGCAAGCGTTTGCCTGTTCAGTGAAGTGCCTGCGGAAAAAATAGAACGTGTGCTGCTCGATTATCAAAGCCGTACATCTACACTTTTATGTAAAATTTTGCTGAAACATTTTTGGAAAACTTCTCCTTCATTGGAAGAGACAAAAGCAAATTTTTTGCATTGCATAAAAGGCACAACAGCGGGTGTTGTAATTGGTGACAGAGCGCTTGCACAAAGAAAAATTTCATCACATATTTATGATCTCGCAGGAACATGGAAAGCTATGACGGGACTGCCTTTCGTGTTTGCTGCGTGGATATCGAATAAAAAACTGCCGGAAGATTTTATTCAATACTTTAATGAAGCAAATGCAATTGGTTTAAAGAATATTGATAAAGTAATTGAAGAGAATTGGGACGATGTGTACGATTTGAAAAAATATTATACGGAAAATATTTCTTATACGCTTGATAAAGAGAAGTTGAAAGGAATGAAAAAGTTTTTGGAGATGTTGAGTGCATGAAAGTGAATAAAGGATTGTTTGAAATAAAAATATAAATAGAGAGGATTCCAGTTCAAGTTAAATCCTTTGAATCCATAAACTTCCCGGTCTATCTTCAAAAAATAAAGGTACTTTTTCGATTAACTTATCCTTATATTTTTGTTGAAGAAAGTCTGAAAAGAAAATAATTTTAAATGCACTATTAAAAAGAAGAAAATTGTGAACGACATATATTTCATTCCAATTTAGCTTGAGCTTTAATAACCATTCTTTTGGATATTCAAAAGGATAAAAAATGTCATGAATATGAACAACTACCCCTTTATTTAAGATCGGTAATATTTCAGTCATTAAATAATTAACATCACTTCCTGTTTTTGAAACATGTGAATTATCAATTAACAAAATATCATTTGCTTCTAATTTCTTAAAAGTTTCA
>Ga0207657_10001547_pt1 | contig 24650 bp, 18 predicted proteins | sample KBSC33metaG_FD_184316 | JGI IMG/M metagenome (GOLD analysis project Ga0207657, IMG submission 184316) | Corn rhizosphere microbial communities from Kellogg Biological Station, Michigan, USA - KBS C3-3 metaG (SPAdes) (version 2) | ecosystem: Host-associated > Plants > Roots > Rhizosphere > Soil ... | reverse complement strand
CTTCGGCCGTGTCGCGGACGAGCTTCTCCTCGCCGGTTAGCTGGCCATCAAGATCGAACGGATCCGCCCAGTCGAACGGCAGAATGGCAGGCTCGACCATGCAAGAGCGATAGGGCCGATTTATGTTGTCAGTCAAATAACTTTAGGCATAAAACAATTGCCTGAATGATCGAACCCAGCTGCTGACTCAAGATGCCGATTCCACGACGACCGGAGGGACTGTGAACGAGGACGTCGCGGATCGCGAGAGCGGGCTGAACAAGGGTTTAAGCAAGGCGCAGGTCGTCATGATCGGGCTTGGCGGGGCGATCGGAACCGGCCTCTTCATGGGCAGCGGAATCGCGATCCATTATGCCGGACCGGCGGTCCTGATCAGCTACATCATCGCCGGCTTCGCCGCGGTCGTGATGGTGCTCAGCCTTTCCGAAATGGCCGTCATGCACCCCGCCGCAGGTTCGTTCGGGGTCTATGCGGAAACCTATCTCAATCCGTGGGCGGGGTTCATGGTCCGCTACACTTATTGGATCGCGCAGGTGATCGCCATCGGAGGCGAGGCGGTCGCGGCCGGTGTCTACATGACCTTCTGGGTACCCGACGTTCCGGTGTGGATATGGTCCCTCGGATTCGCGTCCGTGCTGCTCTACGTGAACTCCAGGTCGGTCAGCAATTTCGGAAGCTTCGAATATTGGTTCGCCTTCATCAAGGTGACCGCGATCGTGCTGTTCATCATCCTCGGAATCGGCACGATCTTTGGAATCGGAACCGAGCCGGTGGGACTGAAGAACCTGACGGGCCTTCCGGGCGGCTTCATGCCAAACGGATTTTCGGGAGTCTGGATGGGCGTGCTCATCGGGATCTTCTCGTTCATCGGGATCGAGGTGATCGCCGTCACGTCCGGGGAAACTCGGGAGCCCGAGAAGGCGATCCCGGCAGCGCTTCGGACCATGGCACTGCGCCTCATCCTCTTCTACATCCTGGCGCTCACCATCGTCGTGAGCTTCGTCCCATGGACCCAGTCGGGCGCGGAGGTGGTCGAGCAGAGCCCGTTCGTGAAAGTCCTCGCCTACACCGGGATCCCGCACGCCGCCGGAATCATGAACTTCGTCGTCGTCAGCGCCGCTTTGTCGAGCATGAACACCAATATCTATCTGTGCTCGCGAATGCTCTTCTCGCTTTCGCGCGGGAATTATGCCCCGGCATTCCTGGGAAAGCTGAGCCGCAACGGGACTCCGGTTGCAGCGATCCTCGCCTCGGGCGCCTGCATCCTGCTCGCTGCGAGCGTATCGAAGCTCACTCCGCTCGCGTACAATTATCTTTTCGGGATAGCCATTTTCGGAGCGATCATCGTGTGGATGACCATTCTCGTCAGCCACATCAGCTTCCGCCGGAGGCACGATATCAAGGACCTGCCAGTCCGGACCCCCTTCTTTCCCTATATGCAGATCGCCGGACTGCTGCTCCTTGCAGCGATCCTCATCACGATGGGGCTCGACACGGAATTCTGGAACATCGCCTGGATCGTCGGCGTGCCCTGGCTGGTGCTGATCTCGATCGCTTATTGGCTGTGGAAGCGCATGGGCGGCCGGCGAGCAGCCGCCGCGAACGATCGCTAGGCGTCGGCCAGCGAATTGAAGAATCGCGATAGCCTCGTCATCGCCTCCCCGATCTCGGAATCGGTCGCCGAACCGAAGCAGACCCGAAGATGCCCTTCCCCGGCAGGCCCATAGAAACTGCCCGCCTCGACCACCACCCGCGCCTTCTCGAGAATGGATTCGGCGAGCTGCTGCGAAGGGATTCCGGTGCCGCTGACATCCGGATATGCATAGATCGTCCCCTCCGGCGCAGCGCACCTGACGCCCGGCATCTGGTTCATCGAGCGAACCACCATGTCCCGCCTCCGGCGGTCGTCAGCGACCATCCGTGCGACATCCGCCTCCCCCTCCGTAACGGCGGCGAGCCCGCCGTACTGGATGAAGGTGTTCACGTGCGTGACCTCATTGGCGGTGATCTTCATCAGTCCGGCAATCAGCGGGGAATCGGCGCAGAGATAACCGAGCCGCCAGCCGTCCATCGCATAAGCCTTGGTGAAGGCGAATGCCGAGATCGTGCGGCAGCGCATCCCGGGCAGCGAGGCGATGCTGACATGCTGCTGGGAATCGAAGGTGATGAACTCATAGACCTCGTCGGAAAGGACCAGCAGGTCGTGGTCGATCGCGACCTTCGCCAGTCCATCCAGTTCCTCGCGGCTGTAGACCCGGCCGGTCGGATTGCACGGGTTGACCAGAACGATCATCTTTGTCCGGGGAGTTACCGCGGCCTCGATCCAGTCCGCCCGAATCCGGAAATTGTCGGCGCCGTCCAGCGGAACGGTCACGATCCGACCGCCGGCGAGCTCGACCTTCCCCACATGCTGCGGATAATAAGGCTCGAGAAGGATGACCTCGTCGCCGGGATCGACCGCCGCGAGAATCGCGGCAAAGGAGGCCTGGGTCAGCCCATTGGTGACCAGCACCTCGTCCGGCGATGCGTCGATCCGGTTGAAGGTGCGAAGCTTTGCGGCAAGCGCGTTCCGGAACTCGCGCTCGCCCTGCAGGTCCCCATAATGAACCTTCCCGGCCTGAAGCGCGGCAATTGCCGCATCCTTGATGTGCGCCGGCGTGTCATGAACCGGCTTGCCGAGCTCGAGATGGATGAGGTCGGATCCTGAGTCGCCAAGCGCCGCCGCGCGCGCATACATTCCGAAGGACTTGGCGGGGGTGTCTGTTACCCGCCGGGCGAGCCTTGCCATGCCGCGAGCCGTTCCGGGCTAGCGGCGGTCGCGGCGAAGCGGCCTGGGTCCGCCGGCAAGCGGCAGCTTGTCCTCGTCGATGAGCTGGCCGGACTTCATCACCCAGTAGATCTGCTTCATGTTGTTCACGTCGGCCGTCGGATCGGCATTGAGAAGCAGCATGTCGGCGACCTTCCCAGGCTCGATCGAGCCCATGTCCTTCTCCTTGCCGAGGTGCCTGGCGCCATTGAGAGTGGCGATGGTGACGATGTCGGCGGCGGGGATTCCGACCGCCTGGAGAAGCTCCATCTCCCGGTGCACCGCCGGCCCGATGGTCTGGTCGGTGCCGATCGCGATGATCCCGCCCGCCGCGTGGACCTTGCGCAGATTCTCCTGGGCGATCGGAGTCATCAGCTTCATCCACCACGTCCAGCCGCGCGCCTTCCAGGCCGGCAGTGTCTCGGTTTTCATCTGCCGGATCTCGGCCGGAGTCAGCGACGCCTGGTACAGCGGCTGGTCGAGATATTCCGGATGCTCGACGAGGCGGCTGTATCCCTCTCCGATCGTGAGAGTCGTCGCCATCGGCACCTTCTTTGCGCCCATGAGCCTCGCGAAATCGTCGGTGATCGGCCCCTGGATGACCGGATGGGCGAGGCTGTCGACGCCGGCGAAGATCGCCTCGGTGGCGCGGAGCTCGCTCGAGGTGTGCGCAGTCGTCCGGATCCCGTGGCGGTTCACCTCGAGGATGATGTCCTGCATGAGGTCGGTCGGGAGAAGCGGGATCAACGGGCGAGTCCCCCAGCCATGCTCTTCCAGGGTGAGCTTGACGATGTCGGGCTTCTGCTCGTCGAGGTAGCGGAGCAGCTTCTCCTTGTCCTGCGGCCAGCTCGAGATCGTGACCGCCATCTCGCTCCCGTGGCTGCCGGGATAAGTGATGAGATTGCCGGTAGCGAAAATGTGCGGCGAGAGAATCTTTCCGGCCCGCTCCTCCGCCCTCAGCCCGAGGATATGATCGGCCTTGTTGCCGGCGTCGTAGATCGTGGTCACGCCCGAATAGAGGTAGCTCGCGAGGGCCGCCGTCCCGGCATCATGGGCGTCCTTCGCGCCGATCTCCTTGCCGTTGCCGCCGCGGGCACCCTTGAGGTGGATATGGACGTCCATCAGCCCCGGCATCAGATATCTGCCGGAGCCGTCGAGATGGCGCCCGGGAACGCGCGGAGCGACCGAGGTCGGAGTGACGAAGGTGATCCGGCCCTTGTCGACTCCAACCGACATTGCACGCTGTTCCGGCTGGCCGGTCCCGTCCACCAGCGTCACATTGTCGATGACCAGATCCTCGGCCGCAGCCGGAGCGGCGACAGCGACAGCGATCAGGCTCGCGACCATCGAAAAGCCGCGGGTCAGGTTGCGAATTGCGGTCACTTGGTCACCTCCTGGCCGTCCTGCTTGAAGACGATTCCGTCCCTCATCACGAAGTTCACGTTCATGACCTGGGCGATGTCCGCGACAGGGTCCCCGTCGAGCGCGATGAGGTCGGCGGCCATTCCGGGATCGAGGCGGCCGCGGTCGCGGAGCCCCGCGGCGGCGGCAGCGTTCACGGTCCCGGTCTTGAGCGCCTCGACATTGCTCATTCCGGCGTCGACATATTCGAGCATCTCCTCGGCATTGGTGCCGTGCGGGGCGATCCCGGCATCGGTGCCAAGCGCGATCGGGGTGCCGATCCTGATCGCCATCCGGACCATTTTCTTGGGCTGGTCCCCGAGCTTGAGCAGCTTGGCGAAGGAGTTGGGATTGATGTCCTTGAGCGGCCCGCGCCGCATCTGCTCGGGAGTCGTCCCGACATAGCTGATGGGCCAGACGGTCGGGATCAGCCAGGTGCCCCTCGCCTTCATCATCCGAAGGCTCTCCTCGTCCGCCCACATCCCGTGTTCGATCGAGTCGTAGCCCGCCCGAACAGCGGCATCGATGCCGGCCTTGCCGTGGGCGTGGGTCGTCACCTTCCGGCCCATCGAGTGAGCAGCGTCCGCGATCGCCTTCAATTCCTCATCGGTGAACTGCTGCTCGGTTCCGGCATCGGACGGATCGAGCACTCCGCCGGTCACGTGAACCTTGATGACGTCGGCGCCATATTTGATCGCCGCCCGGGTCGCCCGCCGGCAGTCGTCCGCCCCGTCGCAGACATTGGCGTGGGTCTCGGCGTCGAGAAGCGAACGCTTGAGGTTGTGCACGTCCGCATGGCCGTTGGTGGGGCTGATGCCCTCCCCCGCGGCAATGATCTTGGGACCGGGCACGATGCCCATCCGGATCGCATCGCGAAGCGAGAAAATGGCCGCATTGGGAGCACCGAGATCCCGGATCGTGGTGAACCCGGCCATCAGTGTCACACGCGCATTCGTCGCGCCGTTGAGAGCCCAGAACGCATCCTCCTCGCGAAGCGCAAGCCACGGGTCCCGCCCGGCGATTCCGCTGCTCGTGATGTGCACATGCAGGTCCATGAAGCCCGGCATCACGAACTTGGATGACAGGTCGACGACCCTGGTCGTCGCCGGAAGCCCGAGCGCCGCCGAGTCGAGGAAACCCTCATGGACCGACTGCACCAGTCCGCCCTCGGTAACCAGGGTCGCATGTTTCAGGACCGGCTTGCCCGGCTCCGTCATCAGCTGCCCCGCATGGATGATCGTCGGAACCGGGACCCGCGCCACAGGCTGTGGCGGCTGGCCCGGCTCGACCACGCGCTCGGCCTGCGCCGGCGTGGCCACTGCCAGTGACGCGCAGGCGATGCTCGCCAACAAGATCGAAAGACGCATGAGACCCCTCCCCAGGCGCGATCGCCGGTTCGGGCGATTGCTATAAGCCTAAAGTAATTCTACCATGCCACTCATGTCCAGTGTCCATTTTCCGTCGTCCGTCGAAGATCCGGGCAATTGGTCCGCCAATGTGCGCGGGCATTTCCCGAGTGTCGGGACTCTCGCTTATCTGAACAGCGGATCCTACGGGCTGCTCTCGGACCGAGTCGAAGCCGCAATCCGCGAGTATCTGGATTTGCGCACACGGGCAGGCGCCGATTGGGAAGCCTGGGTCGAGCGCTCGATGAGCCTTGCCTCGAAGCTTGGCCGGCTGATGAACGCAAGTGCGGCCGAAATCGCGATCACCAGCACCGCATCGGCCGGGATCAATGCCGTTGCGAGCGCGCTCGACTTTACGGGAGCACGCAATCGCGTGCTCGTCAGCAATTACGAATTCCCGACCAGCGGCCAGATCTGGCACGCGCAGGAACGCCGCGGCGCAATCGTGAAGCATGTGGCGGAGAATGACGAGCGCATCCTTCCAGCCGAGCATTTCATCGACCGGATCGACGAGCGAACGGCCATCGTTGCGATCTCGCGGGTCTGTTACCGGCACGGCGGAAGGATCCCGGACGAGGATGTCCGGACAATCGCCGACGCCGCTCATCGCAACGGCGCCTATGTGATCCTCGACTGCTTCCAGTCGCTCGGCGCGGAAACACTCGACGTGAAGAAACTCGGCGTCGATTTCGTGGTCGGCGGAATGTATAAATATCTCCTCGGCACAGCCGGAGCCGGCTATCTTTATGCGCGCGAGGGGATCGAGGATGAGCTCGTCCCGACGACAAGCGGCTGGTTCGCGCAGGAAGATGTCGGCGCGATGGATGTTTTCACCAATGACCCGAGCCGGAGCGCTCGGCGATTCCAGGGCGGCACCCCGCCGGTGATCGCCTGCTATGCGGCCGATGCCGGGCTTGATCTCATCTTCGAATATGGGCCGGAAACCATCGGAGCGCGCGTTCGCGGCCTGACCTCGGCCGCGCTCGAGCGATTCAGCCAGGAGGGCTTTGAAGTCGCCACCCCCGCGGCAAGCAGTGGACCGATGATCGCCCTCCGCTCGAGCGATTCAGCTGCGCTCGTTCGTGCCCTGATCGAGCGCCAGATCGTCACGTCGGAGCGCGACGGAAATGTCCGTGCGGGCTTTCATTTCTACAACGACGAAGACGACCTTGACCGCCTGGTCTCGGCTCTCAAGGCCAACCGCGACCTGCTGCGATAAGTTCGATCGCGGCCGGCGCCCGGTCAGCGAGTCTCGCTTCTCTCCCCTGCAAGCGACTGCTTCAGCTCCGCCAGCAGTGCGTATAGCTGGTCGCGATGGGAAGCGGACATTCCAGCGAACATCGCTGCGATCCAATGCTGATGCTGGATTGCCATGCCCTTGAAGCTCTTGCGCCCGCGGGCGGTGATCGTGACGACCCAGGACCGGCGATCCTGCGGATCGCGAAGCATCTTCACATGGCCCTGCTGTTCGAGCTGGCGCACCAGCGACGTCAGGTTCCCGCCGGAAACCAGCAACGCCTTTGACAGCTCGCCCATCGTCATTCCCACCGGGCGCCGGTCGAGCGCGGCGAGAACGTCGAATCGCGGAAGAGTAGTGTTGAACTCCTCGGCCAGCCGGCGCCTGACCCGCTTTTCGACGGTGATCGAGCATGTGAGGAGTCGAAGCCAGAGGCGCACCGCCGCGGGTTCGGAGACCGCGTCGTCATGCTTCTCGGGTAGCGATCTTTGAGCTTCGTCGACGATTTCCGCCCCCACCGGCATTTCTCCTCCAACCGCGCGGATATTACGGCCCGCTGCTCGCCGCCAGTGAATTCACCGCGCGCCTGCCCGGCGCAAGATTGTTGAAGCTTGAAGAATCTTGTTGCGCGACCTCCGACATAGTTTAAACATAAAGCACTTGTGAGGCGACCGTGTTCTCGCCCGTTCGAGGGGCAAGGAAGTGCTCGGCATTAGAACAGAAAAGCAGGACTGCCCGGCAAGCGACGGCCTCGCCTCGCCGGCGCTGCGAATCGTGCCGATCCGCTCGAACGCAAGGCGGAATCGCACCCCGGTTCCAAGTCCGGGCCGGCGTTCGGAAACGCAGGAGAGCGATCGCAGATAGATCGACCAATTTTGGAGGGGAGAAGTCGAATGATGAGATTGACCAGTCGCCGGTCGCAGTTCCTGGCGAGCGTCGCGCCCACCTTGCTTTTCGCAGCTTTCGCGAACCCAGCGAATGCCCAGACGGCTCAAGGCGCTCCAACTACCGATCCCGCCGACGCCCAGGCGACGGATACCGCACAAAAACTTCCAAATCCGGACTCTACGACCGCCAAGGTCGAAGGCTCGACGGCGAACCCGACGATTGCGGATCAGCAGCCGGCCGGGCCGGCTCGGGAAACGAGCGACGCGATCGTCGTCACCGGCTCGCGCATCGCAAGCAAGGCGCTGACCGCGCCCAACCCGATCTCGCTGATCTCGAAGGAGGAGTTCACCCAGACGAGCTCGGCCACCGCGGAAAATCTACTCAACACCCTGCCTCAGGTCGTCCCCGGCGAGTCTGGCTTCACGAACAATGAAAGCAGCGGAGTCGCAACGGTCAATCTCCGCGGTCTTGGCGAACAGCGGAACCTCGTCCTGGTCAACGGCCGCCGATGGATCTTCTTCGATGCCCGGCAGGTCACCGATCTCAATACGATTCCGACGGGACTGGTCGAAAGGGTGGAACTGATCACCGGCGGGTCCTCGGCCGTCTATGGCTCGGACGCGGTTAGCGGAGTCGTCAATTTCATCCTCAAGAACGACTTCCAGGGCCTTCAGGCGACAGGCCAGTATGACATCACCGACCACTGGGACGGCGCCAAGAAGAACATCGACCTGCTCCTTGGGATGAACACGCCCGACGGGCGCGGCAATGCGACCGTCTTCTTCAACTATTTCAGCCGCAAGGCAGTGATGGCGGACGCTCGCGCACGCTCGCAGTGCTTCCTTGAGGACACGAAGATCAATGGCGAGCCGGCGCTCGCCTGCGGCGGCAGCGCCGGAATCCCCAACGGGCGTTTCACCAGCCCCGCACTCGTTTCGCCGACTCCCGAAGTGGCAGCGGCCCTCGATCAGTTGGGCCTCACCGGGATCGACGCGAACGGGTTCAAGTTCGACGACACCGGAACCCAGGTCAGCCGGTTCGTCGTTCCCGGCGACAGGTATAATTTCAATCCCGACAATTACCTACAGCTTCCGCAGGAGCGCCGGATCCTCAGCGCGATGGGCCATTACGATGTGTTCGACAATCTGCAGTTCTACGTCGAAGGGATTTTCGTCAACAACATCGTCAAGACCAAGCGTGCCGCAACCCCCGTCGGCGGCAGCTATCCGTTCCAGGTCAACAGCCCCTTCCTGACGCCCGAGCTTCAGGACCTTCTTCGGGCCATGGACCAGACCGAAGCCAATCCCGCGACCCGCAACGACGGTTTCGCAACCCTGAGCATCGGTCGCCGGATCAGCGAGGGCGGCACGCGCGACGTCACGTTCGAACGCAACGCGTGGCGAATCGTCACCGGCGCCCGCGGGGACCTTGGCTCGGTATCCGAGCAGTTCCTCTCGAACCTCAAATATGACGCTTATTATTCCTACGCTCGAACGAAGAATGTGAGCAATTCCGAGGGCAACATTCTCCAGGCCGCCTTCACTCAAGGCGTGACGACGGTGTTCCGGAACCCCGACACCGGAGCGACCAGCCCCTTCCCCTTCGCCGGCGTGCCGGATGGAGGCATTCTCCAGTGCAAGAATCCAGCCAATGGCTGCGTTCCGCTCAACATCTTCGGACCCAACATCTCGCCGGAGGGCCTCGGCTTCATCACCGGCCGCTCGACGAGCAGCGAACAGGCCAAGATGCAGGTCGCGACCGCCTATGTCACCGGAGACCTGTTCCAGATGCCGAAAGGCGCCGCAAGCTTCGCCCTTGGAGGCGAATGGCGCGATGTCTCCGCCTTCTTCATTCCGTCCCAGGGCGGAGTTGGCGACGTCGGCGAGATTTCGGGCGGCGGCTACAACGTGAAGGAGGTGTTCGGCGAGGTCCGGGTCCCCGTCTTCCGCGGGTTCGAAGCGAACGGAGCATTCCGTTACTCCGATTATTCGCTCAAGAATGTGGGCGGCGTCTGGACCTATGGAGCCGGGGCAACCTGGCAGGTCTTCCCGATGCTCATGCTGCGCGGCGAATATCAGCGCGCGGTCCGCGCCCCGAGCGTGGACGAACTGTACCGGTCGCGATCGACGATCTCGGAAGCCGCGAGCGATCCCTGCGCGACGAGCGCGGCGCTCACCGGAGCGCTTCGCGACCTCTGCATCCAGACAGGCGTTCCGGCGGCGTCGGTCGGGACGAGCGGAATCCAGCCGAACTTCCAGATTACCGGAATCGTCGGCGGCAACCCGGACCTTCAGGAGGAAACCACCGACACCGTCACCCTCGGCGCAGTGTTCCGGCCGATCCCGCGGTGGAGCACCACCCTCGATTATTACAATATCAACATCAAGGACGCGATCTTCCGGGCTCCGCTGAACAGCGTCCTCGACCTCTGCTACAATATCTTCCAGGATCCCAACGACCCCTACTGCCAGGCGATCGTCCGCCTTCCCGACGGGACGATCGGGACTCCGGGAGGAATCAGCGCGCCGTTCGCCAACATCGGCTCGATCAAGACATCCGGAATCGACGTCAGTTCGGCCTACAGGTTCAACCTTCCGATGCTCGGCGGCGGAAGCCATCTCGACATCGCCGCGTCGGTCAACTGGGTCCAGAAGTTCGAGCGCAATCCGGTCGCCGCGATCTCCGGGCTCGTCACCAAATGCGAGGGCGCATTCGGCCTGAGCTGCGGCGAACCGACGCCCAAGTGGAAAGGAACGGCGCGAGCGACCCTGGACTGGAAGAACGTCACCACCAGCCTTCGCTACCGCTACATCGGCTCCGTCACCGACGATCGTGTGACACGCGGCCTGCTGACCAAGGACCAGCTCGCGGTGCCGGTGATCCATCCCGAGCATTATTTCGACCTTTCGGTCAGCTGGGACAGGAAACCGGTCACCCTGTTCGGCGGGATCATCAATATCTTCAATAACAAGCAGCAGCTGATCGGAAGCGCCCAGGAGCAGCTCAATACCTTCCCGAGCACCTACGACCCGCTTGGGCGCCGCTTCTACGTGGGCGCGACTCTGAAGTTCTGATCGTCGGCTCAATTGCAGGGCGGCGGGCCGGAAAGTCCGCTCCGCCGCCCTTCGCTTCGGGAGGGGATCCGGGATGAACATTCGACCAGGCCGGAAGTTCGGCGGAACTGCGCTGCTTTTCGCAGTGCTTCTTGCAACCGCAGCGGCGCCGGCCGCCGCACAGCCGCTCACGGCTTCCGGAGCGCTCGACGCCAAGGTCCGGGACGCTCTCCACTGGCGCAACGTCGGCCCATTCCGCGGCGGCCGGGTCACCGCGGTCTCCGGAGTTCTCCAGGACGAGCATGTCTTCTACATGGGCTCGAGCGGCGGCGGAGTGTGGAAGACCCTCGACGGAGGAACCAGCTGGAAGAACGTCAGCGACGGCTATTTCACGTCGGGGACGATCGGCGCGATCGCAGTTGCGCCATCCGATCCCAACGTGATCTACGTCGGCACCGGAGAGCATTGCGTCAGGATCGAGACGTTCGCTTCGGGCGACGGAATGTACAAGTCGACCGACGGAGGCAAGAGCTGGACCCATATCGGCCTTAGGACCTCGAGTCAGATTGCCTCGGTAAAGGTCGATCCCAACAACCCGGACATCGTCTACGTCGCGGTCCAGGGCAGTCCCTGGGGCCCACAGGACGATCGCGGCATCTACAAGTCGATTGACGGCGGAAAGAGCTGGACGCGCGTCCTTGCCGGCGGTCCCGAAACGGGAGCGAGCGACCTCGCAATGGATCCTGCCAATCCGGCGATCCTCTACGCGGCCATGTGGCAGCACCACCAGGAGCCCTGGCACGGCTACCAGATCACCAGCGGCGGCCCGGGCTCGGGACTCTACAAGAGCATCGATTCCGGCAAGACGTGGAGCCGTATCCAGAACGGGATGCCGGCGAGCCTCGGCCGAATAGGGATCGCAGTTTCAGGAGCCGACCCGAACAGGCTCTACGCGCTCGTGGAAGCCGAGCCGGATATCGCCGGCCTTTACCGCTCGGACGACGCCGGCGCCTCCTGGAAGCTTGTCAACAACAAGCATGTGATGGCGGAGCGATCCGGCTATTACATGCACATCGTCGCCGACCCGAACAAGCGCGACACGGTCTATGTGCTGCACGCCCCGCTCCTCAAGTCGACCGATGGCGGAAAGAGCTTTTCCGCGATGCATCCTCCGCACGGCGACAACCATGCGATGTGGATCAATCCCAGGAACAGCGACTGGCTGATCGACGGAAATGACGGCGGGGCCCATGTCACCTACACGGGCGGGAAAAGCTGGTCGAGCGAGCTGAACCAGCCGACCGCGCAGATCTACAGGCTGACCGTCGACAATCTCTTCCCCTACAATCTGTACGGAGGGCAGCAGGACAATTCGACGCCCAAGATCAGCAGCAGAAGCTTCACCGGAGCTATCGGGATCCGCGACTGGTACGACGTCGGCCGCGGGGAGAGCGCCTATGTGGCGCTCGATCCCGATCATCCGGTGCTGATCTATTCAGGCAATTACCAGGGCCAGATCTACCAGTATGACGACCGCACGGGCATCCTTCGGAACGTGCAGCGCTACCCGCTCCAGACGGCCTACCGACCGGGCGAGCTGTACCACTGGCGCTTCAATTGGAACGCGCCGATCCTGATGTCGATTCACGACCGGAAGACGCTCTACCACGGGTCGCAATTCCTTCTGAAATCGACCGACAACGGGCAGCACTGGACCGAGATCAGCCCGGACCTCACGCGCAACGATCCCAAGAAGCATGGCTATGTTGCGGGCGAGTTCACGACCGATGGCGTTGCCGGGTCGATGTACAACACGATCCATTATATCGCGGAATCCTCGAAGCATGCCGGCGAGCTTTGGGTGGGCACCGACGACGGCCGGGTGCATCTCACCCGTGACGAGGGGAAAAGCTGGACCGAGATCACTCCGCCCGGCCTCGGCGAGACGCTGATCAACGCGATCGAGCTTTCGCCGCACCAGGACGGCAAGGCCTTTGTCGTCGCGACCCGGTTCCGATTCAACGACCCCACTCCGAACATCCTCGTGACGGAGGACTATGGACGCAGCTGGAAGCGGAAGGTCGACGGAATCGCGGCGGGCGATTTCGTCCGGATCGTCCGCGAGGACCCTGTCCGCAAGGGCATGCTCTATGCCGGAACCGAGCATGGACTTTATCTGTCCTTCGACGACGGCGATCATTGGCAGCGGCTGCAGCTGAACCTGCCGCGGGTGCCGGTGACCGACCTTCGGGTCCATGCCGGGGACCTGGTCGCCTCGACCCAGGGCCGGGCCTTCTGGATCCTCGACGATATCTCGCCGCTGAGGCAGCTGGGCAGGGTCCCGGCCGGCGTTGCACTGTTCAAGCCCGCCGCCCTTCCGCAGATCCGGACGGGCCGCGGCCGCGAAGCCGGCCAGGGCGAGAATCCACCGACCGGGGCGCTGATCGATTACTGGCTTCCAGCGCAGGCAAGCGCCTCGAAGGTCAAGCTGGAGATCCTCGATTCCAGCGGCAATGTCGTGAACAGCTACACGTCCGCAGGAGCGCCGGAGGGCGTCGCTCCAACTTCCAAGCCGAGCGATCCCGACGAGGACGAGGACCAGCAACCGGCAACGCCGGACAGGCTTCCCTCCGCGGCCGGCCTCAACCGCTTCGTCTGGGACTGGCAGGTGAGCCCGGTCCCTTCCTACCCCGAGCTCAAGGCGTGGCGTGCGGGCCGCGGTTACCGGGTCGCGCCCGGCTGGTACACGGCGCGGCTGACAGCCGGAGGAGTCACCCAATCACAGCGCTTCGAGGTCATGCCGGACCCGAGGACAGCAATTTCCGATTCAGAGCAGGCGCAAAAGCAGGCACTCCTGGCGGCGATCCGGGGCGACACCATCGCGCTTCTCGACGACGTGCAGCAGGCAAAGGCGTGGCGGCAGAAATTGGGCTCGGCGATCGCGTCCCCCGCCCTCTCGTCCGACCCTTCCAAAGCCGCTGCCGCCCGGGCCCTCGATTCGAAAGTCGACCGCTGGCTCGACCTGACAGTCGAGATCAACGACAAGCATTTCATCGACCCGAGCCACAGCGCCGAGCGGCTCGACTTCAACCTGCTGTCAGTGCTTGGAATGGTCGACACCATGGATGCCCCAATCACCGGCGGGCTGATCGACAGGGTGAGCGACGTTCGGTCCGAGTGGGCCACCCGGCGCAAGGAGTTCGAGCTCCTGAAAGCCGAGGTCGAGGCGCTTGCAGTGGCTCGCTGAACGGGGGCTCCGGCGGCCGGTTCAGGACGCCGGTACGATATCGAATGCGACCGTCGTTCGAAGTCCGTCGCCGTCGAACGGGATAGTGCCGTGATACATATAGGACGGGAACAGGACGAGCATTCCGACCTGTGGCTGCACGACCTTGCCGATTCGCTCGCGGGCGCCAAGACCGAGGGCTGTCTCGCCGAACTTGATCCATCCCTGCTCGCCGGACCCGTGCGCCGAGCTCGGCAGGCCGACATAATAACAGGAGCTGATCCAGCCTTCCCTGTGCACGTGGTTGACGTGAAATCCCTGCGGACGCAGCCGAACCGACCACGACCCCGAGATCCGGAACGGACCCTTGCGCTTCAGGAAGACATGCTGGGAATCGACGGGCAGGGAATCGATATAGTCGGCCACTGCAGCCTCGATCATCTCTCGAAGAATGACGATCTCCGGCGCGGACTCGTCGAACAGATTGCCCATCGTCTGCGTGCCTCCGCGAAGCGTCTGCTCCAGCGGATGCCGATTTGCCCTGTGAAGCCCGGCAAGAACGTCCTCCAGCTGCCGGTTGAAGCTCATCACGTCGCCCCGCCCAGGCGGCGGCTGGAGAATGCGCGCCTTCACGAAACGCTCATAATCGCACAGCCGCTCCGCCCGGGCGTCGCCGGCCAGCCGCCACGCAAGCTGCTGGTAGGCGATCGCCTCCTGGTCGAAGGGCCGCTCCTCGAGCACCGGCCGAACGGTCTCGAGCGCCGCTTCGTACCGCCCCAGAATGATCAGGGACCTTGAAAGCTCCAGCCGAGGGCCGGTTGAACCTGCATCCTTTGCGATCGCGCTTTCATAATGGTCGAGCGCCTGGTCGCGCTTCCCGATCGCCCAGCTCGCCTGGCCGAGCCTGTGGCGAATGTCGGCAGTGTCGACACCCCGGGAGATGGCCTCCTCGAGCAAAGCCACGCTGTCGGCGGCGCGTCCGCCCAGGCTGAGCCTGTTTGCAAGGTCGCAAAGCAGCCCCGGATCATTGGGCGATCGCTGCAGCCCCGCCAGATAGCTGCGCAGGTAGAGCTCATCATTTCCGGTCTCGAAATAGAGGCGGTTGAGCGCGTCATGAGCCTCACGATTAGCGGGATCGAGCGCGACCGCGGCCTCGTAGGCCCTTGCCGCCTCGTCGAGGTCGCCGAGATCATAATGGCAATGCCCGAGGTTGTAGCGAATCTCCGGCGAGGGGTCCCGCTGCGCGCAGGCGGCGAGAATGGCGGCGGCCTCCTCGGGCCGGCGTGCAAGGCGCAGCGCGACGGCATGATTGTGAAGCGTCGGGACATGGCCGGGCCGAAGGGACAGCGACTTCTCAAATGCTGCAATCGCTTCGTCGAGGCGGCCCCCGGATCGTAGCGCCCGGCCGAGCGCCGACCAGGCTTTTGCATTGCCGGGCTCCATTCGTACGGCCCGCTTGAGGCTTGCAACCGCCTCTGCGGTATCGCCGGACCTTATCAGGGCGATTCCGAGGTTCGTCAGCGCATCCGAATAGTCCGGCTGCAGCTCAGTCGCCTGGCGGTAGGCAGCGACGGCCTCCTTCACGTGCTCCCGGTCAAGCAGTGCGTTGCCGAGATTATTGAGCACGTGCGGCTGGCCCGGCTGCCACCGGAGGGACTCGCGGAACAGCTCGATCGCCCGCTCCTGCTGTCCGTTGCGGCGAGCGACGAGCCCGAGCAACTGAAGCGCGTCGGGGTTGCGCGGCTCGCGGGCAAGAACTTGGTCAAGCAGCGCGGCGGCTGCCTGCAAGTTGCCCGCCCCGGCGTGCGCCGCCGCTTCGGCGAGCTCCTGCCTGCTTCTCAGGAGGTCCCGCATGACGCTTCGGGCGTTCCAGGGGCCAGTCCCGCGAGCGCGGCGTCCAGAGCCGCGGAATCTTCGCCGGCAAAGGCCGCCTCCCGGAGCCGCTTCACGACTCCGGCCGGATCGCGCCTTGTCCTCACCTCGTCCCACGCCGACAGGATCCGGTTGAACTTGGCGAGGCCCTGCTCGAATGTATCGCCATAGCCCTTGATCAGGCGCTGGCATTCCACGAGCTCGGCCGCGGCCGCTGAATCCGTCGTTGCGGCCGAGGCGACGAGGTCAAGCCAGTTGTCGATTCGCTGCTGCTCCTCCTGGTAGCGGAGGGTCGAACGGCGCCAGCGTCTGAAGCCCGCAACCAGGCTCAGAAGCACGAACCAGCCAAGGCGGTTCGTTCGGACATGACGCCCGCTCCTGAACATCGGCTCAAGCCATGACCGCAAGCTCTCGCTTTGAAGGATTCGGCGGCCGAGCCACGCAGGCATGGTCTCGCACGCCTCCCGAAGCCGCGGATGCATGTAATCGGTTATCGCGATCGGCTGGCCGGGGGCGGCCCGAACCTCTTCACGAACGCGCTCGAAGCGGCTTCCCCGAACCTTCAGGCCGGCAACCCGGATCGTATCCTCGTAGCTCATCCACAAGGCCAGGTAGCGCGCGGTTTCGACAGTCAGCCGGAAGCCCTCCGCACCCGTATCGAGCGCCCGGACCCTTGCAAGCCGGTCCAGATAAAGGCTCGCATAAGCCGGATCCTGATAGTCGCAGAGCCGCCGGACGCCTTCGATCGCAAAATCATGGGCTTGCTCCGGCAGCTCCCGAAGCACCCGGGCGAGGAGCCTCCGCCCGGCCTCTGTCGTCGGTCCAGCGACTCTCGCCCCGGGAGTTTCGAGCTCGGCGTTCCCGACGGCCGCATCAAAGCCGGCGTTGAACCCGCGAATGTTGTTTTCAACCGCCTTGCCGCCCGAACGGATTGCCCGCTCGAATGCTTCGCGCGGGAACGGCAGAGCGCCGCTTGCGGCGACTGCTCCGAACAATACCGCGCTGATGACGCTATCGGTCCGGGACGCGAGCTCATCCATGTCAAACCCGACGAACTTCTTCGGCCGCGAGGCTGCGGCGGCAAGGATCCGCTCGCTGCTCGCCCGGCCGTCCGCCAGCGCCGACTTCTCGCCGATCGAATAGATTCGGTGGGTGGAGCCGATCAAGGTGGTCCTGTCGCCGGTGACGAAGCCGCGAAGAATGGCCCTGCCCGCTTCCATCAGCTCAGAGGCAATGACGATGTCGACATCGCCTGGAAGGGGCATCAGCGCGAGCACCGGTTCGGCGCCGCCGCTCTCCGGCCGGGGGAAAAGCTCGGCATAATAGACCGTCGCTCCGGTGCGTTGCGCAACTCCGGGAACCGATGTGCCTTGTGCCACATAGCCCTGCGACCGGGCCGCTTCCAGCAGCCACTCGGCAAGGACTCCTCCGCCCTGCCCGCCGAGCGCAAGGATCGCGATTGTGATCCGTTGCCGCTGCTCGCTCACCGGCGCACCAGCCTAGAATGCGCGCTGCGCGAGCGCGCGCTCGCCGCGCCGCTGCAGGATTCCGAGCAGCCAGTTGCGCGAACGGTCGAGAAGCCGGTCCCAGCGCGTCGGATTGTAGACGATCTGCGCCTTGTAGAATGAAGGGCACAGGACTGCGGCATGACTGACCTCGCCGCAAACGCCGCACCCGACGCAGCTGTTGTCGACGGATGTGACGGGATCCTCGCGAAGCGGATCGGGGTTGGGCTTGATTGTCAGCGAAGGGCAGCCCGAGAGCCGGATGCAGCTGTGATCGCCGGTGCATGTGTCCGGATCCACCCCGAACCGCTCGCGAACGACGCGCTTGCCGTCCCCGATTGCCTTCTGCATCGCCGGCTTCACCCGCCGCTGCCGGTTGAGCTGGCATTCGGACTGGGCGATGATGACCTTCGGTCCCTTGTCCTTGCTGGTCAGCGCTTCGCGCAAGGTCTTGCGGACCTTGCCAACGTCATAGGTTCGAGTGAGCGTCCGGACCCAGGACGCGCCAATGCCGCGAACCGCCGCTTCGATCGGATGCTTCGTCCGCCGGACCGGATTCGAGCCGCGCGAGGAGAGCAGGTCCTGGCCGCCCGTCGCTGCCGAATAGCCGTTGTCGACGATCACGGTCAGCGTGTCGTCCTGGTTGAACACGGCGTTGCCGATCCCAGACGTGAGCCCGTTGTGCCAGAAACCGCCGTCGCCCATCACTGCGATCGCTCGCCGGTCGCGGGCCTTGAACGCGGATGCCCCAGCCGTTCCGAGGCCATAGCCCATCGTCGTGTTTCCGATGTGGAACGGCGGAAGGATGGAAAAGAGATGGCAGCCGATATCCGCCGAAACGTGGAATTCCCCGAGCTCGCGCTGGACGAGCTTCATCGCGGAGAAGATCGGCCGCTCGGGGCAGCCGGTGCACAGGCCCGCGGGCCGTTGCGGGACCTGCTCGGGAGTGATCGGCAGCGGAGCGGCCGGCGGCGAGTGCGCGACCGCGATCTCGGGAGCGAAGTCGCGAAGGAATTTCGACACGCCTTCGCCAAGGACTGCGCCGGTATATTCCCCCGCCCTCGGAAGCAGTTCCTTGCCGATCAGCCTCGTCTGAAGGTCGGCTCGCCGAAGCAGGCTGTTGAGCTCATGCTCGATGAACTCGGGCTGGCCCTCCTCGACAATGAGGACCGCGCGCTTGCCCGCGCAAAAAGCCCGGACCTCGTCGGGCACCAGCGGATAGGTGACGTTGAGGACATAGACCGGCACCCTCGAATTTCCATAAGCGTCCGAGAGGCCCGCCACCTCGAGCACCCTGTTCAAGCTGTTGAAGAGCCCGCCCTGGACGATGATCCCGACTTCTCCGTCGCGAACTCCGAACTGCTCGTTGAGCTTCTGCTCCCGAACGAACGAGACGGCGGCCGGCCAGCGATGCTCGACCTTCTCGATCTCGTGAGCGAAATTGGCCGGCGGGAGGACGATCCGGCTCAGGTCCCTGACCGGGCTCTCGGCCGCTTCCCAGACGGTCATCGGCGGGCGCCTGTTGTCACTTGCGACGAACGCTCCGGTCTGGTGGCAGCCGCGGACCCGAAGCTCGAGCATCACGGGCGTGTTTGAGGCCTCCGAAAGCTGGAATGCCTTCTCCACCAGGTCGACCAGGAGCCTGTGGCTGGGACGAGGATCGAGGAGCCACATCTGCGACTTCATCGCGAATGCGTGAGTGCGCTCCTGCATGATCGAGGAGCCTTCGCCATAATCCTCGCCAATGATGACAAGGGCACCGCCCTTGACGCCCCCCGAGGCGACGTTGGAAAGGGCATCGGACGCGACGTTCGTCCCGACGACCGACTTCCAGGCGACCGCTCCGCGAAGCGGATAATTGACCGACGCGGCAAGCATCGCCGCGGCAGAGGCCTCGCTTGCACTCGACTCGAAATGCACGCCGAGCTCGAGCATCAGCTCGTTGGCGTCCGCGAACACGTCCATCAGGTGCGAAATGGGCGAGCCCTGGTAACCGCCGACATAAGCGACTCCGGACTGCAGGAGCGCCTTGGTCACGGCGAGAATTCCCTCGCCCTGGAACAGCTCGCCTTCGCCGAGCCGAAGCTTCTCGACTTCCTTCCTGAAGGAGCGTTCGGCCAACGGATCAGCTCGCTACGAAGGCAAGGACCCGAAGCGGGCTTCCCGAGCCCCCCTCGATCTTGAGGGGCGACGCGACGATCACCGAACCGGTCGCCGGCAGCTGGTCAAGATTGGTCAGGCACTGCAATCCATAGCGCCCGGCACCATGGAAAAGGGTGTGGGCCGGATAAGGAGGATCCAGGAGATGCGCCTGGCCCGCGTCGGTGCCGATCGTCTCGACTCCAAGCCCGTGGGCGTCGCGCTCCTCGACTAGGAAGCGGACAGCCTCGGCGGATGGACCGGGGGTGTGCGCCCCGTCCTCGCGCCGGTTGACATAATCGTCGACCGTCCGCTTCGACCAGTCGGTACGAAGGAGCACCCAGTTGCGCGGCGGAATGCGCCCGTGCTTCTCCTCCCAGCCGATTATGTCATCGACGGTCAGGAGATAATCGGGATTTCCGGCTGCACTGGCGGAGATATCGATGACGACTGCATCGGCGACGAATTGCCGCGGATTGATCGTGTCGAGCGCATTGTCGGGCAGGTCCTTGCCGGTCACCCAATGGACCGGTGCATCGAAATGGGTCCCGGTGTGCTCGCCGACCGTGAAATTGTTCCAGTACCAGGCGACTCCGCGCTCGTCGTAGCGCGAGATCTCCTCCTTGCTGAATCCGGCGCACTGGCCGAACTCGGGGGGGAGGACCAGCGTCGGAGTATCCGGGGACAGGGTCTGGGTCAGATCGACTGTCCGGATCGATCCCGAAGCGACGCCTTTGGCAAATTCGTGCAACGCTCCAGCAGACACGTCCCTTCTCCCCTTCTAATGAAGGCATTTATCTGTCACGAATTAGTTGCATTTGCAAATTTATTGCCAGCCTCGGAGCTGCGCTCAAGCGTTGGGGACTCGCGCACCAGATGGAACAGGATCCAAGGAAGCTCGCCGACCCCGCATCCGCCCGGTTCCGGGTCGAGAAATACCCCTTCTACCTGCTGAACAGGCTGGTGAGCCGCTACAACGTCGTCGTCGAATCGCGGCTCCAGGAGGTAGGGCTCGACATCCCTTATTGGCGGGTCCTCATGGTGCTCGGCCAGAAGTCGCCGCGAAGCATCGGGCAGCTTGCCGAGGCAACCGTCATCCCGGTCTCGACCATCACCCGGATCGTTCAGCGGATGACCGCGGCGGGGTTCATCCAATGCGCGACGCTCAAGAGCGACAACCGGGTCGTCCAGGTTTCACTGACAGCGCTCGGCAAGAGCAAGCTTCGCGACGCCCGCAAGCGTACGGCACCCATATATTCGAAGGTGATCCAGGGCCTGACACCGGCCGAGTTCGAGGAGCTTTGCGGGACCCTCGACCGACTCTACGACAATCTCGCCGAACTGGTCCCGGGCCGAAGGACCGCCGCCGGAACAGCCGGGCCCGGCGAGTCCGTCGACTAGTCCGGAACGACCGCAGTCGTCTCGATCTCGATCCTGGCCTGAGGCTCGACGAGCGCCGCAACCTCGACGACCGTCATTGCCGGAAAGGCCTTGCCCATGATCTCGCGATAGGCCTTGCCGATTTCGGGAAGCGCCTGCACATATTCGTCGCGGCTGAGCAGGTACCAGGTCATCCGGGTCACATGCTCCGGCCTCGCCCCCGCTTCGGCCAGGATCATCACCGTGTTGACCAGCACCTGGCGGAACTGGGCGGCGAGGTCCGGCGAGTGGAACCGTTCGTTCTCGTCCCAGCCTACGATCCCGGCGGTAAAGACCAGTCGGCCTGCCGCGGAAATCCCGTTGGAATAGCCTTTCGGGCGGTTCCAGCCGGCGGGCAAGAGGGTGCGGTGGATGGTCAAGCCTGTTTCTCCTTGTTGAGCACTGCCTCGAGGCGCCCTCGCCAGTTTTCGGGCCAGGGCTTCGGGCGCATCCTTGTCATGCATGTGAGAACCTGGACGAACTGGACTCGGAACCGGGCCTCGCCGAGCGAGGTCACGTTGGCGAGCAGTGCAACCGAACTTCGGCCCACATTCTCGACCGTCAGCTCGAAGTCCAGCCAGTCACCGAGCCGGGCGGGGCGCACGAAGGTCGCGTTCATCTGAACGGTGGGAAGCGCCAGCTGAAGCTCGCAGTGCATTGCCCGCCGCGAGGTCCGAAGGACGAATTCCGTCCAGTCCTCGATCGCAGCGTCGCACAATTCCAGATAGCGGGGATAATAGCCGATCCCCGCAGCGTCGCAGTGAGCGAAGCGAAGGGGGGCGGAAAATGTGAAGGAGCGGCTCATTTCCCGAAAGCTGCCAAATGGTCGCGGGCAATGATGACCTTCTGGACCTCGGACGCGCCCTCATAGATTCGAAGAGCCCGTATTTCCCGGTACAACCGCTCGACCGTCACTCCGCGGGTGACCCCGAGCCCGCCGAACAACTGGACTGCGCCATCGATGACCCGCTGTGCGGATTCGGTGGCATGGAGCTTGGCAAGAGCGGCCTCCCGGGTGGCGGGGCTTCCATTGTCGCGCATCCATGCGGCCCGATAGGTCAGCAAGGCTGCGCATTCGATGTCGAGCACCATGTCCGCGAGCCTCGCCTGGGTCACTGCATTGTCTGCGAGGACCCCGGGCCCAAGGCGTCGCGAAAGGGCGCGGCGAGTCGCTTCCTCAAGCGCACGCTCGGCGAAACCGAGGGCAGCGGCCGCCACCGTCGTCCGGAAGATATCGAGAGTCGCCATGGCCTGGTGGAAGCCGCGGCCCCGTTCGCCGAGCAGCGCACCTTCCGGAACTCGCATCCCCCTGAAATGGACGGTTGCAAGCGGGTGCGGCGCGATGACATCGATTCGCTCGCTGTCGTCGAGGCCGGGGCTGTCGCGATCGACGATGAAGGCGGAGAGGCCGCGCGCTCCGGGGCGGTCTCCGTCGCGCGCCACGACGATGTAGAAATCCGCGATCCCGCCGTTCGAGATGTAGGTCTTGGAGCCGTCGAGGACCCATCCCTGCGCGCTATTGCGGGCGGAGGTTTCGATCGCCGCGGCGTCCGATCCGCACCGGGGCTCCGTCAGTGCGAATGCCGCCAGCTTCTCTCCGCGGGACACGGCCGGAAGATAGGCTTCCTTCTGCTGCTGCGTTCCGGCGATCGAGATCATCCCCGATCCGAGCCCCTGCATCGCAAAGGCGAAGTCGGCCAGGCCGGAGGACCGCGCGAGCGTCTGGCGGATCAAGGCAAGCGAACGGACATCGAGCCGGTCGTGAACGCCGCCGTACGCCCGGGGGACGCAATAGCGAAGCCATCCCCCCGCGGCGAGCTTGCGCACATAGGATCGGCAGGCCGAATCGACGTCGGCATCTTCCTGGCCGGCGTTTCCGATCTCCGTTTCGCACCATTGACCGACGTCGAGCGCGAGGCGTCGATGCTCGTCCGAGAAGAACGGCCAGTCGAGAATCCTCTCGTCCACGGGCTCAGTCGCCCTTGAATTTGGGCAACCGCCGTTCGGCGAACGCTGCATAAGCTCGACGAAAGTCCCGGGTCGCCATGCACAATGCCTGGGCCTGGGCTTCCATTTCGATGGCTGTCTCGAGGCTGACGTTCCACTCCTGGTTGAGCTGGGTCTTGGTGACGCCGTGGGCGAAGACGGGGCCGTCGGCTAGCTCGCGCGCCAGAGCGAGCGCCTCTTTCATCAGCTTGTCCGGATCGACGATCCGGTTGTGGAATCCCCATCGTTCCCCTTCGTCGGCGGACATGAACCGGCCGGTCAGTAGAAGTTCGGTGGCCCGGCCGAAACCGATGATCCTCGGGAGGATCGCGCAGGCTCCCATGTCGCAGCCGGCAAGGCCCACTCGAGAGAAGAGGAAGGCGGTTCTCGCCCGGGGCGTGGCCAGCCGGATATCGGACGCCATTGCAATGATTGCGCCCGCCCCCGCGCAGATTCCATCGATCGCGGCGATGACCGGCTGGCGACATGCGCGAATGCTCTTGACGAGATCGCCTGTGAGGCGGGTGAAGTCGAGCAAGCCGGGCATTGCACGCTCGGTGAGGGGGCCGATGATCTCGTGGACGTCGCCGCCGGAACTGAAGTTGTCGCCGGCACCGGTGATCAAGACCGCCTTCACCTCCGAAGAGCGCGCAAGCGAATCGAAGGTGGCGCGCAATTCGGCGTAGCTCTCGAACGTGAGCGGGTTCTTCCGCTCGGGTCGGTTGATGGTGATGACGGCGACGCCTTTGGCGAACGTCCACGCAAAATGAGCAGGCGCGAAATCGCGCGCTTGAAAGGTCATGTTTCTCCTCCGGCGACAGAGATCGCCTGGCCGTTGATGGACTGGCTTTCCGGCAGGCACAGCCAGGCGACCGCCGAGGCGACTTCCTCCGGTTCGATGAGCCTGTGCTGCGGATTGAATGCGGCAAGCGCTGCTCGAGCCTCGTCTTCCGAACGGCCGGTCCTGCTCCGGATCCTGGCTGCCGCGTCGGCAACGATGGCGGTGTCGGTAAAGCCGGGACAGACGGCATTTGCAGTCACGTTCGTCCTCGCGAGCTCGGCCGCGAGCGCTCGAGTCAGCCCCAAAGCGCCATGCTTTGCGGCGCAATAGGGTGCCGAATAGGAATAGCCCTTCACCGCCGCAGTCGATGCTATGGTCACAATTCGCCCATTCTTGCCAAGGAGCAGGTCGGGAAGCGCCAGCCGGCAGCAGGTGAACAGCGAATCGAGGTTGACGGCCATGGTCGAACGCCAGTCCTCGAGCGTGACGTCCTGAAACGGAGCGCTCGTCGCCGCCCCGGCGCTGTTCACCAGGATCGTGATCGGACCATTGGCGTCGCGGGCCGCCCGGAACGCGCGCTCCACGTCCGTCCAGTCGGTGACATCGCCGGAATGGACGAAGATCGATCCGGCGGAGGCCCCCTCCCCGCGAGTTCCGCACCGGATTCGCGCCGCCGTGTCCTCCAGTGCCTCGAGGCGGCGGCCCACGATCGTGAGCCGCGCGCCTTCCCTTGCCAATGAGCCGGCGATTGCCGCTCCGATCCCCGATCCGCCGCCAGTCACGACGGCGTGAGCGCCAGCAAGCCTCACACCCGGAGCTCCGCAGAGCGCATTTCGGCTTCGCGTTTCAGATTGCGGGCGAGCTGGGCCTGGCCGTTGAGGTACTGCGGCGGCACGTGCACGTCGCGATAATCGAGCGCTGCCGCCGCCCG